>JGI24142J45722_1001668_pt1 | contig 10448 bp, 10 predicted proteins | sample BarGraIncu00431A_FD_45722 | JGI IMG/M metagenome (IMG submission 45722) | reverse complement strand
ATAGTAGTAAATGAAGTAGTGAAATTAGTTATGAGATTATTTGTAAAAAAGAACAAACAAATCGTGTCAGAATCAGAAGAAAAGATAGCAGCTTAGACACGGTTCCTTTTTATTATGGTTTTTTAATAGTGGAGCCTGTGTCAAGGACATTTTTAAAAAAGAGACTTAAATAAAATACCCTCCTGTCATAAATATGATGTGAGGGTATTTTTCTATAGGAATGTGGGGTATTTGATGCTTACCATATAATGATACTCAGGTGAGAATTAATTGTGTGTTTTACGGCAAAATGATTAAAGAGTAACTATTGAGATTTAATTAATCGCCATAGTGTTGTTCGACTGATTCCAAGATTTTTAGCAGTCTTGCTTTTATTACTGTTTTGCGCTTCAAGCACCATCGCTGCAATATCTTTGTTTATTTCATTGAGCGAGCGGGATAGGTCAAGGGATTTTGTCAAATCTTTTGTATGAAGGGAAACGGTGGTAACGGCTAGCTCCTTTTTTAAAACTTCCTGCACATCGTAAGAGTTAATATAGGGTCCAGTGGCAATTATAACAAGATTGCGCATGACTCGATCCAGTTGTATATAGTTATATGGCCAGGAGAAATTGCGTAGCATTTGCATTGCATCTGGTAAAACTCCTAAAACTTGTTTCGCCATATCTATATTTAACCTGTTAACATACAGTTTTACTATTGAATCAATACGTGTTGAATCATCTCTTAGCGCCGGAAGGGTTATGATAAAGCAGCGCAATCTGTTTACAAATGTCATTGCAATTGAATCCAGTGTTCCTTCAGAGTCACTAATACAGGAAAAGATGATTCTGTTTCTTTTGCAACTTTCCATGTCTGTTATAGCAATTAAAAGTTGTTTTTGATGCTGCTCACTTAGAGCGTTTATATTTTTAATGAAAATAGTATTTCCTGCGTCGCACAAGGGGGAATTATGGTGATTCAAAAGGTAATCCCATAGTTTATCACTTAATAGAGTACAGTCAATTTGAACAAATGGTTGATTATTTATGGAACTGTGTAAATAGATAGCTTTGGTGATTTGCTCTTTTCCTGAGCCTCCTTCTCCCAAAATAATAATGGGATAGGAATTTTTATTTACATTATCAATGGTGCTATCAAGCTGCGCGATAGAGTCCATTATAATATAGGTGCTATTGAAATAATCTTTTTCTACTTCTTTACGATTACTGTAATTTATGCCGCATTTATTGCCAGCTAAGGGTGGGTTACTAACTGTAAAATAGAATGCCACATATTCCGATTCGTAGGAAATGATTCGTTGTGCCTGAATAGAATAAAGCAGATTGTTTTGCCTATTTAGAAAGCGGCGTTTTCCACTGGCTGGCACCTCATCTATTTTTCCATGCAGTGTATCTAGAATGGCAGCATCTTCCTCGGAAAGCGTAGAATAAAATAGCTTCCCATCCGTAGTAAAAACTACTGTCCGAGCGTCTCGGCCTTGGATAAGCTGTCTCAAAAAATGATTCTCATCCCTAATATGACCATAGCTACTGCAATACAGTACAGCAGTATCAAATGCAGTGCGAATACTTTCAATCCCGGATGTAATCAAAAATGCATTCATGCCAAGTTCCCTGGCAGTTGTATAAGTTATCATATCGCAAAGGATAGCATGATAATTGTCATTCTTTAATTGTTGCAGGGTGAGAACGGCCTGATCCGTGGAATTGATTGTAAACACATCAATTTTATACGGTAGCACCTCTTTCAAAGATAAGAGCTCTTCAGTAATATTTGAGAACCCAACAACTGCAACTTTTCTGGTACCAGCGTCTGATAATTTTAGAGTGTGCAAAATATCATAGGCAGATGTGTTAATCCCAATCACTGGAAGCGAAACAGATTGTTGAACTAATTTCGCAGTACCACCTCGCGAGATAATGACATCATAGTTTTCGTGAAAGTTGTTTTGCGCAATTTCTACCCCTTTTATTAAATCACCAACCGTAATTGTTAAATCTATGTTAGGATAATCTTTTGCAAGCTTTAACAGCAAAGACTTCATGCTGGTATATGGCGCTATGGTTAAAATTCTTATTTTTGAACACATTTTTTATCACTCCTTGCAATGATATGTTTAAAATTGAAACAGTACACAGTAATATTATAGCATGTCATAAAAAATATACAACACATTCTATTTGGTGTTTCATAATTAAACAAAATAGGTTGTTATTTTCATTTAATATCAGTGAAAGCTTTAGTATAATAATCCTATTAGGAGAAAGAACATGCAAAATCCTAAAGAAATCTTTGCAGTATTCAGTTAAGAATACATGAAATTAACAAATTAATATGAGGTGGCATTATATGATTAAACTATTGATAATCTCAGACGATTTTACGGGAGCGCTGGATGCGGGTGTGCAGTTTACTGCTAACGGCGCTACAACTTATGTGATGGTTGATTCTGAAATCGATTACTCGAAAATAGCCTCCAACATAGAAGTGCTGGTAATTGATGCAGAGACTCGACATCTTGACAAAACAGTAGCTTATCAAACTGTATTTTCAATTGTACAGCAAGCAAGCAAAATTGGTATTCCTTATATTTATAAAAAAACCGATTCTGTTTTGCGTGGAAATATTGGAGCTGAACTTACCGCGGCGTTGCAGGCAAGTGGAGCAAGGCATATTCATTTTATTCCTGCATTTCCACAAATGGGCCGTACTACTGTAAGCGGCATCCATTATGTAAATGAAATTCCCGTTGCCCAAAGCGTTTTTGGGCAGGATCAATTTGAACCAGTTCTATCTTCAGATATTAAAGAAATTATTGCTTCTCAGTCCGAAATTGAAACCCATTTCATGGGCAAGAAGATTCCGGAATCCTGTTCATCAGCAGAGGGAATCTTGGTATATGATTCAAGTTGTGATGAGGATATTAAGACCATTGCTTATGAATTGATGACAAAAGGTGAAATGCATCTAATGGCTGGTTGTGCAGGATTCGCTCGGATGCTAGCACAGATCCTTGGATTTAGAGGAGAACAGCCACGAGTACCTGAAATAAGAGCTAACCTGCTTGTAGCATGTGGAAGCGTTAATCCAGTTTCAGTTGCACAATGCGATGATGCTGAATGTAAAGGTTTTCCACGTTTTCGACTTAGTCCGGAGCAAAAGCTGAATCATGATTGGGTAGATAGTTGCGATGCCGATGCATATATTCAGCAACTACACGATTCTTGTAAAAAGAATCCTATGGTAATTCTTGATACCAACGATGCGAAAGACGCTGAAAGCACCACTGTTTATGCAAAGAAAAGAGGAGTTTCATCNGAACAGATGCGCACGCACATTATGTCTGTTATGGGAAGTCTTCTGAAACGATTAATTGACACTGGACTTAATAGTACTATCTTAATTATGGGTGGTGATTCGCTCATTGGATTTATGCGTCAGGCTGGAATTAAGTTGATATCTCCCGTGTGTGAAATGGAATGTGGGGTTGTACTTTCGCAACTTAAGTATAACGAAAAAATAATAAATATAATCTCCAAATCCGGGGGTTTCGGCAAAGAAACTCTGTTTAGCGATTTGTCAAAAACATTGTCAAAATTAAATGAAAGAAAGGAAGTATAATATGCTTGAAAAATACAATCTGAAAATGCCACATGCTGTATACAGTGGCGAAAATGCACTGGAAAACATAAGAACAATTCTTTTAGAAAACCAAGTTAAGAAATTAGCAGTTTTCACAGATAAGGGTATTGAAAGCGCAGGGTTGCTGAACTATCCTATGAAAGTTGTAGAGCAGACCGGCATTGAAACAATAGTGCTTGATGACTTGCCNCCTGAACCTACATACTGCCAGGCACAAAAACTTGTTGATCAATTTAAAGCCAGCGGTGCTGACTTCATCATGGCAGTAGGCGGTGGCAGTGTTATGGATACTGCAAAGCTTGCTAGTGTATTGGCAACAAATAAGTATGGCATCCGTGAATTGTTGGACAAACCNGAACTAGCTAAGAAATGTGTAAAGACTTTAATGTTGCCAACAACAGCAGGAACTGGAGCTGAAGCTACACCAAATGCCATTGTAGCAGTGCCGGAGAAAGAACTGAAAGTTGGCATTGTAAACGAAAACATGATTGCAGATTACGTTATTCTGGATGCAGTTATGATAAAAAAATTACCTCGAAAAATTGCTGCGTCTACTGGTGTTGATGCACTTGCCCATGCAATTGAGTGCTTTACCAGTAACAAGGCAAATCCTTTCAGCGATATTTTTGCGTTAGAGGCTTTGGATATGATTCTTAATAATATAATTCCTGCTTGCGATGTTCCTGAGGCGATGGATGCNAAGAACAAAATGCAAATTGCAAGCTTTTACGCAGGGGTTGCAATCACTGCTTCCGGAACAACTGCTGTGCATGCGTTAAGTTATCCTCTTGGTGGTAAATATCATATTGCTCATGGTGTTTCAAATGCTATTCTTTTGGCACCNGTCATGAGATTTAATGAAACGGTGTGTCGTGAAAAATTTGCTATGGTTTATGACCGATGTATCCATGATAAAAAAGACTGCACAACAGTTGAAGAAAAAAGTAAATTTATAATCAGCAGGTTAGAGGAAATTGTTAAACATTTGGATATACCAACCAGCCTTTCCNTATTTGGAGTACCTGCATCTGATTTAGATACTCTTGTGGATGCAGGCATGCAGGTTACGAGACTTTTAAATAATAATATGCGCAAAGTTACCCCTGAAGATGCCCGTGCATTATATAAGGAAATCCTTTGATCCGTTTTACAGAATGGAGATTTTACAATGAAAAAAGTTGAAGTTAAAGGAATTACCCGAAGAAGGTTTTGAAGGAAAACGAAGCCAATGGAATGTACTAAAAATCTTATTCATTGGGATTAAGGAGGAAAAGAAATGATTAAGCGACCAATAATTGGAATTACTATGGGTGACCCTGCAGGAAATGGGCCTGAAATCACAGTTCAGGCCCTGCTGCATAGAGATATTTATAAAAGTTGCCGCCCACTTGTTGTGGGTGACGCAAAAATGCTGGAAAAGGCAGTGGCTATTGTAGGTCATTCTGAATTAAATATCCGGCGCGTTGCACAAGTTTCCGACGCAATATTTGAATATGGAACCATTGATGTATTACACATGGAGCTCATCGATTTGAATAAATTTGAGTATGGTAAAGTTTCTGCTATGTGTGGTATGGCTGCATTTTTGAGTGTGAAAAAAGTGATTGAGATGGCGATGAAAGGCGAAATAGATGCCACCTGTACTAATGCACTTAATAAGGAAGCACTGAACAAGGCAATTGCTCCCCAAGGATTGCATTTTGATGGGCATACCGAAATTTATGCCACATATACAAACACACAAAAATACACCATGATGTTGGTCCACCATGATTTGCGTGTGGTTCATGTATCTACACATTGCTCATTGAGGGAGGCCTGCGATCGTGTAAAAAAAGATCGTGTGCTGGAGGTAATCCGGATTGCTAATAAAGCTTGCAAGGACATGGGAATTCTAAAGCCTCATGTAGCTGTTGCCGGATTGAATCCTCATTCTGGTGAAAATGGCTTGTTTGGAAGGGAGGAAATTGACGAAATCATTCCTGCCATAAAAGCGGCACAGGCTGAGAATATTTATGTGGAGGGCCCTGTTCCACCAGATAGTCTATTCCCCAAGGCACTTGGCGGCTGGTATGATATTGTAGTTGCCATGTATCATGACCAAGGACATATTCCTTTAAAAACAGTTGGATTTGTATATGATAGGGAAATGAAGAAATGGAAGGCTGTGGATGGTGTAAATATTACACTTGGNATTCCAATTATCCGCACGTCGGTAGATCATGGTACCGGGTTTGACCANGCAGGTAAAGGTACTTCCAACGAACTGAGCTTGATTAATGCTTTGGATTATGCAATTCAACTAGCACAAAACAAATAAAAAGGGCGTAATATCAGTTAAACAGTTGCTTCGCCGGTTTATCCATTGTCAAATTAATGAGTTTAGGTATTTAACAAATGCGTGAAAATTTTTAAATCAGGGGGGGTAATAATATGCAATATGCAAAGTTACATGAACTGACTTGGGATGGTACTATTTACCACAATGGTGATATGGGAACGTTGGAGGCGCTGCTGCCAACCGGCGGATACCCCACCGCACATTCACCGGCAATGGTGGAACTGCCGAGCGGCGATCTGCTATGCTGCTGGTTCGCAGGCACCTACGAGGGTAGCGCAGATATCCACATCATCTGTTCTATCCTGCCTAAGGATGCACCCGCCTGGCTGCCACCAGTTGATATCTCTAGCGACTCCACCCGCAGTGAGCAGAATCCTTCCTTGTTTTACGATCCTGATAATGCCGTTTGGGCCATGTACACCGCTCAGCTAGACCGTCAGGAGGGCAAGGACAACATGCAGTACACAGCCGTGGTTCGCTGCCAAAAGAGCACCGACGGTGGCAAGACATGGGGATCCTATGAGACGATTTTCCCAGAGGAGGGCACCTTCTGTCGCCAGCCGATCCAGATCCTGTCCAACGGACGGTGGATTTTTTCAAACTGGTTGTGCACCGATTCGGTGGACGGGTTGTCCGGTGATTCCACCGCCTTCCGCATCTCGGACGATGAGGGCAAGACCTGGCGAATGGTCATGATGCCAAAGAGTAATGGTCATGTTCATGCTAACGTGGTAGAGCTGGAAAACGGACATCTGGTTGCTTTTATGCGTAACCGCGAGGCTTACCGCATTCACCGTAGCGAGTCCTTTGACTGGGGCGAGACCTGGAGCGAGCCAGTACCGACCCACTCCCAAACAACAATTCCAGCATCAGCGCACTAAGGTTGCAGAGCGGTCGCATCGCCATTGCGTACAACCCAACCTGTACGCCGGATCCTCATCATGGCAAGGCTGCTTGGCCTGGTCTGCGTTGCCCGGTGGCGGTGGCTCTTTCTGAGGACGGCGGTCTGACTTTCCCTATTGTTCGCTGGATGGAAAGAGGCGAGGGCTTCATGGGTGATGAAAACAGGACCAACAATCGTCAGTACGAGTACCCATATCTGCTGCAATCCGCCGACGGAGCATTACATCTTACTTACGCGTCCTACACCCGCCTTGGAGTGAAATATGTTCGCTTTACCGAGCAGGACGTGCTGGGGAAAAAGAGGGAGCGGGTGGGACTTTATAATCCTACAGCTGACCAGAGTCGCTTTTGAGGTTATCTCCGTACTCCTATAAACAATAATCAAAATTAAGATAATATTANTAAAATAAAATATGAGTTGCGAACATTAAATAAGATATGAGGAATAGTATTCGTTGTTATTCTGACTGATTAATTATAAATGCTTACAACTACATTATACGAGAAGGAGAGAGTTATTATGAAGAATATTGAATTAAAAGGCATTATNACACCTATTCTAACCCCTATGAATCCCGATGAATCGATCAATCTGAAGGAGCTGCGTAACCAGATTGAACGCATGTTGGAAGGCGGCGTCCATGGTCTGTTCCCATTCGGAACCAACGGCGAAGGTTACATCCTAAGCGAAAATGAAAAAATTCAGGTTCTTGAGGCTACTATCGACCAAGTGAAAGGTCGTGTTCCGGTGTACGCAGGTACCGGCTGCATTTCCACGGCTGATACCATTCGTATTAGCAAGAAGGCTCAGGAGCTTGGCGCCGACGTGCTATCCATTATCACCCCTAGCTTTGCTCTTGCTTCACAAAAAGAGCTTTACGACCACTACGTAGAAATTGCTAAGCATGTAGATATTCCAATCGTGCTGTACAACATCCCTGCACGCACAGGCAACAAANTGCTTCCTGAAACCGTTTTAAAGTTGGCTAAAGATGTAGACATCATCATGGGTGCCAAAGACTCCAGCGGTGACTGGGATAACCTACTTGCCTATATCAACCTTACAAAGGACCTAGACAAAGACTTCCGTGTTTTGTCCGGAAACGATGCACTAATTCTACCTTGCCTAGAGGCAGGCGGTGCAGGCGGCATCGCAGGATGTTCCAACGTATATCCTCATGTTATGGCATCTATTTATAAACTGTTCAAGGCTGGTAAGCTCGAAGAGGCTAAAGTCGCTCAAGACTCCATCGCCTCCTTCCGTGCCGTATTCAAATATGGCAACCCTAACACTGTTGTTAAAAAGGCTGTTTCTCTGCTTGGTTATCCTGTAGGCGACTGCCGCCGTCCATTCAACTACCTATGCGACGAAGGTATTGACGCANTAAAACAAGTTTTGAAGGAAAACGCNGACAAAGGNATGCGCTAATAGGAGTATGCTTGAATTGATATATTGTCCCCAACTGCAAAAAAATAATTNTGTATAAAAGAGAGGAGATTAGGCAAATGACTATTCCAATGATTATTGCCCTAGCTATCACTGTAGGCATGGTTATTTTAATCATGACAGACAAACTTCCATTCGGTGCAGCTCCACTTCTTGCATGTCTACTAATGGTTATTTTTGGCGTAACCAATATTAAGACTGCTTTCGGAGGTTTTTCTAACGCTACTATTATTATGCTTGCTTCTTTCATGGCAATCGTGGCTGCTCTAGAAAAAACTAACCTTATTGGTGCATTCAGAAGAACAGTTTTGAATATGGCTAATAAAGGTGGATTTAAGGCATATATAATGTTATTTATTATAGTTATGTTAGGTAGCAGTATATTCGGCACAGGCTCAACTGCATTCTATATTCTTACTTTAGGTATATTATCTACTATACAGTATACTGACAAGTTACCACGTGGTAAAGTTATTGCTGCTGCCGGTTTCGCATGTAACCATCCACTAATTCCTATAAATGTTACATTACAATATGGTATTGTTATTGCTGTTTTACAAGCTGCTGGTTCAGCTGTTATTAAAGTTAACTTAGTAAAATTCTCTATTGTAAACTTAATACTTTCATTAGCTTATATAGCATGGGCTTTAATTGGTTATAAATTTCTACCTAACAAAAACGTTGAAGATACAGAAAATGGACATGTTAAGACGCAAGAAATAGTTTACGATTTACCAAAATGGAAAGAATATACAACATATGCAGCCTTTTTAGCAGCGGTTGTTGGTATGATTCTTCAAAGTAAAATTGGCGATGTAGCATATATGATTCCAGGTTTATCTGCAGGTCTAGTTTTAGTTATCGGTGTTTTGAATTTCGATGAAATTCGTAACAACATCGGTGCTCCAATTATTTTGATGTCTGCTGGTGTTATCGGTGTTGCCGATGCTCTTGGAGGTACAGGCTTAACTGCTTTAGTTGGTAAAACTGTAGCTAGTATGCTTGGTACTAACGTTAATGCTTTCGTACTAATCTTTGTTTTCTGTATTCTAACAAGTCTACTTGCAACCCTTACAGGATCCACTATAGGTACTGTATATGTATTTGCACCTATGGCTATTACTACTTGCATGAGCTTGGGTCTAAATCCGACTGCTGCTGCTGCTGCAATCGTACTTTCAGGTTGGAACGGCCATTTCTTACCAATTGATGGTTTGCCAGCTATGGTAATGGGAATTGGTAAGTACAAGCTAATAGAGTTTTGGAAATACACAATTCCAATGTACTTCATTCGTTTGCTTGCTTTGACTGTCGCATCTGTATTGGTTTTCCCAATGTAAGCTCCAAAATTACTTATTCTAAATAGCTTAAATGAATGGCAATCTTTTTGATCCATTTAAGCCCTTATTGCATAAGAGGGATCTATGGTCTCGCAATTCGCGTGCGACAAGCGAATTGCGACAAAATCAGTAGTGACCGAACGCATTCAATACGTATCAAAAAATATCCAACTTTATATGAAACGGATAATCTTCCGAAATTTTGAGAAAGAGAGGTATGATTATGAATAGTAAATTTGAACTAGAACATATAGGCATCAACACCCCAAATGCTGAGGAGGCAGAAAAACTAGCTCAACTTCTGAGCATGATGTTTAACCTGGAGCCTCGTCACGGACAAAAGTCCGAATTCGGCGGCCCTTACTTCGAGTGTATGAAGGCACCATTCCTGGGTGCAAACGGTCATATCGCTATGCGTACACCTGATTTAACCGCTGCCGCAGAAGAGTTGAAAGAGAAAGGCTTCTCCTTCAACATGGATACTGCCGCATATTCTGAGGATGGCAAACTGAAGAACGTCTATATAGACGGCGAGTTTGGCGGCTTTGCAATCCATATTATGCAAAAGTAACGGCAAAACCAATTTAAACAACTTAAAAAAGTCTATGTTAGATTAATAAGATGATTTCTGTATTGAACAGGAGTCATTTTTTTTAGGTTCCATTGATATTTATGCTAATTATAGTAGGTCATATAGTCCTTAATTTCCTTTTTTAACTCTTCAAAAGTTTCACATGACTTTATGTATGCTTCATCCTTAAAATGTCCAAAG
>JGI24142J45722_1001667_pt1 | contig 10450 bp, 6 predicted proteins | sample BarGraIncu00431A_FD_45722 | JGI IMG/M metagenome (IMG submission 45722) | reverse complement strand
CATCTTCCCCCTCACCCCGACCCTCCCCCGCAAGGGGGGAGGGAGAGTTTAGGCCAGACCGGACCGTTAACTTAATGGCTGCGCCCCCTACCCTCACCCTTGAGGGGGAGGGAGTTTCTCGAATGATTAGCACCAATCAGGTAAGGAGAAAGGCTGCCAAATGACTGAAACAGACTCCCGTCCCACCTATGTAACCTACGTTTTTTCAGCCTTGGTACTGGCGATTGTCGTTTATGCGCGCATCCGGCTCCTCTCGACCCCCCTGGAGCGAGATGAGGGCGAGTTTGCCTACATGGGACAGCTACTGCTCAAAGGCACCCCCCCCTTTACCGATGCCTACACCATGAAACTCCCTGGCGTAAGCTTCGCGTATGCCCTTTTTATGCTCCTTTTCGGCCAGACCGCTGCCGCCATCCGTATCGGACTCCTGGTCGTCAATGGATTCTGCATTTTCCAGGTATACCTCCTCACCAGGCGACTCTTCGAACCTTCCACCGCGCTGCTCTCCTGTGCGAGCTATGCCGTGTTGTCTCTTAGCGGCTCGGTACTGGGCGTTTTTGCCCATGCGACCCACTTTGTCGTACTGTTCGCCCTGGCGGGGTTTCTGCTGCTTATGCGCTCCTGCGATAGGGGTAGAATTTCGCTCTTGTTCCTCGGTGGCCTCTGCCTCGGACTTGCATTTACCATGAAACAGCATGCCGCACTGTTCATCATTTATGCTTTTTTGTTCCTGGCCTGGCACAACTGGAAAAGTCGCATTTTAGACAGGAAACAGTTCCTGGCGGGAAATCTCCTCCTCCTGACCGGGGTGATACTCCCCTATGCCCTGCTCGCCCTCTGGATGGCACATGCCGGGGTGTTCGACACCTTTTGGTTCTGGACTGTGGCCTACGCCCGTGAATACGCGGCCGGCCCTACCCTGCTCCAGGGGATAAGAGAATTAGCCTCGTCAACCCGCATTATCTTGACTGCACAACCGTTACTCTGGCTCCTTAGCATAAGCGGTGCGGTCCTGCTCTGCACCAAGTACCAGCGCTGCACTGACCGAGCTTTTGTTTTCGGTTTCCTGCTCTTTTCCTTTCTTGCAGTATGCCCCGGACTCGCTTTCCGCGGGCACTATTTCGTCATGATGCTGCCTGCAGTCGCCGTTTTGATAGGCGCAGGCCTCCATTCAGCCCCATTCCTGGCACCTGCGTCAGCTCCACTTAGCGATAAACGCTTCGTTGCGATCTTCCTGCTAGCGGTAGCCATTCTCTTTAGCTTTATCCATGAGAGTGACTACCTCTTCAAGAACACCCCGATGCAAGTCAGTCGGCAAATCTATGGTGCCAACCCCTTCCCCGAAGCACCCCAGATCGCCCGCTACCTGAAGGACCACAGCGCTCCCGGCGACAGGATTGCGATTCTGGGTTCGGAGCCGGAGATATTGTTTTATGCCGACAGGATTTCAGCAACCGGCTTTATCTACATGTACGGTCTGATGGAAGACCAGCCTTATGCCGAGCAGATGCAGCTCCAGATGATCCGCGAAATCGAAACGGCACGCCCGAAATACCTCGTACTAGTTAATGTGGGCATGTCCTGGCTGGTGGCGCCCCAATCAAAGCGGACTGTCCTTGACTGGATAGAAAAATATGCCAGGGATGGGTATGATCTGGCAGGGATTATTGACATAGCCAATTCCGAGGCAACACTCTACCGTTGGGGCCAAGAAGCAAAAGCCTATCAGCCGACCTCTAATTCATTTATCACCGTCCTCGCTCGTAAAGACTGAGAGAATAACTGCCCAAGAAAGAGGTACTTCGTGGACGCCAGACACACTCCCCAAAAGACACCTTCAGGTTCCCCCGCTAAATCAGCCAGAGAACCGTTGGGGAAATACTTTGCTACGGCTTCACTGTGCCTCGCATTAGTTATCGTGACCCTGGTCATATACCTGCAAGCTGGTAATCACACCTTCTTTCTGTTAGACGGGAACGATCATGTTACAGACAACCCCTATGTCGCCAATGGCTTAACAGGCACCGGCATTTTGTGGGCCTTTACTTCAGTGGCAGCTTTTAACTGGCACCCGGTAACCTGGCTGTCACATATGACAATCGCGCATTTTTTCGGCATGGACCCTCGCGCCCATCATCTCGCCAACGTCGTTATCCATGCAGCCGCGTCGGCAACCCTTTTCCTTCTTTTGCTCCGCATGACCGGCGCCCGCATGCGAAGCCTTTTCGTGGCCGCGTTGTTCGCGCTCCACCCTCTGCATGTCGAGTCCGTTGCCTGGGTGGCAGAGCGCAAAGATGTCCTCAGCGCACTTTTCTCGTTCCTGACACTCCTTTTTTATTCGGAGTACGTGTCCAAGAAACTGCAGCCTAATATGTACGCGCTCTCTCTTCTTTTCTTTGTGCTGGGCCTCATGTCAAAATCGATGGTGGTAACTCTTCCGTTAATCCTGCTCTTAATGGATTTCTGGCCACTCGGCCGTCATGGGGATGAGAAGCGGGAACCGGGACTGCGCGGCTTTTTGAGCATGACAACACCCCTTGCCAGGGAGAAGATCCCCTTTTTTGCCTGCTCGCTCGTAACAGGTGTCATTGCCATCTACGCTCAACATAGGGGAGGGGCTACGAAAAGCCTTGACGCGCTTCCCTTCCCACTCCGACTGGAAAACGCTGCTGTCTCTTACACAAGGTACCTTATCAAGACCCTCTGGCCTCACGACCTGGGTGTCTTTTACCCCATGCCTGCCTCAATCCCGCTCTGGCAGGTCATCGGATCGCTGCTGGCTCTGCTGCTGATATCCTTGGCCGTCTTCCGGGCCGGGCGCCGGCACCCCTTCCTCGTTGTGGGGTGGCTCTGGTTCATCATCACCCTGCTACCCGTTATCGGCTTAATACAGGTGGGAAGCCAGTCAATGGCTGACCGTTATGCGTACCTCCCCTCGATAGGACTCTTCATCATGGCGGCCTGGGGGATTCCGGTGCTAACTATAACTAAGAGCCTGCCACACCGGGACGGCATTCTGGCCACGCTCGCTGGCGTGGTCATCATCGTGTCGGCGGCACTATCCTGGCAACAGCTCGGCTACTGGCGGGACAGCATTTCCATCTTCCGCCATACCCTTCAAGTCACAACCGACAACTACCTGGTCAATGATTTCATAGGGGTTACTCTTGCCAAAAACGGTGACCTGGATGGTGCGATACGGGAGTTCCGGGTTGCACTTCGGATAAACCCCAACGATGCGAACGTGCGCAGAAACCTGGGTTTCACTCTAGCCGAAAAAGGGTCCTTGGATGCAGCTATTCAGGAATACCAGACGGCACTTCGAATAAGCCCCAATGACACTGCGATCACGTCACTACTAGAGGATGCTCTAGATCAAAAGAGAGCAAACAGTGCTGCAGGGCAATAGCCCCTTTGCCGGCAGTAATGAAGCGGGCACCCGCAAGGGGTGCCCCTACCAAAAAACATGCACTTGTAGGGATACCCCTTGCGGGTATCCTTGTCGATAACCTCTTAACTTAGGCAGTGCATTCAAGGAGAGGGCCTGTCCGCCGTAGCCTTGGCGCAGGCGGGACAGGGTGGGGATGGGGGCAGGACGGCATAAGCTCTTGGATTAAACGCACCCGTAATGTTGCAAGTAGCTACCGACGCCAGGAGTAAATGCACTATGATTGCCAAAGTTCAATCCTCAACTTCGATCAAAGCTACTTTCAACTCCATTATTTTGGTTTGTGTGGCGCTAGTTGCCCTTACCTTAACCGTCTACATGCAGGTTGGCAGTCACCAGTTCATTATTTTCGACGATGATACCTACGTCACCCAAAATGACCATGTGGCTCATGGCCTGACCGGATCAAACATCGTATGGGCCATTACCTCCGTTGAAGAAGGCAACTGGCACCCTGTCACCTGGCTATCACACATGGCCGACGTGCAGCTTTACGGTATGAATCCCCGCGGCCACCACCTCACGAACCTGGCCATTCACATTATTTCATCTTTACTCCTCTTGTTCCTGCTGCTCCGAATGACCGGTTCCCTTTGGCGCAGCTCGTTTGTCGCAGCGCTGTTCGCGCTGCATCCTTTACACGTGGAATCGGTCGCCTGGGTGGCGGAGCGCAAAGATGTCCTCAGTGCATTTTTTTGGTGTGTAACACTCCTTTTTTATTGCGAATATGTGAAGAAACGAAAACGTAGCATGTATCTCCTCTCCCTTTTTTGCTTCCTGCTCGGTCTTATGTCAAAGCCGATGCTGGTTACTTTGCCCATAGTCATGCTGTTGATAGATTCATGGCCGCTTGAGCGCTATCGCATTGAGGAGCAACAACGAGGGCAACCTCAACTATCCAGGAAAGCCCTGACCCTCATCAGAGAAAAGATCCCCTTCCTTGCCTGTTCGCTCTTTTCAGGTCTCATCACCATCTACGCCCAGCGCAAAGGGGGAGCGACCAGCGGCCTGGATACGGTTCCCTTCCTGTTTCGCTTGGAAAATGCCCTGGTCGCCTATGTGAGGTACCTGGAAAAGACACTCTGGCCTCACGACCTGGGCGTCCTTTATCCCATCAAGTCCTCCTTACCGCTTTGGCAGGTCATCGGGTCCATTTTCGTACTGCTCCTGATATCCGTGGTCGCTCTTCGGGCCTGGCGCCGGTATCCCTTCTTTTCGGTGGGGTGGTTCTGGTTCCTCATCACCCTGTTACCAGTCATCGGCTTGATACAGGTGGGAAGCCAGTCCATGGCGGACCGCTACACCTACCTTCCGGCGATTGGTCTTTTCATCATGGTGGCCTGGGGGGTTCCGACCCTGAGCAAGAGATGCCAGCACCGGAAGAAGGTTCTTGGCCTCCTCGCAGGTGTGGTTATCCTCGCCTCGGCCCTGGCAAGCTGGCGACAGCTTGGCTACTGGCAGGACAGTATTTCCCTTTTCCAGCACACGCTTCAGGTTACCAGCAACAACTATCTGATAAATAGCAACTTAGGGGGTGCCCTTGCCGAGAAGGGGGAACTGGACGCGGCGATAGAACAATTCAATGCGTCACTTCGAATAAATACTCATTTTGCCACCACGCATTACAACCTGGGACTTACTCTTGTCGACAAAGGGGATCTGGACGGAGCTATCCAGCAGTTACAGGTGGCACTACAGATGACTCCAAATGACGCCAAGACGCATTACTGCCTGGCAATTGCGCTATTTAGAAAGGGGGAGGTTGATGCTAGCATCCAGCACTATCAGGCGGCACTTCTGATCAGCCCCAATGACGCCAAAGTACATTACGGACTGGGAATAGCTCTGGCGCGGAAAGGGGATCTGGACGCGGCGATCCGGGAATACCAGGTGACACTGCGCTTAAGGCCTGATTTGGCTGATGCGCATAACAATCTGGGGGCCGCTCTTGCCACAAGGGGAGATCTGGCTGCGGCCATCCTGGAATTCAAGGAAGTACTTCGGATAGATCCCAATGACACATTTGCGCAGGACAATTTGGGGCGTGCCCTAGCGCGGAAGGACGGAAAGGGTAAGGCCAGTAAATAGCGCAGAGAGCCCTTTACAGACGAACTTTGACAATCAACGTGACCTGCTTTCAGCTACGAGCAATCGGCACAACAAATCAGGCTCATGGTTATCGAGAAAAGCCGATTTATAGCGCGTCCAGAACTGTAAGGACTCTTCTTTTTTCCCCTGCATCAGATATCCAAGCATTCCCGCAGTCGTTATTATACGTGCGGTCAAAGGGTTGAACACAATATTTGATTGCATCAATTCTCGCGCAGTATCGGCAATTCTCGGTGCATCCCGCCTGCCAATTGCCCTGAACAACGCAACATACTCTCGGTCGGTTGCAGTTAAAGTTGCCCCGCATGGACCAGACTCCAGGCCCCCCCAGATCTCCTCAAGCTCGGGTCGGGAAAGATTGGGGAGGGTTATAGCCGCGGCCTTGAACAAGATATCGCACCGATCATTTGAATCAGGGACCGAATTGCACTGGTGGGACAGCTTATTCAGCATCATGGCTTGCTGCTTGATCTCATCGTAAACCGGCTCCTGGTACCGTGAGTCGAAACCACCCGAGCGCAGGTAATCCCGAAGCCCCATAGCCCCGAAAGCCGCCCGCGTGGGTGATAAAACCATGCTGGGACTTATGTCAGTACGCTCCCAGGGGACCTTCGAACCGGAGAGCATGTCCAGCGCCGGGAAGGGGTTGCGGTTTAAATAAAGGAGTTCAATGGCGGAACTATTAAGAAAACGGGTACGAGCCGCATTCTGGTCGACGACAGGATAGTAGTCGGAATTGGCAGCAATGGGGAATGAGCCGGTCAAGGCTCCCAGGCTCTGCTTGCTCCCAATCTTGCGGATTGCGATGTCCTGGACCCCCAGGACCTGGATTTTGCGCAGTGATTCCGCAAGCAGAGGATACCTGAAGACATCGGTGCCGGGTCCTGGCAGCGGTTTCCCGTTCCTTGCCACGATCATTACATCGGTCTTGTTGGCGGCGTAGATGGCATAGTCCGAAAAGTTCGACGAGATCGCCTTGAGGACGGACACGACCAGGTCGGTATTGATCTCATAGAGCTGCACCCATTGGACGAAAAGGCCGTCATCATTCAGGCTGCGCTTGATGGTCCGGTAGAATTCATCGGAAAAAAGGCCCGAGACGCCGCTTACCCAGGGATTGGAAGGCTCGGAGATAATGAGGTCGTATCTTTCCCGGTGAGTCGAGAAGAAGGTCTTGGCATCGTCTAGGTGAATCCTACTTCGGGGATCGCTGAAGGCAAGTTCCACGTTCGGCCTGAAGTACTGTGCCGCTTCAACCACCCCCCGCTCGATCTCCACCGTATCAACACGACTCAGCCGGGGATTGCACAACAGGGTGTGGGTGGTGAGCCCGCACCCGAGACCGATGGTCGCAACCGAGCGGGATTCCGGGTGGAGCGCCATGGGAATTGTCGCCAGCAGTATCATGGTCGATTCATCGAGCCCCCGTCCGGTGACCATCTCAGGCCCCATCTGGATGGAGGCATCCGTTTTCCCGTTGGTATTGATGCTCATTTTCCCGGTATTGCTCTGGAAGACATCGACGCAGGCGGTTTTGCCGTCATAGTGGAACAGCTGCCGGTAAAGTTCGGGGGTGAGAAAGGCACCGGTCCGGTACACCCCCGATCCCATCTTAAACGGGTCGAGCCTGACAAAACCGAGGGTCGCCACAACGGCGCAGACGCCCGCAGCGCAGACGGCCGCCGGGAGCCGATAGCCGGAAGGCCCTCCCCCGAACCTTAACATGAGGAAGATGCCAAGCGAGATGTCACAGCAGGCGCCAAAGACGATCAATCCCTTCAGTCCCAGCAGCGGCATCCCGAGATGGACGGCAAAGAAAACCCCGACGATCGCTCCGATGGTGTTCGCGGCATACACGGAGCCGATACTCCGTTCTCCACACCCTTCCCTAAGCAGGACAAACGTGATAAGCGGTAGCGTCATCCCGGCACAAAAGGTGGCCGGAAGCATGACGGCGATCGCGATGGCGCTGCTGGAGAGATTGAAGAGGACATAGCCGGTGTCGGTCTTACTGAGGGTGTTCACCAGCAGCTGCATGACGGCAAAGGTGTTGGAATAGACGAGCAGCGTGCTGAGGGCAAAAAGCCCCATGATGATCTGGAGGTAGGCGAAAAAGCGCACCGGCAGGGTAATACGGTCGATACGACGCTGTATCCAGAGCCCGCCAAAGGCAAGGCCGAAGATAAAGGCACTGAGCATCAATTCGAAGGCATGGGTCGAACTCCCCATGACGAGGTTGAGCATCCTGATCCAGCCTACCTCGTAGATGAACGACGCGGCGCCGGTTACCAGTGAGGCAGCCAGGAAAAGCCGGTAGTGGCCGGTACCAGTGACGGCCGCGTCCGGTTGCGCCAGTTCCAAAGCGCCGACCTGCTCCGTCTGCCGGTCCTTGACCAGCAGCCAGACGATCGAGGCCAGGATGACGTTAATCAGACCCGCGATTGTCATGGTCCCGGGGAGCCCGGTCAGCCGGATCAGAAAAAAGCCGCTTACCAGCACGCCGATAGCCGCCCCGATGCTGTTGGTGAAATACAGCATAGCGATGGATCTGCCTGGCTTTTCCGGGAATAGGCGGAGGATTCCAGCGCTCATCAGGGGAAAGGTCATGCCGAGCAGGATGGATTGCGGCAGTATCAGTAACGCGGATATGGTCCATTTGTAGGCAGTGATGACGAGGGGATTGTCGAGGTTCGGTATGATGGCGCGGTAGGAAAGCTCGATGGTACGGGCAAACAGCCCGTGAAAGACAAGGGAGCAGACCCCGATCACCGCTTCTGCTGCGGCATACACCTTGAGCAGGTTTCCCCAACGAACGGAATACCTGCTGCAAAGCCACGACCCGATGGCCATGCCACCCATGTAGATTGCCAGCACCAGGGTCTGTGCATACGCCGCATGCCCGAGGAAAAGCTTCAGGTAGTGGGACCAAATCGATTCGTAAATAAGCCCGGAAAACCCGGACAGAGCGAATATCAGGAAAAAGATTTTTCTAAATTGTATAGGCATTTGTCTTTGGGATGAGGAGCACGTTATTCATGGAGTTGACTGTTCCCTTCTGGAGGCGTTCAAATAGGTAGGCATGAAGCAATTGCCGCGTCAGCAAAAAATCTTTTTTACGAGTTCCCTCCGTTCCTGACTCAAGCGCAGCAGGCACACCATGGTCCGGACCAATCCCTATTCAGGGTCGCTGCCATCCTCGTTTTTAGGATTTCTGGCCCGTTGCCTGGCGTGCTTTTCCTCGAGCTTAATCCTAATCGCCTCCTCAGACTCACGGACCTTTTCGTCCTGCTCCTTCGTAGCGACGGCAGCCTTGGTGTCCTCTGCGTCAGGTGTATACTCAACAACAAATCCGCTAGCGGTTTCCTTGATGGTTGCTTGCCCTGCCTGGACAGGGAAAGCCTGTATCATAGATAACAGAAAGAAACAGATTATCCTGTACATCTCGCACCCTCTAATTAGCAGTTGGATAGGCTAGTTTTTTAGATGAACAACGTTCGTTGGCGATTGCATCGCTGGACTAAAAAAAGGTCCAGTACTGTTACTCTAAGCGAGAAACCTCTCTCTTGTCAAGCTTGAACCATTCATTCAATGGTGCCTACTGGCACAGAATAAGAAGTCACCCCTGAGTGTCATGGTGGCTTGGTATGACAACTTCATCACAGCAGCAATACATGGGGTTCGAGATCGCGTTCTACGGTGATAACGGTACCACTCTGCATATTCACCAAAAAAAGGCCGGCGCAAGCGCCGGCCTCCATAGCAATCCATTTATTGGAGAGGGGCATCCGCCCCTCCCCAATCATCAGCACAAGGTTAGTACGTTACAGGACGGATAATGCCTCTGGTGAAAGGCTCGCTCGACCGGCCGGCTACGCCGCCGTGGTCTTCGCAGCCACCCCAGTTGTCAAGGACTTCGCTGCCGTCGACAGCCTTCATGTCGTCGGAAGGTGCAAGGCGGACGTCATCAGCAGGGTAGCCTGCGGCTGCCAGGGCGTTCACTTTCACAGTGCCTTTCACTGAGAGGGTGTAGCAGCCCGAGATGCCCTGTGAAGCTGATGTTGAACCATTGTCGAGACCTGCAGTCTTCTGCTCCCAGTTGGTGTCTTTGGTTACGCCACCGGTGGTGTAAGTGAAGGAACCAGCTTTTGCAGGGTAAACGGTGCTTCTAACCGGCAGTGCCGAGAAGGTCTGGCCGGTCATGTTTTTGAACTTGGTGCCGTTTCTGTTGCCGGAGTAGATCTTGTAGGTAGCCAGGGTCCCGTTGGTGTAACCACCGAGGGTACCCGGTACGAACAATGCGTTGCCAAGGCCCGGCATGAAACGCTCATGCTTGGTCGTGTTGCCAATGGCATCGGTGTAGGTCTGAACCTTGGAGCCGTGGATACCACCGAAACCGTTTTCTACGCCGGAGTTGTGGCAGTTGGCGCACTGGATGCCGTAGATGTTACCAAGGTTGCCGCCATGACCGGTGGTCTGAGCGCCATACTTGCCGCCGGTTGCGCCGGAGGTGCCGTCTGCTTTGTTCGCTTCGGTAACTACGCTCATCAGACGGTCTTCGCCGAGACCGCTGTAGTAGGTTGCGGGAACGAACTTGCTATCAGCCCCGTTTACTTCTGCGCGGGTGTTGAAAGCGCCGTTGCAATCTTCGTTAGCGCCTGCTTTTTCATTCAAGTGCGAACCCGTGCCGTATTTCGCAATTACGTGGCAGTTGTAGCAAAGGAGGTACGGCTTGGTTGCGTCTACGATCGCAACAGCAGCCGAGGTGTACTGGATACCGATATGACGTGCATCGGTACCGGCATAGTTGCGCAGCATGTACTCGTTGTTGGAACCGTGTGCGCCGATAACGGCCTTGTTGAAGGGAGCTACGTTAACGTCTGCAGCCTTGAACTG
>JGI24142J45722_1001656_pt1 | contig 10492 bp, 10 predicted proteins | sample BarGraIncu00431A_FD_45722 | JGI IMG/M metagenome (IMG submission 45722) | reverse complement strand
GCAGGAGACCCAATGCTCAGGAAGGTTCTGTACCTGGCTTGTATGAACTGTATCCAGCACAATGAGAGCATAAAAGCGTTCTACCAGCACCTCGTGAGCGATAATCACAAGAAGCCCAACGTCGCCTTGGTCGCTTGCATGAGGAAGCTTCTTCTCATTGCCCACCACCTCTACGTGACAACATCAAAGTACCGGACCCTTGAACATGAAGCCAATCTATGTTTGTCCTCTTGACACGGATCGTAGTATCTATCGTGAACTCCCTCCGCCCCATCATGAAGAAATCATCGTGAAGTGGTCTTTCAAAGGACGTTTTTGTTGCTAAAATAAGTTTAGGTTATGTCGTTTTCCTTTAACTTCTTGGCCTGTGGTCGCAAAATGGATACAAAGGAGTTCAAGATGGCAAAGAACATAGCTGTTCTGGTCGGAAGTCTGCGCAAGGAGTCTTACAGTAAGAAGATCGCCAAAGTCTTGGCAAGTCTGTTTCCAGAAGACTGTAATGTCTCATTCGTCGAAATTGCGGATCTTCCACTGTACAATCAGGACTACGATGATGAAGCAAGAGTCCCTGAGTCTTATACAGGATTCCGTAACACAATGTCGAGTATTGATGCGGTGCTATTCGTGACACCTGAATACAATCGTTCCGTCCCAGCCGTCTTGAAGAATGCACTGGATGTCGGATCCCGCCCCTATGGCAAGAGCATCTGGGATGGAAAGCCTGCAGCTATCGTCAGCGTTTCTCCTGGCGAAATCGGAGCGTTTGGCGCGAATCATCATCTACGCCAATCATTGGTTGTCCTGAACATGCCGACAGTGCAGCAGCCCGAGGCATACATTGGGCACGTCAACGATATTCTCAATGAGGACGGAGAAGTTGCCGATAGCGGGACTCTGAAATTCCTTCACTCTGTCGCTGATGCACTTGTGAATCTAGCGGGTAAGTTCTAGAGAATCTGGCGGGTAAGTCCTAAATAGTGACGTGAACGGGTACGGTCGAGGCGGAACAAGCCGGTTGTACCCGTTCTTGTTGCTCAGGCACGGTTCGATTTCGTGCCTGTGGATTCCATCCAGGTTCACCTGCTCCGCTCCTCGCGTCGAACCTCGACAACAAGACGCCTCCCGACAGTAGCCGGGGGCCGAGAGGAAATTGCTGGGCATCCGACTGCTGCGGCAAGTATGGAGGACCGTGGCACCCCGCGAATGATACATGCGAAATCCTAGTCATCCCTGGGAGACCGAACTTGCAGCAAGGTATCTGCTAGAGCGTCTACAACAGCGCTCTCGGGCGCAGTCTTGGGGTGTTCGCCAGCGTGGTCCAACGCCCCCTATCTCCACCACTCGTCCATCTTGGGCCCCACAAGGGGCCTTTTTCCTAGTGTTTCGCCCTGGCATACACTGCTGCAGGCCTTTGTCTGAAACATCAGGATCGTATTTCAGAGGTTTCCCTTCCCCTCTCTTGGGATCAGTCAAGCCGCGATCTACTCGCCGCTTTCCACTCTCGAACCAACCAACCTCCGACAACGGACACAGGCATTATGGCGGTACGATGCTTTGGTGACAAGGCGACAGCGTACCAAAGCAAAAGTGGCCCCCGTAGTAGAGAGCCGCCCTGTCATTCTATATCATGAAACGCCCGTCAAGAGTGTGTTCTATTCTTCCAATTTCCTAAGCGAATTCAAAGACCACCAGAATACGACAGACATTAGTAAAAAAATTATGACAAATCCTTCTATGATATCTATGCTTTGAAAATTGCCAGCGAATAATGCTCGAGATGCGTTCACTGCATAAGAAAATGGATTAACTTTGGCCAAATCTTGAAGCCACAAGGGGGCAAGTGCCAATGGAAGCATAATGCCCGACAATAAAGAAAGAGGGAGAGTGATCGTATTCAGCGTTGGAGCAAGAGGGTCTTCGATCCGGTAAATAAGCGCGAAAGAATATGACATTGAAGCCATCGTAATCGATACCATCGCATATAACACAAGAGAAAGTAAGAATCCACCTATGTTTACGCTAAGTCCAAGCGGAATTGCGACCAAAGTAATCAAAACACATTGGGTAAGGAGCACAACCGCGTCTCTCAAAACCCTGCCCAAAAGAATTGCCGAACGGTTTACTGGCGTTACTAGAAATCTTTCTATAACTCCTGACCTAATATCATCGATAAGATTGAATCCCACGAATGCCGAGCCAAAAAGCGCCATCATTACCAAAAGTCCTGGGATAAAAATTTGCACTGTTTTTCCAGCGGGTAGACCGGGCACCCCTCCCAGGCCATTTAAAAGAGGCATAAATAAAAATAGGTACAAAAGGGGCTGGAATAAGCTCACAAATACAAAAATGGGGCTGCGCAGAGTCTGGCGCATATTCCTGATAAACATTAATTGTATTCCCCTTAATAGTTTCATAATTACTTATTGTCCTCTCTTAATGAACGTCCTGTATACTTTAGGAAAACGTCATCAAGACTTGGTCTTGATAACGTAATGTTTTGTGCTTTCAAATTGTTTGCATCAAGTAATCTCAGCACTTCTGGCATTGCCCTATCTCCATCTTTGATATGCAAACGAACAAAAGTTTCCTCCCTGGTTATTTTTTCTGGATGAACTTTTTCTAATAATTGTTCAGATTTGCGAGCGATATTTTCATCCGAAAAGCCAAAAACTACTATGTCGGCTCCAATACTGTTCTTTAATTCCATCGGCGTACCTTTTATTATAATTGTTCCATCGTCGACAATCGCTATTGTATCGCAAAGATTGTCAGCTTCCTCCATATAATGAGTAGTCAAAAATATACTGACACCGTCTGCTTTCAGTTTTTTTATTTCTTCCCACATATAAACTCTACTTTGTGGATCGAGTCCGGTAGTCGGTTCATCAAGAAGAAGTAATTGTGGCCGATGAGTCATACCAAGAGCGACATCCAACCTGCGCTTTTGACCTCCAGAATACGTAGAAGCCGGCCTATCTGCAAAAGAGTCCATTTGAAAACGTTTTACCAATTCTTCCGCCTGCTTTTTTGCAGTTTTATCATCTATACCATAAAGCTGCGCCTGCAAAATCAAATTCTCGTACCCTGTTGCGCCAGAATCTGTGCCACCTGCCTGGCTGACATATCCAATATTCTTCCTTATTTGACTCTGCTCTTTTTCCAGATCAAAACCCGCAACCTTAGCTTCCCCACCGGTCGGAGGTAATAATGTGGAAAGCATTTTCTGTGTCGTTGATTTACCTGCGCCATTGGGACCTAGAAAACCAAAAATTTCACCTTTCTTTACGGCTAAATCCACGCCCTTTACAGCTTCTACTTCTTTCTTCTTGCCTTTTATTTTAGAAACAAATGTTTTTTTAAGTCCCTTTGTTTCGATTACAAGTTCCTCGGTCATATACGCTCCTCGATCATATACGCTTTTTGATCATATGGATTATATCCTTTTCCCTATCCTCAATATGGTCAATCAAACAAAAAAACCACCTCAATTAAAAGGTAGCAGTTCAAATCCCGTCCCCTGTATCCCAAAATTGGATATAATTTACGAACAAAAATAGTTAAGAAACGATGCACCCCGGGGCAAAGAGATTCGAATCACGTGAGTCGCCCCACTCTCATCGATGATTAGGTCATACCGATACTTAGTTGTCAATGCGGAGTGTATGGGATTGGTACAAAAGATGCACAGATGGGACACTAGCCGCGCCAGACCATGCCCTGCCCATCTTTCCCCCACTTCTTCATGCCATGACCTTTTGCCGTTGCTGCATCATATCGAGCAGACTGTCAAGAAACAGCCGATGAACAAGCGCCGCCCGTTCACGGGTCCAGGGGGCATAACAGCGTACCGCCTTTTCATAACCCCCATATCGTGACTTCTGCAGCCGCATGAACGGAGCTGGGCACCGGCCCCGCCATATGCCACGCCTTGTTCACTTGCGCCACATTTACCTGCTTGTCGCCTATGTTCAACTGGACAATGGGCGCAGCCCGTCGAAGACCATGGTCTTCTGGATTACAGGGTTGACGCAGACGGCGAGCGCGCGGATAAAGGGTGCAATCCTGATCGGTGGGGAAGGGCAGGAAAGCCACGAGCGCTTCAGGAGACTGCGCTACGAAGATCAATGACAAATGGCATTTGCCGGGAATTCCCCAGGACTAAGGCCATGCCTATTTCCACGTTATCTTCCCCGAAGCTTGCTCNGATAGGCAGAATCAACTCATCTTGAGATCCCCCGCAACTTGCCACGAGGGGTCTCAATTGTGTTTCAGTTTTTCATCAAACCGTCGGCTTCGGGAAAAATCCCGTCTGTGTCAGGATCTTCCGGAGTGCTTCCCGGTCCGTCTCACCCAGCGGCACCAGAGGTGAGCGGGGAGGGCCGCCGTAAAGGCCGACCATCTCCATGGCGGCCTTCAGACCGGCGATACCCCACCTTTCCGTGACCGCATTGTTGCTGTCCATGAGAACCATCTGCAGATTCCGGGCTTCCTCCATCTTGCCGGCTTCGAAAAGCTTCTGCAGACGGGCGCATTCGTTTGGGAAGACGTTGGCCAAGGCGAGGGTGCCTCCGGTGGCGCCGAGGACGAGGCTCACGTAAAGGAAACTCGCGGAACCCGCAAAAACGGAAAAACCCTTCGGTGCATTTCGGATCATGTCTGCGATCTGGACGATATTGCCGCTGCTNTCCTTGATTCCGATGATATTTTGGTGCTTTGCAAGTTCGACGGCAAGTTTGGCAGAGATNTTGATTCCGGTATTGCGCGGCATGTTGTAGAGAATGAGCGGCAGTGGAGAGACGTTGGCTACATCTGTGTAGAAACGCGCCAGAACCGGGTCAGTCATGCTCCCTTTGTAGTAGTTCGGGGTCACGACCAAGACCGCTTCCGCTCCCGCTTCGGCGGCCTTTTCATTGAGATGGATTGTNTCCATCGTCGATTCGGCGCCGGTTCCCGCGATAACGGGTTTTTTACCTTTGGCTCGGGTGCAGACAAATCGCATCAGTTCCACTTTTTCCTCCGAGGACAGCAGGACGAACTCCCCGTTGGAGCCCATGACCACGATGCCCTCCAAGTCGGATTTGAGCCAGAAATCCAGATTCTTTTCTAACTTATCGTAGGCGATTTTTCCACCTGAAAACGGCGTTGCGATGGGTGCATAAATTCCGTGAAGTTTAAACATCGAAGGATCCTCCTTTTCTACCAGTATATCGGCAGGAAACAAATGGCTGAATGACGTTGACACTGCCCTGAAGACCGCACAGATTGAATTGATCCTATGTAGCCAAGACTCAGCCAAGCGACCATGGGGGCAACTTCGAGGCCGGCATGGGGTCACCTCTAGATTAGCTACGACATTAACTATGTCCCCGTTACCACTATAAACATAAATCACGAAATTCCCCTCATAATCCCCAGGTGTTATTACCCATGTTATCATTCATTCATCTGAATCGATTGTAAATTTTTGAGTAGTTTTTATCGAACTACCGCCAAACTCAATTACTTGCTGCCAGATCTTGACTACTGGTTTCTTTTCGACGAGTGTTGTGACTTGTGGTTGGAACTGAGCTGTCTGTTTTTTGAGTCGTACGGTGGCAACCGACAGAGTAAGAAGCTCTACGACCAGGAGAATCGCTACCAGGACTTTTAGCAGATGCGTTCTCCTCATGAGTTCCTCCTTCATTAAGGACAGCAATGCCATAGTATGTGCCGGCCCCCCTATCGCCAGAAGCCACAAATGATGATGTCTGGGAGGTTGACGGACTAGACACCCCGCCAAAGGGTGGGATAATTATTAAAATAGAGAGTTCAAATTGAGGAGATTATTGGGATGCCAGTTCAGGGGGGACCAGTTCGCGGAGGGTCATTTTACGGCGGCATGCGGGGCATGATCAATGCTCCTGATGAAAAACCAAAAATTACCTGGCAACTGCTCAAGCGGGTGCTGTACTACGCCAAATCCTACCGCTGGCGGATCGGCGGTATGCTGCTGCTGGTCCTGGCAAACACGGGTTTGATGCTGCTGACACCNCTCGTCTTGCGTGACTTGATTGACAACACCATCCCGGCTGGGAACGTTAATAGGTTGATCCTACTGGCTACGGCACTGCTTCTGATCCCAGCATTGACTAGCGTAATCAATGTGACCCAGCGGCGCGTAAATTCGCGCGTTGGCGAGGGCTTGACTTACGATTTGCGTATGGCGCTATATGCTAGTTTGCAGCGCATGTCGCTGCGCTTCTTCGTCAACACCAAAGTTGGCGAGTTGATGAGCCGCCTCAACAACGATGTTGTGGGAGCACAAGATGCCATCAGCAGCACTGTTGTCGATATCGTCACCCAGATCATCCAGGCAGCGGCGGTATTGACGATCATGCTGACACTCGAATGGCGGTTGACATTGATCAGTGTGGCTATTCTGCCTTTGTTCATCTTAGCAGTGCGCCTATTGGGCACCCGCCTGCGCGACATTGCCCGCAGACAGATGGAAGCCAACGCACAGATGAACGCCATGATGAACGAGACACTCAATATTGGCGGCGCACTGCTTGTAAAGCTGTTTGGTCGCCGGCAGTTGGAGGGTGCCCGTTTTGGCCAACGGGCAGCGCAGGTGCGCGATTTGGGCGTGCAGCGGACATTTACCGGATCGATCTTCATAGCAATCATCGGTCTGATCAGTGCGGTGGGCACTGCCTTGGTATATGGGCTGGGTGGTTATTTTGTCATCCAGGGTGCTTTCACGATCGGAACAATTGTGGCCTTTGGGGTGTATCTGGGCAACTTGTATGGTGCGCTGCAAGGGCTTTCAAGTGCCCCTGTGGAGTTTGCCACCTCGATGGTCAGCTTTGAGCGTGTGTTTGAAGTGATTGACCTGCCTGTCGATATTACTGAAAAACCGGATGCGGTAGCGCTCCAAAACATCCAAGGCGAGATTGTTTTTGACAATGTCTCTTTCAAGTACGAAGCCGGCGATGAGAAGCTGCTCGCTGATGTCCACCGCTATGGCAGTATGGATAACGTCACAGCGGTTCTCTCGAGGGCACGGACAAGCGCAGAGGATGAGGAGATTGCCTCACGCAGCCAGGCGCGCAGTACTGCCTTGGAAAACGTCAGTTTCAGAGCTGCACCCGGGCAGCTTGTGGCGCTTGTGGGTCCGAGCGGCGCGGGTAAGACGACCCTCACGTATCTCATCCCCCGTCTATATGATCCAATCGCCGGGGTCATCCGCATTGATGGTCACGATCTGCGTGACTTGACGCTCGAATCACTCTCGGCACAAATCGGCATGGTCACCCAGGAAACATATCTGTTCCACGATACCATCCGCACCAACCTGCAATATGCCCGACTAAATGCTAGTCAGCAAGAACTTGAAACCGCCTGTCGGGTTGCCAATATTTACGAATTTATCCATGCGCTGCCAGAAGGGTACGATACGATCGTCGGCGAACGCGGTTATCGCCTGAGCGGTGGCGAGAAGCAACGTATTGCATTAGCACGTGTGATCCTCAAGAATCCGCGCATTCTGGTATTGGATGAAGCCACCAGCAGCCTGGACAGCGAATCTGAAGCTCTGATTCAGGATGCACTTGGCTCTGTGATGGCACAACGCACCAGCATTGTAATTGCCCACCGACTGAGCACCATCCTGGCTGCAGACCTGATTCTGGTCATCGATCGGGGAAAGGTTGTGGAGAGTGGCAATCACGCCGCTTTGCTGGCGCAAGGCGGGCTGTATGCCAGCCTCTACCAGACGCAGTTCCGAAAAGGGACTCAGTAAGAGCCAGCAGACGCTTATTCGATGACGTTATCCTTCCTTTTTGGGAACCAGAACCTTGATCGCCGCTGGAATGATCTTGATATGAAGAGGCATTTCCTTTAGTACTTCGCCATCACATTGAACCGTTTGTCTGGGGCTTGAGGAAACGGTGATATCTTTGCCTTGCCAGTGCTCCACTACTTCCAAATTNTNCGGNCGTTCCCGTTTAAGCAAGGTGACAACNATAAGCCTAAACAGGCCGAGATTCGCTTTTCGTACAACAACAACATCCAAGAACCCATCGCTGACATCTATATGCTTATCGAAAGATATGTTACTAAAACCGAGATTCCCTGTATTGGTAATAATACATGTTAGACCTTGAACTTCGTGCTCTTGTCCATCGATTTTCAGATGGTAGACGGCTTTTTTAGTTTTCTTTAATGCCGTGGCCGCTGAAAGAAAATAGGCGAAGATGCCAATCCTATTTTTGGTTTCACGATCCGCACCCGTAACCACATCCGCCCAAAAACCAATAGTTACTCCTACAATAAAATAACGATTATTAAACTGTCCCACATCAATGGTTTTCATTGTTAACGGAACTTGACTCATAAGCGCGCAGGCTTCTTTAAGATCTTTGGGTATGCCAAGTTCCTCGGCCANGACNTTCGCCGATCCTCCCGGTAAAATAACCAAAGGGACCTCTGATCCCATCAGGCCGCTGATTGCTTCCATGAGTGTACCGTCGCCGCCGTAAACAGCGAGGGCATCTACTCCTTCTTTGACGGCAGCCTTGGCAAACTTGATCGCCTCGCCCGCTTGGTGGGTAATCGATGCTTCCCACTTGATGCCAGCTTCTTTCATGGACAAATTGATAACAGGTAAAATGGATTCTCCTTTTCCGGCGGCGGGATTAATAATGATGCGGATATTTTTTATTTTCTTTTCCATAGCAATTACCTCTTCTGCCAACATTTTTCAAAGGCTTTGATTTGAATTCGGATATACCACCTTCTTGGATCAGCTACCTTACGAGCAGTGGTCAATAAATTGATGGCCTGTTCGCTGGTATGCCCCATACTGATAAGGATGGCGGCGGCCATAGCAATGCTTCGACGTTTGCCTTGCAGGCAAAAAACTAAAACCTTGCCTTTATTTTGAATAATGGGCAAAGCTGCTTCAACCCCCACCAGCAGTTTCTTGATCGAGATGGGCGTAAAAAATGTATCATACGTCTTAATCCATAACGTCTTAAAGGGAGGAAGGGTATAGATTTCATCGGGTGGTATTTGCCCGATCATAGAAATAATCAGATCGAAATTGAGTACCTTCAATTCATCGGCATGTTCCTTGCCGACTCTGGAGCCCACGTATAAATAATCGGTCACTTTGGATATATCCATTGTAGTTTTTATTTTGACCCCATTTTGATGCTGTGTCAATTTTGCTTTTTCGACACTTATAGCAATGTTCTTACAAGGATAGAAGGAGAGGAATCCCGTGGGGAAGGTGTATTCAATCTTGAGTGCGAACCAGATTGCGTAATACTCAGGGTTTACTATGGGTAGAAGAAACTCAGAATAAACAAATTTTTGAACCGAATACTCCTGCAATTCTGGACAAAAAAGAAGAATGGCACTTTTGAACCATTCTTCTTCTAAGTATCTTCTCTTTGAATTGCTGTTTCGCTGCTTTCTTCGCAGGAACCTTCTTTACAACTTCTTACCAGCTTTCTTAACTTCTTTGTCAACTTTCTTGACTTCTTTCTTTACTACCTTCTTAAATTCAACCCTTGCTTCTTTACCTGTCTCCATAGTCGTTTCTCCACCTCTTTCAAGAATAATAGATAAATAGCAGAAAATGCAAACTATCCGCATCGACTCATCTAGAATGCACGTGAACTGGTTCCGTCGACTCATCAGAAAATGTACGTGAAGGATGACAGAATACTGCTGATCCTTTGGATGAGAAAGGAGCGGCGGGAATGGAGCTCGCGATACTGGAACGCCAGAAGTGCACGATGGTCAAGCCACAGGCATATCTGAGGGCAGAGAAGACAAAGAAGTGAGCGATGGTCAGACCAGTTCTAGGTCGGCATATCCACGAACCCCCAGAAATGGTTGTTCGGTTTTCGGTTGTCAGTGCTTTCAAATGGTTGCATAATGGCAATGTGTCAAAATGGTCCAAAACACAAAACTTGAGAACAGGAAAGGTGAATCTATGAGCCACTCATTACCCGACAGCGAAACATTGTATTCGGCGTTGGTCAACAGAGACAGCAATTTCGAGGGGATATTCGTGGTTGGAGTCAAGACCACGGGAATATTTTGCCGTCCCACTTGCACTGCGCGAAAACCAAAGCAAGAAAATGTCGAGTTTTTTGGTTCGGCGCATGACGCTCTTTTGGCTGGATATAGGCCATGTAAGGTTTGTACTCCCTTGGAATATAAAGGAGCTGCCCCTGACTGGCTTAAACCGCTGTTGGCTGAAGTCAATGATGACCTACTGATCAGACTAAGGGATAGTGACTTGCGGGCAAGGGGTTTGGATCCTAACCGTGTTCGATATTGGTTCAAAAAACATCATCAAATGACTTTCCAGGCATATTTGCGCGCCTTGAGGATCGGGCAAGCATTTGGAAGAATCAAGCATGGAGAAAGAGTTACCGGAACGGCTTTTGAGTCTGGTTATGAATCATTGAGTGGTTTTGCAGATTCGTTCAAAAGAACG
>JGI24142J45722_1001653_pt1 | contig 10498 bp, 9 predicted proteins | sample BarGraIncu00431A_FD_45722 | JGI IMG/M metagenome (IMG submission 45722) | reverse complement strand
GATCGCAGCAATCGCAGACTCTTACCATCAATATCGTCTCCTTTGGCTATAAGAACGGCCTGCCGATCGACCTGGATCTACTCTTCGACGTTCGCTTCCTGCCCAACCCATACTACAATGGAGACCTCGTACATCGCACAGGCTTCGACAAGGGGGTCATTCTCTATGTCCTTCACGAGCCCTACGCCCGGCAGTTTTTCACTCGCCTGGCCGACTTCGTCGACTTTGTGCTCCCACGTTACCAGGAAGAAGGAAAGAGCTACCTTACAGTCGGCATCGGCTGCACAGGTGGCAGACATCGCTCTGTTGTGATCGCAAACATGCTCTACCACCACCTCAAGCCACGGGCGAAAGTGGTACACGTGTTCCATCGGGACCTCCAGAAGTGAAGGGACACAGACAGACACTCTGGTACTGGCTCGTTCCCGGCATTCGCGTCAAGAGGTACCTCTTGCTCTTTGCTGCGGGGACAGCGCTTCTTGTTCTCGCCATCGACGGACTGCTTCAGACGCCGGGCACGTCATGGCTGCCGAACCTGCGGCCGGCCATTCAGAACGTGCTTCACCGTTTCCTCCCTTCCGGAGCAGTCTCTGCGGTCTTCGGGGTCCTGTGCGGCATCGCCGTAATAGTGTCCGCTTGCCTCATGGTTCTGGCAGCGACCCTTCTGGCCCGTTCTGTGCTGGTTGCAATCACTGGGTCTGGACTCAGGGAGTCTGTCGCGCGGACGATCTACCGCTACCGCAAGGCCGAGTCTCTGCCCCGCGTTGTCGTTATCGGTGGGGGAACCGGCATCAAGCCAATCATCGAGTCACTCCGAACGGAGAACGTCAAGCTCACGACGATTGTCACGATGGCAGATAGTGGGGGAAGTACCGGACGCCTCCGCGAGACGACTGGAATGCTACCTCCGGGCGATTTCCGGAACGCTCTCATCGCCATGGCAGGTGAGTCAACACGCAGTGCCCGCCTCCTCGCCTATCGTTTCCCGGAGCAGCTCGAAGGAATAGGCGGTCACAACGTCGGGAATCTCATGATCGCCGCTCTGAGCGACATCAAGGGGAATTTTGGCGATGCAGTGCAGGAGCTGTCTGAACTCATGCAGTTGCCCGGCCGGGTTCTGCCGATGTCTCTGGACAACATCTCGTTGCGGGCACACTTCACCGATGGTACGACGATCGATGGCGAAGACCAGGTCCCTCTCCAGGGCAAGACAATCGACACCATCGAAGTACTGCCGCCTCATGCCAAGCCCTTTGTCCCCGCACTCGAAGCGCTGTCTCGGGCGGATTACATCATCATCGGCCCTGGTTCTCTCTTCACAAGCCTGATACCGCCGCTGTCCATCGAGGCGACCGCCGACACGATCGTACGCTCTTCAGCCACAAAGGTACTGGTCGTGAACGCGATGACCGAGCGAGGGGAAACGGAGGGCTACACCGCAGGCATGCACCTTCACAAGGTTGAAGAAGTCCTTGGACGGTCATCTATCGACATGGTCCTGCTGAGCAGTACCCCCGTCCCCGCCGAGACGCTGGGGCGGTACGCTTCCGCCGGGGTCAATCCCGTCTCCAATGATCTCCCCAGGAGTCAGCATCCACGGGTCATCGAGGCTGATATCTGCTCAACCGCCGATGGTCTCATTCGCCACGACCCAGCCAAGCTTCGCATCGTACTGAGGTCGCTCCTCGGACTGTAGAAGCGAATGNCGACGATCGAGTTCCTGAAACAGGAACTGGCAGGGCTNCCTTCGACCAATCCCCTGCTTGAACTGTCCGGAGCCCTCTATGGTGGAAGCTCTCTGGTACTACGCCATGGGGGAGCGCTGTCGATCTCTTTCACGTCAAAGAGTCCTTTTATTATGCGCTACGTGCTTTCTTTGTCCTCCCATGCACTCNCCAGTTGGCAACCCAGGCAGGCACTTCTCTCAAGAGCCGGACATAAGCTGAGTTTCAGCGTCGACCTTACCCCCGTTCAGGCGCAGCAACTGTTCTCGGGACTCAGTCCCCTAGAGCCCACCCAGCTTGAGCGGCGCCTGCGGGGGAAACGCGCGGCAGCCGCATTCACAAGGGGCTTCTTCCTCATCTCCGGGTATGCCGCCGTGCAAGGGACACATCTGGAGTTCAGCTGCTCCCTGCCCGTCGGGCGTCGGCTCGTCGAACGCTCGCTGACTTCTCTCCGTGTGACGCATGGCTCACAGATCCGCCGCGTCTCTGAGATCACCTATCTCAAATCACGCCAGGACATCATGTCGCTCCTCGCAGCCTGGGGAGCATCAAACTCGCTGGTGTCCCTGGAAGAACTGCAGCTAGAGAGAGACATGGACAACCGGGTCAACCGGTCGGTCAATGCGGAGCTGGGCAATCTGCAACGCGAGACGATGGCTGTCGACGTATTGCGGGCAGCCTTCGATCAGACTGACCGTACCTGTCTCTCGTCCCGCACGATCGAGGTTGTCCGGGCACGACTGAGGTACCCCGACCTCCCGCTGTCAAAGCTCGCCGACAAGATACCCGGATGTGTCTCCAAGAGCACCATCCACTACCACATCGACAAGGTTCTTCGAAATGCGCGGTAGCCAGAAACAGCGACAACAATTGAGCCTTCGCCAGAAATCCTATCTGGCCACGCGTGGTCTGGTTCTCGAGCAGCCCCTGAGCGATTTCGGAACTCTCATGGATCGGTTCGCTGCGGGCAGCATCGTTGCCGAGAAGCATGCCCGGACCGATCCATCCGATGACACATGGAACGGCGACCTCGACAGCTTTGCAGGCGCCACAGAGTCCACTCCTGCAGAGGTGATAGTCGACGAGCTCCTGGACAGGGATCTCATCGACGATTCCCAGGTCGAGTGCGCACGATTCGTCGCCTCGGATCTGGATGAACACGGCTTCTTCACGAGGCAGATCTCGCGTTACGCCTGCTCGATTGATGTCGCCGCTATGGAGGTTCGACGGGTATTGGCTGTCATTCGAACCCTCGAGCCGGCGGGACTCGGCGCCAAGGACGTCGCTCATGCCTTTGCCCTGCAGATGTCACGTGTGCTCCCTGAACTTCCGGTGACTGCCTGTGCGCAGTTTCTGCGCACGCGTCAGCGCTCCGTTTCTCCAGGCGTCGTTCGCGCCTGCATCAAGAAACTAGGGATGGAGTGTGATCCAGCCACGTTGCAGCGCGTCCTCACCCTGTTGGACCCCGAGCCCGCCAAGCGCCTGATGTCCGGACAAACACATATCGTTGTGCCGGATATCATCATCGAGCAGGATACGCTCACGGGTGCCCTCGTGTGCTCAGTACCCGGCCCCGCCTGGGGGCTCGCAATCGATCCTATGGTGGTGTCATCGGCCCACAAGGACCCTGAAGCCAGGAAGCAGGTCCTCACAGAGGTTACCAGAGTCCGGTGGATCGACGATGCCATCGCGGAACGCACGGCGATACTTGCCAAGCTGGGCGACGCTCTCATCGCTTCGCTCGCTCCGTACTTCGCCAACCAGTCGAGTGCCCCATCGCGTGTCCCGGTGGACCACCTGATGCAGGCAACCGGGATGTCGAGAACGGTTATGGTTCGCGCACTCCGTCGCAAGTATGTGAAGACCCCGCGTGGCACCTTCAGACTTCGTTTGATGGTGATGGACCGGTGGCAGACCGCAGCGGCCCCGGCCAAGGAGGCTGTGGCACTGCTGCTCCAGCCCGGCAGGAATTCGAAAGCGATGAGCGACCGAGAGATAGCAGAACACCTTGCCAACCAAGGTTTCCACATCAGTCGACGAACGGTTGCCAAGTATCGTCTGTCACTTGGAATCCCGGCTCGATACTTCAGGGACAATTAATAACCTTCTGTTTTCTTTTTGGCAGCATTTGCGTATCATGTGTATACGTTACCGTTCCGGTTCGACCGGTGCGGCCCATTTCTCACGGAGGTAGACTATGGCAAAGATTGCAATCAACGGACTTGGCAGAGTCGGTCGGCAAGTATTGAAGCATCTCATCACGCGTTATCCAGAACTCGAAGTTGTTGCCGCCAATGACATCACTGACGAGAAGACGCTGGCGCACCTTTTGAAATATGATTCGAACTACGGTACCTGGGACATCGATATCGAGGGCAAGGAAGGCGCAATCGTCATCGGCGACCGCGAAGTCAAGATCTTCCGCGAGAAAGATCCTGCTGCTTTGCCGTGGGGCACCTTGGGTATCGATATCGTCATCGAATCGACTGGAGTCTTTACAGACGCCGACAAGGCTCGCGCGCACATAACCGCTGGCGCCAAGAAAGTCCTGATCACCGCTCCTGCGAAGGGCGAGGACATTACGATCGTTCTGGGCGTCAATGAGGACCTTCTGGACGTATCTAAGCACACTATCATCTCCAATGCCTCTTGCACGACGAACTCGCTGGCTCCTGTGGTCAAAGTACTCAATGACAACTGGGGCGTCGAGAAAGGCTATATGACCACCGTCCACAGCTATACGCTAGATCAGCGCATTCTCGATGCTCCGCACAAGGACTTGCGCCGAGCCCGCAATGCTGCCACTAACATCATCCCCACAACGACAGGCGCAAGCAAGGCCGTCGCACTGGTCATTCCAGACATGAAGGGCAAGCTGGATGGTATCTCGTTGCGCGTCCCTACGCCAACTGTCTCCATCACTGTGTTCGATGCTGTTCTCAGCAGGCCGGCCACCAGGGAAGAAATCAACGCGGCGCTCAAAGAGGCTTCCGAGACGAGGATGAAGGGTTTTCTCGGGTACAATGAACTGCCTCTTGTCTCTTCCGACTACCGTGGCACGATGTACTCGGGCATTGTCGACGGCCTTTCCACCAAGTCGAGCGGCACACTCGTACAGGTTCTGAGCTGGTACGATAATGAGTGGGGCTACAGCGCAAGGATCGCCGACCTCACGAAGCTCATCGTCACGAAGGCATCCTACTAGGAGCTGTCGCGATGACGAAGCGGAGTATCAGGGATCTCGACGTTCAGAACAAGAGAGTACTTCTGAGAGTCGACTACAACGTCCCCATGTCGAAGGACGGAGCGATTACCGATGACAAGCGCATCCTCGAGACGCTGCCGACGATTCGGTATCTGCTCGACAAGAACGCCACCATCATCCTTGTGACACACATGGGTCGTCCCGATGGAAAAATCGTGGAATCACTGCGGCTGGACAAGATAGCACAGAGGCTATCAGCTCTGCTGGGCAAGCCGGTCAATAAGCTCAATTCCGTTGTCGGTCCCGACGTCACGGAAGTCGTTGCAAACGCCAAGCCCGGTGACATCATCATGCTCGAAAACGTGCGCTTCCTCAAAGAGGAGAAGAATGGCTCCGAGGAACTCGCGAAGAAGCTTGCCGCCCTCGCGGACGTCTACGTGGACGATGCGTTTGCCACTGCCCATCGGCCCGACACCTCGGTTGCCGGCGTACCACAGTTTCTTCCATCTGCAGCCGGCTTCCTGCTCGAGAAGGAGATCAATGTTCTTGAGACCGTCACGACATCTGCCAAGAAACCGTTCATTGCCATCCTAGGTGGCGCCAAGGTCTCCGACAAAATCGGTCTCATCAAGAACCTGCTCACCAAGACCGACGCGATCCTCATCGGTGGTGGCATGGCATTCACCTTCCTGAAGGCTATGGGATACACCGTTGGGTTCTCCCTTGTGGAAGAAGACTACCTCAAGGTCGCCGACGAGATCATCGAAGCGGCCAAGACAAGGGGCACCCGTCTCCTCCTCCCGGTGGACGTCATTGTCACAAACGAGATCAAGGCTGGAAGCTCGCACCGCATCGTAGACATCGAAGAGATTCCCGCAGATCAGATCGGCGTGGACATCGGTCCAAAGACTATCCAGACATTCGAGGCGGAGATCGCGAAGGCAAATACCATCATCTGGAATGGACCCATGGGAGTCATCGAGATCGCCGAGTTCGCAGAAGGCACCAAGTCTCTCGCACGGGTCATTGCGGCCAGGTCAGACGCGCTGACCGTTGCCGGCGGAGGTGAGACGGCCTCGGTCATTGACGCATTGAACCTCCAGAATGAGTTCAAGCACGTGTCCACCGGTGGTGGCGCGTTCCTGGAATACCTTGAAGGCAAACAGCTTCCCGGTATCGAAGCCATTGATTCAGCGGACTAGTGCGCTTTGGCACTTGAAATCGAAGCGGCTTTCCGTATAATAGCTCCTGTTACCGGAGGTTCACGTTGCTAAAAACCGTTTTGGAAATAGTCATGGCTTTGGTTGCAGTCGGCGATATCCTTGCGATCCTGTTCATGGAACCCAAGGGTAGCGGACTGGGCGCGATTTCAGGCAGCGCAACCGTGTTCCACTCACGCAAGCCCAAGGATGCTGTCCTTGACCGGCTTGCAGTTGCTCTATCCATTGCATTTGTGGTATTGTCCCTGATATTGGTAGTCTTCAAGTTCTAGGGAAGCACCAAGCCTCGTGCCGGGGTGGCGGAATTGGCAGACGCGTGCGTTTAAGGGGCGCATGGAGCAATCCGTGTGGGTTCAATTCCCACCCTCGGCACCACTAATATGAATACCACAATCCAGGGGCGGATAGTTCAGCGGTAGAACGCTTGCCTTACAAGCAAGAAGTCGCAGGTTCGAATCCTGTTTCGCCCACCAGCAGTGCGATATTGTTGCTTGATGGTGGGACCGCTCATCGGGCGAAGCGCACGATGAGCGGTTTCTTTAAAGAAGAGTGCCGAGATAGCTCAGTTGGTAGAGCAGGGGACTGAAAATCCCCGTGTCGACGGTTCAATTCCGCCTCTCGGCACCATTTTTGTATCCAGGCTCGATCGTCTCGATCCGTGATGCCATCGTGTTTCATGCCAGGAACTGGACTCTTCGTGCGAGGCAATACATTCCTTTCCCTCAGCCTGCCACGTTTGGAAATGCCATCGCCGCCACAATGCTCTGTTCACTAGGCGGCAACGGGTCTTCCCTCGAGCTGTCGACTCACGTACCAGTCATGGTTTGTTCTCTGGAGACTCTGCCGCTTTCACAGCCAGTGCAGCCTCGATACGCTCTTTCTGGATCGAACAGCCAAACGCATACGGCTTAAGCAGGTTGCCATTCGTCGCGTAGTTGTTGGCAAGGCACCCGCCACTGCAGTAGAAACGCGCCCAGCAGCTGCCACACTCCTCTTTGGCAAACAAAAAGTTGGCGTGAGCGAACTCTGTCACCAGCTCAGGACGCTCCAAGGCTGGGCTCACGAGGACATTGCCCATCCTGTACTCCTGAACGCCGTCGAACTGATGACAAGGGAACACGTCCCCATTTGGAGCAACAGCCATGTACTCGACCCCAGCACCGCACCCATAGATGCGCTTGCTGAGGCATGGCCCTGCCTCGAGATCCAGCTTGAAGTGAAAGAAATCAAACGCCGCACCTGAACCTAGTTCACTCAGGAAGTACGCGATGAGTTCCTCGTATTGAGCANGAATTGCCGGCAGNTCACTTGTCTGAAGGGCAAGAGCCGAGTCTGCCGAAAGCACGACAGGCTCCATCGAGATGTACTTGAACCCCAGGCTATGCAGGTCTCGAACACTCTCGGCAAATGCCAGCGTGTTACGNGCATACGTTCCCCGCACGAAGTAGCCACCTTCATCGCGCGTCTGGGTGAAGTGCCGAATCCGCTCGACGATGATGTCGAACGTGCCACGCCCATCCTTGAACACACGGTTGGCATCGTTGGCCCTCCGCCCGCCATCCAGGCTGAGGACAACAGACACATCATTCGCCTCGAGCACCGGGAACATGTCGTCCCGGAGCAATGAGCCGTTGGTTGTCAGCGTGAACCGCCACTTCTTCAGGGGATATGTTGACCGCGCGTACGCCATGGTGTCAACGACAACATCCCAATTCATGAGTGGCTCACCACCGAAGAAATCGACCTCGACGTTGTGGTGGATACCGCTCTCGTGCACAAGGAAATCGATTCCTGCGCGGGCAACTTCCCGACTCATCAACGTTGCGGCGCCACGGTAGTCACCCCCATGAGCGAAACAATACGCGCATGAAAAGTTGCACTCATGCGCGACGTTGAGGCACAGCGACTTCAGGGTCAACACCGATCCGTCCTCTGTGGACTGTGTTGCCTGCGTGAACAGACACCCTGCAGCGATTAGTTGCTCGAGTTCACCTTCGATCTCGGTGATTGTCTGTGCGTCCAGACCTGTCAGCCATTGGACAGACTCGCCCTCCGTCGAAGAGTCTGCGAGAACGAGCTGAAGATACTGGTAGACTCGCTCGTCAAGCGAGAAGATCGACCCTGAGGGAACGTCCAGGAGCACAAAAAAACCGCCTCTCTCGAAAAGATGGGTCGAGGCGGGTAGAATGCGGGAAAGCGCCACGAATTACCAGATAAACCGCTCGGGCTTCTTCCTGGTTTCGCAGACTTGGTTGCCCACCGTCGAGGACGTCTTGCAAGCGGACTTGCAGGGAGTCTGNCACTCACGACACGCCTTTGCAAGCTTATCGTCGACGTCAATGGTCTTNGTTGCTACCACNTTGATGAACTTCACACTGTTGCTCCCTTCTCAAAGCAAGATTTTGTCCACATAATATCCACGATAAGCAGCGCTAAGTCAAGNGGTTCAGCATGAAAACCATCTATCTCATACGTCACGCCGAAACAACCTGGAATCTGGAGGGCAAAGTCCAGGGCAGCCGCGATACACCGTTGTCCGTCGAGGGTCTCGCCCAGACAGTGAAGACTGTGGCATTTCTTTCGACTCTCCATTTCGATACGATCTTCACGAGCCCGTTGGCTCGCGCCCGTGCCATCGCGGAACCTGTGGGTGTCAACCTGGGCATCTCACCCATCGTCATGCCCGAGCTGCGGGAGATCGAGTTCGGAGGCTGGGAGGGGCATACCTGGAACGAAATAGTGGTCATGTACCCGGCAACTCTGGCTGCCTGGGAACTCAAGTCACTGGAAGCCCGGCCAGATGGCGGCGAGTCCTTGGCTGATGTGGGTCGCCGCGCCGAAAAGGTGCGTTCGATGGTCGAATCCAGTTCTGGGGACCTAATACTCGTCGTCGCCCACGGAGGGTTCAACCGTGTCCTCATGTCCGTACTGCTGGACCTTCCCCTCAGCAGCTATAACAGCTTTATCCAACCAAACGCCTGCATTTCGGTCTTCGAGGCCGAGACCACCAAGTGGCAGGCCCGAGTCATCGATTCGACCTGCCACCTCGCCTAGCTCGAATCCCTCCTGGAGTGCACGGAGGTTGGCCTCCAATACCTTTGCCATAACATCGACGTTGAGCTCGTGCACGCACGGCACGAGANGTTCCTCCTTGCCAGATACTGGNGTCCTGGTACCATGCGACAGGAAATCGGCCTTGATATCGTTTTCCATGAGAGGCTCGAGCTCTTCGACGACAAGCAGCTCGTCGACGCCCGCGGCAAACTCACGGATCCTGTCAAGCGGCAGTGGATAGGAGAAACCTATTTTGAACACTCGAGCAGAAACTCCGAGATCATCCAAGGCGTCAACGACATAGTTGAACGCGCTGCCCANCGTAACGATCCCCACCCGTCCCCCGACACNGACGTCGACGAGGTAGTTCAGCGTGCACGTTCGCGAGGCGTGCGTAGTGCGTGGCTTGCTGACTTGCAGGAAAGGACCTTTCACCGTACACTCAATATACAGAAGAGGCTTCCTCTTCCCAACCGCTCGACACAAGGAGGAACTGTCATGGAGAAGTGGATTTGCACTGTGTGTGGATACGTGTACGACCCTGCTATCGGTGACAGCACGCAGGAAATCAACCCCGGCATCAAGTTTGAGGATCTTCCAGAGAGCTGGGTCTGCCCAGACTGCGGTGCCAGCAAGGATCTTTTTGAGAAAGCCTGATGGCCAACGGTCACAATGAAGTACCTCATTGCAGGAGGCTGGGCTGCCGGCACAACCGCGGCACAACACCTGCGAAAGCTTGAGCCGGCGTCGGAGATCACAGTCGTCGACGCCGAGTCTGTTGCCTATTATCCTCGCCCTGACTTGATCGAGTACCTGGCTGGTCGCAAGTCCAAAGACCAGCTTATTGTGCATGCTACAAGCTGGTATGCCGAACACAGGATAACTCTTACTAGTGGACGCCGCGTCACACACGTGCACGCCGTACAGCATGAAGCGGCGCTCGACGACGGTACTGTGCTTTCCTACGACAGGCTGTTGCTGGCAAACGGAGCGTCGCCCTTTGTGCCGTCCCTGCCCGGCGCAGACCAGGTCGGTATCTTCACCCTCAGGACACTTGACGATGCAGATGCTTTGCTGGCTCGCATCGTTCCAGGTGCCACCGTGGTCGTCGTGGGTGGAGGCCTGTTGGGACTGGAAACGGCAAGAGCGTTGGCAGAACGAGGAATGAAAGCCACCGTCATCGAGTTCGCCAATCGGCTGTTGCCCAACCAGCTCGACGAACGATCGGCGGAAATGCTGGTGGAACACCTGCAGGGTCTGGGCGTCACTGCTCTGCTCGGCGCCGAGTCTCAGCA
>JGI24142J45722_1001648_pt1 | contig 10515 bp, 5 predicted proteins | sample BarGraIncu00431A_FD_45722 | JGI IMG/M metagenome (IMG submission 45722) | reverse complement strand
AATGGAAGAAAAAGGGATACCCCAGCCATGCTGAACATATTACCAAAATTTGCACTTGTTGCCATAAATACATATTTCAAGGTATTGGAAAACGTCATTCTGCCCTCACGAACTCCTTCTAAAAGTACGTCCAGGTTTTTATCAAGCAAAACAATTTCTGCCGCATCTTTAGCTACATCAGCAGCAGTATCTACAGAAATGCCTACATCCGCTGCATGTAGGGCTGAAGCATCATTGATGCCGTCCCCAATATATCCGACCACATTTCCAGCTCTTCGAAGAGCTGTGATAATTCGTTCTTTTTGATTGGGTTCTATTTCAGCAAAAATATCCACGTCATCCACTCGTTTAAGTAATGCACCATCGCTAATTTGGTGAAGTTCCGGACCGGAAATGATTTTTAAATTTGTCAATCCCATCTTTTTACTCAGACTGGCAGCCACCAGAGTATTATCACCCGTGATGATTTTAAGCGTTACACCCAGTTGCTTCAGACTGGCAATAGTTTCAGCAATATCTTTCTTGGGTGGATCAAAAAGAGTAATAAACCCAAAAAAAGTCATTTCCGTCTCATCATTTTTAGTAATAAGCGATTTAGAGGTCAAACTTTTGAAAGCTATACCCAAGGTGCGAAAACCTTGATTGCTGAATGCTTCAAACTGTTTCTGTATCTGATCCTTAACCGATGCCATTTGAACGACAGTTCCCTCCTTGGTTTCGACGGAAGAACAAACCTCAAGAATATTTGACAATGCACCTTTGGTGACCATCAGATGTTCATTTTCTTTAGAAACAAAAATACTTAGTCGTTTACGATTAAAATCATAGGGAATCTCATCCAATTTTTGATAACCAGATAGGTCAACGGACTTTTTAGTACGGATAGCATCATCAATCGGATTGGAAAATCCTGTTTCGTAAAAAGCATTCAGATAAGCATACAAAAACACTTTATCACTTTCAACCCCATTCACATCAAGAGCCGATTGTACTTTTACGATTCCTTCAGTAAGTGTTCCTGTTTTATCAGAACACAATACATTCATGCTTCCAAAATTTTCGATAGAAGCCAACCGCTTGACAATCACTTTCTTTTTTGCCATATTTTTAGCACCGTGAGCCAGGTTGATGCTGATGATTGCAGGCAATAGCTGGGGTGTCAACCCAACGGCAAGTGCCAATGAAAAAAGGAAAGAATCCAACACCGCTCGTTGTAAATATACATTGATGGCAAAAATGATCACCACCAATATCAGTGTAACTTCTCCGAGTAAATATCCGAATTTTCGGATGCCACGTTCAAATTCAGTTTCCTGAATTTTCAACTTAAGCCGATCGGACACTTTTCCAAATTCAGTCTCTTTGCCGGTAAGNACNACTAACACTTTGGCACTTCCACTCACAATATGAGTACCCATCCAAAGNCTGTTTATCCGCTTTGCCAATGGNGTATCAACAGGTAAAACCGATACTTCTTTTTCGACAGGAAATGTTTCTCCTGTCAACATAGCTTCGTCTACGAAAAGATCTTTTGATTCCAAAAGCAGGCAGTCACTCGGGACAATATCTCCGGCATTCAGAATAACTACATCACCGGGTACTATTTTTTCTACCGGAATTTCTTTTTCTTTTCCATCCCTGAGTACGGTAGCATTAATTCGCACTATTGACAACAACTTTTCCATGGCATTACTGGCACTAAACTCCTGCCAAAAGCTTAAAAATCCGCTAATTACTACAATAATAAGAATAATCGTTGCATCAAGAAAGTTGTGTAAAAAAAAGGAAAGTCCAGTTGCAAAAAGGAGAATTAGAATAATGGGACTCTTAAATTGCGCCAATAAAAGAAATAACACATCGCTCCTTTTTTGGGAACTTAAAAGATTTGAGCCAAAAATAGTTAGCCTTTTCCGGGCTTCAGAGGTAGTCAAACCACTCTCTGTTACCTGATGTTCAATCAGTAAATCTGCTGAAGGAATACTCCAAAAATGTTTATTATTTAGCTTCGCAGCATCATTTTTAGAAATAGCTGTTTTATCTTTCATCTATTAAATTATAAATTATTTTATCGAAGTTCTTTACTTTAAACTAACATTCGACTGTCCGGTTTAGTTCAGCTTTATCTTATTAAATGAATCCAAATGGAAAACAATCCGTATCCTGTCCTTGATTGAACCGGTCATCGATTGTATATTTTCGGAGACCAATAAAGGAACATATAGTTCGAAAAGGTTCCAAACACCGGTCTTAAAGCCTGCTTCGTAGAAAAATAAAGAAGGATGTTCTGCATTTACACCATGATCATTCAGTACAACATTCGCAAACGGCTTCACGGCAAGCCAACCGAATCTACCAGGCAAACTGGATGTCAGGGATAAGGAAGCAAGCTTTTGACTATACCCAAGTCGTTCATTGACAGGCGAAACCAATCCCCCTTCCTGAAAAGTCATCTGTCTGGACCAAAAAGTGTTCGGAAAAACGCTAAAACGATCCGGGTATGAGCCCTGATACAGATAGAGCTCACGACCACTTCTTCCGCCTGCAGCAAGTGCATAAAAGGGTGTCGTGGACGAATTTTTCAACATACCCCCTGCAAAAATCCGGATATCCAACCCATTATTCCTACCTAAATAACTGAGTCTATAATTGAATTCAACCGCCAATTTTTGAAACGACTTATTGGATTCCAGAGAAGTCAATAAACTGAAAGGATTTATTTTACCGGCTCTTTCCAGCTTGTAGCCAAGCTGCAGCCAGGAATTCATTTTCGCTTTCTGCGAAAGATCAATCTGTAAAAGGTCGGATGCCACCATGTAGTAACCAAAAACTTTCTGCAAAATAGGATCATTCATATTCCGGGGTCTGAAATTAAGCTCCACCCCTGCTTTTACCTTGTGGTATTGCTGATTGCCCGGAGCACCAAATTGTACGCCTTCCAGGTTGAAAGTGGCCTTTTGTAGGAACGTATTATAAGGTGTGATGTTATAAGAAATCTTTCCAAACCCAGCTAAACCCGGATTACGAAAAGTATAGAAAGGCACAAAATAGTATTCCAAAGGTTTCGGTAAAAGAAACCCGTTGTGCAAGGCAATTCCAACCATAAAACCGTCATCTTTGGTCCAGTTAACGGCAGGAATATACGTCACAGTACGTTTATCGGGATTATCGATGGAAAAAAACAGTTGGGTCTTCAAGGCGTCCGCTTTTGGAAAGAGCCCCCTCCTTCTGACGTTGTTATTGAGTCTGAATAATTCCGGCATCAAATGTTTTGGATCGATTTTGACTTCCGAATAGTTTCCCTCAGGAAGTTCAATCCATTTCTCCCCCTGAAAACCATCCACCCATTTCTGAAAATAAACGGAATCACCCTTCATACCCGAAATAACCAATGGAGCTACGAGCTCACCCTTATTTTTAACGAGCAACTGTTGGCCTTCCAGACGAACTACTTCATAATCCAGCCGTTTGGTGGTACTTAAGAAATCAGTAAAAAACCAATTTAAATTTTTCCCTGTCTGGGATTCAAAGGAATAGCGCAAATCCTCAGGTTGAGGATGTTTGTACTTCCACTGTTGAAAATAGTCCTGAATAGTAGCATCGTAAAGAGAATCACCCAGATACGCCCTCAGATAGTTAAAACCTATTGCCGCTTTATCATAGAGCATCAGACCATAGTTGGAGGTATTATAGTCTGTTGACGTCAAATTCAGCGGCTGTTCTTCATTCGAGCGTGCAGGAACAAGCCATTCCAGTTCCTGCATTCGCTGTGCAGGCATTTTTTCAATCTGTAAAAATTTTGACAGCTTTTTGTTTTGGAGATAAACCTCCCAAAGTTTCTTATCCGGATATCTTTCAGACATATACCGCTCTTCCAACGCACTGGTCATCCCTTCGTCCATGAATGGATACCTGCGCTCATCGGATGCCAGCATACCGTAAAACCAACTATGACCAATTTCATGAGCAATAACCCGGTCAAGGGCATACGCATCATCGATGATACCAATCACCGTAATACCGGGGTATTCCATTCCAATACCTGCATTCAGGGCACTTTGAACAACCGTAAAATTCGAATAGGGATAATCACCATTCCATTTTGAAAAAAGACGGATGGCATTGTTCGCATAAGGAATGGCGTCTTTCCATAGTTTGGCCTGCCTGTTGGTAAACAACAGCCAAGTCGTAACCTCATTGCCTGAATCAGGAAGTTTGACGTTCCCTTTCAGAACATGAAACCGCTTATCGGCAAACCAGGCAAAATCATGAATCCGACTTTCGGTATACCTCAACGTTTTCATTTGAACAGACGACTTTGGAAAGCTGGTTCCGGCAGTGTCCAGGGAAGATTTCCAGGTAGTATCAGCTGCTAACGCATCCAACATTTCCCTTTCACTCTTATTTTGCAAATCTCCGGTCGCGCCAACTATATAATTGGAAGGCAGCGTGATGCTAACATCATAGCTACCAAATTCCGAATAGAATTCACCCTGATCGAGATAGGACATCTGGTGCCAACCTGATCTGTCGTAAACCGCCGGTTTCGGATACCATTGGGATATTTGATACGATTCACCGATATGGCCCATCCTTGAAGTGACTCCTTTTGGAATTTTCACATGAAAAGGAGTAGTCAGATGGATGGCTTCACCCGGCTTGAGAGGACGATTAAAAATAATCTTGCAAATATCAGGTTGTCCGGGCAACAGAGCCCACTCAACCCGCTTATTGTCAACCTTAAAATCCAAAGAATCTATAAAACCTTTTAATTCCGGATCGTTGAATAACTTCATCTTCCCTTTCAAACTAAAAAGTTGTCCGGCTAAGGCCGTTTTATTATTCAAATAGCCATTGGGCCAAAGATGAAAAAAGACAAACTCAAGCGTGTCGGGGGAATTGTTGATGTACTCAATGGATTCGAAAGCATTTAATTCATGCCGCTTGTCATCAAGTGTTGCATGAATTTTGTAATTTACCTCTTGTTGAAAATAGTTCTGCGATAATGTAATATTTATAGGCCAGACAACCAACATACAAAGAAGTGGAATCTGGCCTATACTATGTTTATGAAACAACGTCTTAAATTTTTTCACAAGAGAACAGGAATGATTAAAGTAAGATAATCAAAATAACAATAAGAATAACCGTACCGGCACTTAAATAAAGATAGCCGCCATCTCTGCGAATATTCTCTTTAGCTTCCTTCATTTCTTTTTTCAGAGCATGTTTTTCGGAAGAAGTCATATCCGATTTGTCCATATCGCGGATTTCTTCAACACGCTTTGTCAAGCTACTTGCTTCTTCTTTAGACATTTTGTTTTCCACCTTAGGTTCGGTTGCAGTAACTTCATTTGTTGATTTTGAACTTGCTCCAAAAACAGTGGGTGCACTCAACACTAACGCTAGTAAGAGTACATAAAGATGTTTTGCTTTCATTTTGTTTAGTTTTATTTTTATACTAATTAATGGGCTAAAAGTAGTAGGTTTTGTTTTTTGAGGTGTTACACATTTTTGATTATTAGTTACATTTTTCACACATCCTATGGAGGATTTTCCACTTTTTACGACAAATTGATTTGCACGATATCCATTTTTTCACTAAGTTTGCATTGCTTTTTAATGGCCTCTCAAATTAATATATTGTATTGATTATCAATTCGATAAAAAATATTTCAAATACTAATTTTCTCACAAAAATAACTAAAGATGATTTATTCACACGAAGTGCAACAAATGTGTTGTGTAAAAAAAGGGGCAAACCACGCGTCTGCTCCTATTCCTGAAGAAGGAAAGTGGGTAAGAGCCAAAGAAGTATCAGACATTTCCGGTCTGACACATGGTATTGGTTGGTGTGCACCCCAGCAAGGAGCTTGCAAGCTTACGCTGAATGTTAAGGACGGTATCATCCAGGAAGCTTTGATCGAAACGATCGGTTGCTCCGGTATGACCCACTCAGCTGCTATGGCATCTGAAATCCTTCCCGGCAAAACCATCCTCGAAGCTCTGAACACCGACTTAGTTTGTGATGCTATCAACACAGCAATGCGCGAATTATTCCTGCAAATCGTTTACGGACGCACACAATCTGCTTTCTCTGAAGGTGGTCTGCCTATCGGCGCCGGTCTGGAAGATCTTGGTAAAGGTTTACGCAGCCAGGTTGGTACCATGTACGGAACAGTTGCCAAAGGTACCCGTTACCTGGAAATGGCTGAAGGTTATTGCAGCCGCATGGCTCTGGATGCTGAAGACCTTGTAATCGGTTATGAATTTGTTCACTTAGGTAAATTCATGGATTCTATCAAAAAAGGTGTAGACGCAAACGAAGCACTTAAAAAAGCAACTTCCAACTATGGTCGCTTTGCCGAAGGAGTTAAATATATCGACCCACGTCACGAATAATATAAGGAGGAACTAAACAATGGCATTATTTGAAAGCTACGACCGCAGAATCGACACGATCAATGCGGTATTGAAAGAAAACGGCATTTCCAGCCTGGAAGAAGCAAAATCCATCTGTGAAGCCAAAGGAATTGATCCTTATACCATTTGCGAAGAAACTCAGGCTATCGCCTTTGAAAACGCAAAATGGGCATACGTTATGGGTGCTGCAATCGCCATCAAAAGAGGTTGCACCAACGCTGCTAAAGCTGCCGAAATCATCGGTATCGGTCTTCAGGCATTCTGTATCAAAGGCTCTGTTGCCGACGACCGCAAGGTTGGTTTAGGCCACGGTAACCTCGCAGCCATGTTGCTTCGCGACGAAACCAAATGTTTCGCCTTCTTAGCCGGTCACGAATCTTTTGCCGCTGCAGAAGGTGCAATCAAGATCGCTGAAAAAGCAAACAAAGTACGCAAAGAACCTCTTCGCGTTATCCTGAACGGTCTTGGAAAAGACGCAGCCATGATCATCTCTCGTATCAATGGTTTCACCTACGTTCAAACCCAATTTGACTACTACACCAGCGACCTTGCTGTTGTAACCGAAATTCCTTACTCCAAAGGTCTTCGCGCCAACGTAAAATGCTACGGTTGCGACGACGTTCGTGAAGGTGTTGCAGTGATGCACAAAGAAGGTGTTGACGTTTCCATCACCGGAAACTCCACCAACCCTACCCGCTTCCAACACCCTGTTGCAGGTACCTACAAAAAGGAATGCATCGAACAAGGCAAGAAATTTTTCTCAGTTGCTTCCGGTGGCGGTACGGGTCGTACTTTGCACCCCGACAATATGGCTGCTGGTCCTGCTTCTTACGGTATGACAGACACCATGGGTCGTATGCACTCAGACGCTCAATTCGCAGGATCTTCATCTGTTCCAGCTCACGTTGAAATGATGGGATTCTTGGGAATGGGGAATAATCCGATGGTAGGTGCTACGGTGGCGGTTGCTGTTGCAGTGCAAGAGGCGATGACGAAGTAAGTTTAGATATTTTTTAAGTAATCCCCTGTGATATTGATTATTGCAGGGGATTTTTGTTTTAAAGATTTAGGTAAAAATGGAATTCAATATTCTGGGCTCACTTCATTTTTTCAATTGAAGAATTGGTTGCCTGGAAGCACTGCGTCTTTTGCCCCACACCCCCTTTGTCGCTAAAAAAAAAGCTAAAAATGCGGTCAGGGAGACTTAAATTTCCGAACCGCGTCTTCCAGTCGTCCTGAAATACAGAACTCCTTCAGCCGCTGTCCTTCCTCAGTCATCGCTACGCTCCTCCTTCCGTCAGTCTAAGAAAGCGGAAATTCTTAACGTCTCCCTGACCGCATTTTCTTCACGCTTTTTTTTCAAGGCGACTTCGGGGGTGTGGAGCAAAAGACTGCGTTCTAGTGGGAGTTTGTGGACTTTGCGTTGAATTATACAGAAGGTTTGTGAATAGATAGTTGGGATATTTTTAGGATGGGGTGAATAAAATTAGAAATTTAAGAAAGTGAATTGATTATTTTGTTAACTTTGAGGGATGTAAATAATTAATATTGGAATTTTTACTTGAAAAGTGGTGGATTTTAATTTTGAGCAAAGATTTGAAAAATATTTATAAATAACTAAATTTGAGGTGTTAACGATGGATTCTCAAGAAAAAGTATTCAAGAATTTAGGCTTGAAACATTTATCTTATTACTCCCAAATCTTTTTTCAAAAAATATTTATGTTATATTCATGTTGTTGATTAAAATTAACTGCAGCGAATACAATCCAAAGTTAGTAACTCCACTCCTATTACATTTACGCTAGTTACCCATTTGCAGAAAGAAACAAGATGAAGATCAAAGAATTATTAAATTGAAGAATATATGCAATTAATAAAAAATAATCCTTATAGAATGATTGGTTTGCTTGCAGGATCTACTGCAAGAGAACAAGACAAACAAATAAGACGGCTAAAGCAATACCTGTCTGCAGAGCAAGAACCTGAAGGAGATTACAGTTTTCCGAGTCTTGGTAAACTTGATAGAAGTCTTGAAAATGTTATCGAAGCAGCTTCAAAATTAAATCTTGATAATGACAAAATTACAGCTGCAATGTTTTGGTTTTATAATGGGAATGCAATTACAGATGATCCAGCATTTGAATCACTTAGAGATGGAAACGTTCAAGAATGTACAGATATTTGGTTAAATTTAACTGCCTCAGGTGAAATAACAAAAAGAAATAGTTCCGCTTTTCACAATCTTTCTACTTTACTACTATGTAATTCATTTATTTGTCCCGGTATTGACGAAAAGATATTAGAAAAAGCAATTTCATTTAAGTTAAAATTTCTTGAAAGTGAATATTTAAAAAAATTTATTGTAAACACTACCGATGAGACTTATAAAACAACTAAAAATCAACTTCAATTGATTTTTCTTCAATTACTTCATTCTGAAATTGAAAAGCATGGCGGAATAAGCTCAATTAAATATTTAGAGATAGTAAACAAATACAATTTCTCCGCAAAAGATGATTTTATCAAAGAATTTATTAGCAAACCTATTGAACAAATAGAACGAAATATTAATGAATTTAGAACTAAACGGAAAACTAATAACAACGATGCAATAAAAACGGGAAATTCACTTTACATCCAAACAAAGGATAGTCTTTCTCTTTTAAAATCAGTGATAGGGTCTTCGAACAATAAATATATAGCAATAAGTGATAAAGTTTCAGAAGAAATTCTCCAATGTGGTATAGATTACTTTAAACAATATAAGGATTCTCAAAATGATCCTAGTCAAATTGTAATGAATGTGTTGAATATAGCAAACTCATTAGCTTGTGGAAATATTGCAAAACAAAGATGTACAGAAAACATAGAAAATCTTAAGGAATGGATTAAGGATAAGCCTGAAAGGGATAAAAACAAATTAATAGATAACGACTTAAAAGTAATTTTAGAAAAACACAAGCAACTAGAGTCAATTTTAAATGAATATAAAAACACTATAAATAATATTCTAAATATAGGTAGGTTTTATCGTTATAAGGAAGATCTAAATAAAACAAATCAAATATTGAATTCTTTAAATCCATTACTTCAAAATATAAAATCCGTTTTAGGGAATAATGATGAATTATACTTGAAAATTAGCAATTCATTATCAAACTTAGGACTAAATTTAGCAATAAATGTAGTAAATGCTGCTCAAGATAATTTTAACTTCGAAAGTTATTCAAATCCGAAGAATGCAAAAAATAATTTGTTAATTATAGTGGTTTCTGCAGTAAACGTAATAAATTTATTGAAATCATTTGATATGGACTCAACTCTAAGAGAGCATTTGACAAAAAACTCGATTTCGATTGAAAACCTTAGAAACAAATTAGAACCTTCTGGATGTTATATTGCTACTATGGTTTATGGCAGCTACAATCACCCACAGGTTTTAATACTTAGGCAATTTAGAGATGAAGTACTTAATAAATCAACTCAAGGACAATGGTTTATTAAGACATATTATCATTATTCACCTATGTTTGTTAAAAAACTGAAAGATCACAAAATAACAAATATATTGATACGCAAATTATTAAATCAAATCATAAAACTTATTGAGCCATGAAAAAACTCACCATTATTATAATGTTATTTGCTTCATTTCAAATCTACGCTCAGAATTCAAATGCTGTGAAAGTTGAAGAACAAGTAAAAAAAGTTCAAGCGCAAGTACAGAAACTTGAAAATGAGAATGAGAACTTAAAAACTGATATTAGGGATTTAAATGTAAGATTAAAAGTTGTCAATGCTAAAGTTTTGCTGCTGACGGATAGACTTGACACCACTAACAGCACTTTAAATCAAGCAACTTCAAAATTAGGATTACAGATTACAAAAACTGAATCTGCAGCAAATACTAAAATTCAGGCTATTGATGATAATCTTAGTAAAAATACTTTATATGGGATTATTGCTGTTTTATTGGCATTGATTCTTATTGGGGTAATCTATTTTATACTGAACAAAAAGCAAAGAACCGACAAAATAGACGTTATAGATCAACTAAGCAAAACCAAATCGTCTATCGAAGAAAGCTTGGTTA
>JGI24142J45722_1001647_pt1 | contig 10520 bp, 13 predicted proteins | sample BarGraIncu00431A_FD_45722 | JGI IMG/M metagenome (IMG submission 45722) | reverse complement strand
ATAGTTTCAATAGGTATAGTTATAATAGGATATTTATTTAATGCATTTTCATTTTTGCTTGTTTAAAGAATTATAAATTTTAAAGGAGGAATTATTATGATAATTAAAGTTTTAGGTTCAGGATGTTCTAGTTGCAAGAAACTAGAGGAAAACACGAAAAAGGCAGTGGAGGAGTTAGGAATTGAGGCAACTATAGAAAAGATTACTGACTTTAAACAAATCATGGCTTATGGAGTTATGAAAACACCAGCTCTAGTTGTAGATGAAAAAGTGAAGATAATGGGAAGAGTGCCATCCACAGAAGAAATAAAAAAATATTTATAATTAATCTGCACTATAACAGATAAAGCTATAATATAGATTCATAATAAGGTCCTAATTTTAGGACCTTATTATGAATAAATTATATCATAATATTAAGATGTAACGATATAAAGCAGGAGAGTAATAGTTTATAACTGGTATTTACCATCAGCGATTGCATTAATAGTTATAAAATGAATTAATAATAATTAGAAGAGGGTGCTTTTCAATGAGTAACTATATTTTGTATGGAATAACAATTTTATTACTTGTTATTTCATATTATAAAGATAAGAAAAAAACAAAAATGGCAATGAAAAAGGCATGGAAAGCATTTGAAAATATTCTGCCGGAATTTTTAGGGGTTATCATGCTTGTTGGAGTTTTACTAGCGGTATTAAATCCACAGGTAATATCAAAGATTATTGGAAATAATTCGGGATGGTTTGGAGTTGTAATTGCAGCTATAGTTGGGTCTATAACCTTAATACCCGGGTTTGTTGCTTTCCCAACAGCAGCCATGTTACTTCAAAATGGGGCAGGGTATATGCAAATTGGTGCTTTTTTATCAACATTAATGATGGTAGGTATTGTTACTATGCCAGTTGAAATCAAATATTTTGGTAAGAAACTAACGAAACTAAGGAATTTATTTGCTTTTATATTTTCATTTATAGTGGCATATATAATTTGGAAGGTGGTTTAAGAAGTATGAAAAGTTTATTTAAAAGATATAAATTTTTTATTATAACTGTAATAGCAGTAGGAATTATTACTATTTTTAATACTAATCTTGGAATAAAATCCTTTAGCATTGCAGTCTATAGTTTTAAGGAAATGGCTCTTGTTATACCACCGGTTTTTGTACTTCTAGGATTACTTGATGTCTGGGTTCCAAGAGAAACTATGATGAAGTACATGGGAGAAGATTCTGGAATTAAGGGTATAATTCTTTCAATAATTATTGGATCAGCGGCAGCAGGACCACTTTATGGAGCATTTCCTGTAGCAGCAGTTTTTATGAAGAAAGGGGTAAAATTCAGCAATATTCTTATATTCATAGGAGCTTGGTCTACAACTAAAATACCTATGTTCTTATTTGAGGTATCTGCACTTGGAAGTAGGTTTGCAGTAACAAGATTATTGATTGATATTCCAGGAATAATAATTATTGCCTATTTATTATCTGCATTTATTTCAAAAGATGAAATTAGTAAAATTTATAAGAATGCAGAAAACTTATAATAAGAAAATATTTTGTTAAAATCATTTAGAAGGGGAAGTTAAAATGGATAAACACAATAAATTTGAGCGTTATGGTTGTAGTGATGTAGGAATAATAAAAATGATAGGAAGGTCTTAATGTGGGAAATAAGAATATAAATAAAAACAGTATTGTTTTGTTGTTGGGTTTGGCAGGATTTATTGTTATGGCAGATAACTGGGTAGTATCACCTATACTCCCCGCAATAGCAGAAAATTTAGATGTTGATATAGCAAAAGCTGGGTTATTAATTACTGCATATATGATTCCTTTTGGAATATTTCAAATAATATTTGGTCCATTAGCGGATAGGTACGGTAAAAAACAAGTTATAACTTTTTCTATAATTATGTTTTCAATTTCAACCGGTCTATGTGCACTAGGATCTTCACTAACTAATTTAGCAATATATAGAGGACTTACAGGAATTTTTGCAGCCTCAGTAATGCCAATTTCACTTGCACTTATTGGGGATATATTTCCTATGGAAGAGAGGCAACAAGCTATAGGAACATTTATGGGGATATCATTTTTAGGCCAAGGGTTAAGTATGGCCATAGGAGGAACTATAGCTTATTTTCTAAACTGGAGAGGCGTATTTATAGCATATGCAGTCCTTGCCTTAATACCAACTTTACTTTTAATATTAAATTACAGAAAATTACCTTCAGAGCAAAATCCTAATAGTGAAATATTAAAACCTTATTTTAAACTTTTATCTAACTCAAAGAGCTTATTTACTTATCTGATAGTCTTGCTTGAAGGAATATTTATAATAGGGAGTTTTTCCTATACAGGGGCCTTTATAGCTAAAATCTATCACTATAATTACTTTAGTATAGGTATGATTTTAACTGCTTTTGGAATAACGTCTGTCATTGGAGGAAGATTAAGTGGAAAACTTTCTAAGAAACTCGGACAGAAGAAAGTATTAAGCTCGGGACTACTATCTGCAGCAATTGCAGATATGATAATTTTCTATTTTGGTAGTAATATTTACTTGCTAATTTTAGGAATAGCACTACTTGGATTAGGATTTATTTTAACTCATTCAACGTTACTTACAAGGGCAACAGGATTTGCACAAAAAGCAAGAGGTGCAGCAATGTCATTAGTGGCATTTTGTTTCATGGGCGGCGGTGGTGTTGGAACTGCCATTGGTGGAAAAATTATAGTGGCATACTCATTAAATAGTTTGTTTATTATATATGGGATTGCATTATTTGCAACGTTTATATTAAGTACATTATTAATAAAAAATAAAGATATGGAGGAATTATAATGAATGAAAAGAATAACTAAAAGTATTATAATCGTTGTTCTAATGCTATGTTTGATTGGAATTTGGGGTTTTAAAACATATGTTGTAAAAAAAGCACCTAATCAACCCACAGAAGATATAGAAAAAGGTAAACCAATGTTAGTGGATCTAGGAGCATCAACTTGTATACCTTGCAAAGAGATGGTTCCTGTACTTGCTGAGGTTAAAAAAATGTATGATGGAAAGGCAGTTGTTAAAGTTATAGATGTATATGATAATCCAGAAGAAACTAACAAGTATGGTATAAGTGTTATCCCAACTCAAATATTTTTAGACAAGGATGGAAACGAAATATTTAGACATGAAGGTTTCTTCTCAACAGAGGACATTGTAAAAGTATTTAAAGATATGGGAGTTGAATAAATGAATGAGTTATTAAATAATTTTGGTGGTATGCTATCTAATAATATTTGGCTTGCTTTAACTATATCATTTATTGCAGGAATAATATCTTCCTTTAGTCCTTGTGTACTATCTACAATTCCATTAGTAGTAGGTTATGTAGGTGGGTATGCAGGCAAAGATAAAAAACTTGCTTTTAAATATTCGCTTATATTTTGTGTTGGAATTGTAATTACCTTCACGACTTTTGGAGCACTCTCTGCAGTACTTGGAAAACTTATGACCGGAACAGGGAAATGGTGGTATATAGTTCTTGGGGTAATTATGCTTATAGTTGCACTTCAATTACTGGGTGTAATAGAATTTAAGAATAACTCTTGTAAAATACCAAATGAAAGAGTTGGACTTGTGGGAGCGTTTTTCCTCGGAATACTTGGCGGGGTACTATCCTCACCTTGCTCTACACCTGTACTAGTGGCTATTTTAGCCTTTGTGGCTGGGGAAGGTAATATAGTGGTAGGTGTATTAATGCTACTCTTATATTCCATTGGCCATTGTACTTTGATTTTAATTGCAGGCACCTCTGTGGGTTTTGTAGAATCAATAAGCAATTCTAAGAAAACTTTAGCTATTGGTAAAATACTAAAAATCATATTGGCTATTATTGTTATGTTTTTAGGATTATATTTAATTTATACTGGGATATAGTAACCCTATGTATAAAGTATTGAAAATTCTTAATAAAATCATAAGGTACAGATTAAAAAATGGGAAGCTCAATAATGAGTTTCCCATTTATAAAATCATAAGTTAATATATCTCTATTTATTCATAGTTTTTAATACATATTCATCAATTGCATCGGCTACATTTTTAGAAACTCTAACTGCTTCAACTACTGTTTTAGCTCCAGTCACTACATCACCTGAAGCAAATACACCTGCTCTTGTAGTTCTTCCATTTAAATCAGTGGCTACGAGACCTTTATTATCTATTTCTATTCCTTTTGTGGTCGAAANAATATTAGCTCTTGGACCTTGACTAATAGATATAATTATAGAGTCGGCTTTAAATAATTTATTACTACCTTCAATTGGAATGAAGACTTCATTATTATTTCCATTTTCGTTTTCACATATAAAGGTTTTCTGATATATTACACCCTCATCCGTTATTTCTATAGGTACTTTATATAACTCAAATTTAACGCCATCTATTTTAGCAAATTCAACTTCATTTTTATCTGCTGTTATACTTTTCATATCGCCCCTATACATTATAGATACATTTTTAACGCCATTTCTAAGGGCGGTTCTTGCTACATCCATAGCAACATTTCCAGCACCAATAATACATAGATTATCCCCAAGAGAATATACATCAGGATTTTTTAAATAGTCGATAGCAAAGTGAACATGTCCTAAACTTTCTCCTTTTATGCCTAGAGGCTTTGGCTTCCATACTCCAGTTCCAATGAAAGCAGCTTTGTAGCCGTCTCTAAATAAATCATCAATGCTTAGTACAGATCCAATCATTGTGTTTGGTCTGATTTTTATACCCATTTCAATCATTTTATCTTTAATCCTACCAAGTAATGCTTTAGGAAGTCTAAACTCTGGAATACCATACATAAGTACTCCTCCGATTTTATCGTGTGCTTCAAAAATTGTTATATCATATCCTCTTGATGCTAATATAAACGAAAGGGTAATACCAGCTGGTCCTGAACCTATAATTCCAACTTTTTTTCCAGAAACCTTTTTGAAATTAGGCTTCATCAAATTCATATAATAATCAGAAATATAATTCTCAATAGCACTTATATTAACCGGATTTCCCTTTATACCTAAGACACAGTTACCCTCACACTGTCTTTCGTGTGGACAAACTAATGAGCATACTAGAGAAAGAGGATTATTTTCAAATAACATTTCGCCTGCTGCTTTAATTTCACCATTTAAGAACATATTGATCATATCTTTAATGGGTGTATTTACGGGACAACCTTTGCTACATCTTGGATTGGCACATTGTAAGCACCTTTTTCCTTCATCAATCAAACTTTTTTCCATAACATAATCCACCTTATATAGATTTATTTTTTTATTAAAAAAATACTAGTAACAAATTAAGGAAACTAATCCAAAAGTTCTCGTCATTATTTAAGAATGACAAGTTCGAATTTTTATGTTGTATTTATTAAACCTTAATGTTATTATATACCCATGGGGGGTATCTAACAACAAATATTTTTTAGTTTAAAAGAAAATACAATAAATATATATAGTTACAAATAAATATGGAATTAAAAGGAGAAAAATATGAATAATTTATTAACCATAATAGCCATTGTTGTAATAGCATACGTTCTTCTTCCTAAGATAATGATTAAGTTTAATAAAAATGTAAAAAACGTTTCTGGAGAGGAAGCTGTTAAGCTTATAAGAGAAAATAAAGATCTTGTTGTTTTAGATGTTAGAAGTAAAGGTGAATACCAAACAGGACATATAAATGGTTCTAAGCTAATGCCAGCTTCTGAAATTTCCTCAAAGATTACAGAACTAGAAAAATTTCGTGGTAAACCTATTTTAGTTCACTGTGCATCCGGTGGCAGAAGCCCCAGAGCAGTTAATGTATTATTAAAAAATAAATTTGGTCCAATATATCATATGAACCACGGATTATCAGGTTTTAGTGGGACTCTGAAAAAATGATTAATTTTAAAGAGAATAAACAAAAGGAGCACGTTTGTGCCCCTTTTTGTTTATTGGTGATGATGATCTCCGTGGTGATTGCAAGTTACATCTTTATTTTTAAGCGTTCCATTAATATATTCTTCAATTACCTTTTTATATTCTCCAGATGCTCCTTTTATTACTTGGAGACCATTTTGCTCTAAACCGCTAATTGCACCTCCACCAATTCCACCAGTAATAACCACTGTCGCTCCCTGATTTTTGAGTAAGTCTGCCAAGCCCTGATGCTGATGTGCAAGTTCGGCAGCAGATATTTCTTCAACGCTTAGAATCTTTTTATCTTCTATCGTCGCAATAACAAAGCTTTTACTCATTCCAAAATGTTGATTCACCATACTACCATTATTAGGTATTGCTATTTTCATAAACTATTACCTCCACTTTTTATTTTTTTGTCTTTTTAATAATTTTATTGATAATACTATCAGCTATTTCATTTAATTCAGTATTTAGATTGTATTCACCTTTGTTTGAAATATTAACAATTTCCCTACACATTGGAATTTCTCCAAGTAAATCTAGGTTATTTTTATTTAAGAATTCGGCTATGTTATCTGATTCAAATATTTTTATTTTATCGCTGCATTCCGGACAAATAATATAACTCATGTTCTCAATTAGCCCTATTACTTCGATGTCTAGCTTACGTGCCATATTTACTGCTTTTCCAACAATCATAGATACTAAGTCCTGTGGTGTTGAAATCATTACTACACCTGTAACTGGTATTGATTGCATTACTGTTAGCGCAACATCACCTGTGCCAGGAGGCATATCTATAATTAAATAATCAAGCTCTCCCCATATAACATCAGTCCAAAATTGCTTAACAACCGCTGAAACTGCTGGACCTCTCCAAATAACTGGATCATCTTCATTTTCAACAAGAAAATTCATTGAAATAACATCAATGCCATCAGTAGTCCTAACTGGTATAATACCATATTCATTCATTACAGGTTTAACATCTTTAATGCCTAACAGCCTTGGTATACTTGGCCCTGTAATATCTGAATCCATAAGTCCAACCTTATATCCTTTTTTATTAAGTTCATGTGCAATAAGAACAGATATTGTTGATTTACCTACGCCGCCTTTTCCACTCATGACGCCGATAATATTTTTAACTTTATTTAATGGATTATTTTCTATGCTACATGTGTCTTTATTATCGCACTCACCATTTGATGGACAACTTTCACATTCAGCCATACACTATCACCACTTATTTTTTATTTGTCATATGCCATTTACAGTATAGCCCTACTGATGATTATTGTCAAATGCCAATAATAACTCTCGATTTATAAAACTATTTACCGCCTACTATTTGTTTATTACATTGCCCATGACAAAAACTATTTCGTTTATTACAAGTTACTTCTCTCGAACCACATGATGGACAAATTTTTCTATCTTCTTCATATTTTATTTCATAGGTATTAGCGCAAGATATACACTTGAATTGACATACATTTCTTGTATAGTTTCCACCGCTTATATTTATTGCTTTTCCCTCTATTAGAGCTATAGCAATTTTCTTCCTTGCACTATCTATTATATTTTGAAAAGTTTGTCTCGAAACTAACATTCGCTCGGCACATTCTTCTTGATTTAGTTCTTCAACATCCTTAAGCCTCATGGCTTCAAATTCTTCAACCTTTATGAGTATTTCTTCAATTTCACATTTTCGTCTTCCGGCTGGTACAAAGTATGTATATTCAGGTAAATTCTCTACACGTCTATTCTTCACTGGTCTTGCCATAAATATTATCCTCACTTTTCATATGCTTTTTAAAATTTTTAAATGCTGCTTTTCAGTGGCATATGCTATATAAAATTTTACAGTGTATTATCATTAATGTCAAATAACAATATTTTATGATATAATAACATTATTATATTTGGATATAGTGATATATATAAAGGAGAGTGTTTAGATGCACAAATTTAATATCAAAAGCCTAGAAAAACTAGATAATCCAAAACGAAGACAACTTATGCCTCCTGTTGAAACCTTAAAAAAGTTTCATATAGGTGTTAAAGGTACCCTACTTGATATAGGCTGTGGCATCGGATACTTCAGCATCCCTGCAGCTAATATTCTAAAGCAAGGAAAAGTAATTAGACTCGACATAATGCCTGAAATGATTGATATTGCAAAAGAGAATGCTACTAGTATTTCTAACATAGAATTTATAAAAAGTGAAGAATATTCCTTTCCAATCCAAGATGCTTCAATAGATTACGTCTTTATAAGTAATGTTGTCCATGAAATTGAAAATAAACCTAAATACTTCAAGGAAATAAGAAGAGTTCTGAAAACTCAGGGGCTACTTTGTATTATTGACTGGGAGAAAAAAGAAGCTGAAATGGGTCCGTCTATTAATGATCGAATATCAAAAGAAGAAATGATGAAAATTTGTGTTAATGCTAATTTTAAACATATTGAGGATATAAATATAAATATAGATCATTATGGATTAAAATTTCAATTAGTATAATTTTAAAAAAGTATGGATTATTTAAATAATCCATACTTTTTTTATAGGCAATAGAGTTACTATTACTTATACATACTTCTTAAGCTTATCTTGTAAGACCTTTTTAGGTGAAAATCCTACAAGTATATCTTCTATTGTTTTATTCTTAAATACCATAATGGTAGGGATGCTTGAAATATTATACTTTGATGATATCTCAGGATTTTTATCTACATCTACCTTTACAAATTTTATTTTGCCCCCATATTCATTATCTAGTTGTTCCATAACAGGACCTAACATTTTACACGGTCCACACCAGGGTGCCCAAAAATCTACAACTACAGCAATATCAGAACTATATACTTCATTATGAAAACTTTTATCACTTATTTCTTTTATCATTTTAATGTTTCCCCTTTCTTTATTATATAAATAGATTTACATTTGAATCTTCAGTTTGACCTAGGTAATATCCAACTCCACCAATTTTCACTCCATCAATAAGTTCTTCCTTTGTAATCCCCATAACATCCATGGACATTGAGCAAGCAACTACTTCCACTCCGCTGTCTATTGCTGATTTTATTAAGTCTTCAAGAGAACTTATATTTTTATTTTTCATTACTGATCGAATCATTTTAGCTCCAATCCCCATCATATTCATTTGGGAAAGTTTAAGCTTTTTACTTCCTCTTGGCATCATAAATCCAAACATTGAATCTATTAAACCCTTTTTAACGGATACTTTTTCCGGTTTCCGTATAATATTAAGCCCCCAGAAGGTAAATAATATGGTGACTTTACTACCCATTGCAACTGCTCCATTTGCAATAATAAAGGCTGCAATAGCTTTATCCAAATCACCACTAAAAACTACCATGGTTTTATTGTTTTTTTCGCTTATATCTGAGGGAAAAGACCTATTTACCTGAGTTGTTTTGTTATCTTTTTTTTTTATAAAGGCATATACCATGCCTTTTTCTTTTCTTAAATCCATTAATTCATTGTTTGTTTTAGTACACCAAGATCTAATATCCTCATAAAATCCAGGGTCACTTGCAGTTACTTTTAATATTTGACCGTCATTTAATTCATCAATACTCGCTTTAACTTGAATTAATGGTCCTGGGCAACATAGTCCACAAGCATCGAGAAGTTTATCATAATTATCTTTGCCATTCGCTTGTGTTTCTTTTATAACTTGAGTATCAGGATCTAAACTCTGGCCTTTTGTTTTACATGCTGCTACAGTTTTATTGGGTTTAAAACTTGAAATTGAAACTGATTTATATCCTCCAGTTAAGTTTTTAACCTTAAAATCCTTTTGAGTTAAAATTCTTGAGGCCACGTAACCTCTTAAACCTACCTGACAATATTCAATAATTTCTTTATTTTTGTCAAGTTCACCTATTCTTTCTCTTAAACTATCTACGGGGATATTTATAGCACCTTCTATATGTCCATTATCAAATTCTATTTCTGTACGAACATCTAATACTGTTGTATTTTCTCTATCATATGCCATAAACTCATCTGTAGTTAGTACATCCATTCTTCCAGCGAGCACGTTTTGAGCAACAAATCCTGCCATATTTACAGGGTCCTTAGCTGATGAGAAAGGTGGCGCATAAGAAAGTTCTAATTCTGTTAAATCATCAACTGTTCCACCAAGTCTAATAACTGTAGCAAGTACATCTATTCTCTTGTCAACTCCATCATACCCCACACCTTGAGCTCCAAGAATTTTGCCTTCATCATTAAAAATAAGTTTTAACGTCATTGGTAGAGCTGCAGGGTAATAAGAAGCATGAGATACTGGATGAACAAATATAACTTTATAAGGAATATTTAGTCTAGTTAAAGTTCTCTCATTATTTCCAGTACTTGCTGCTGTAAGTCCAAAAACCTTTAAAATCGCAGTACCCANTGTTCCTTTATACGTAGTGNTTAACCCAGCTATATTATCAGCCGCAATTCTTCCTTGCTTATTTGCAGGTCCAGCGAGTGGCACGGCAGTATTGCTTTTGTTTATAAAATCTATAACCTCT
>JGI24142J45722_1001630_pt1 | contig 10595 bp, 9 predicted proteins | sample BarGraIncu00431A_FD_45722 | JGI IMG/M metagenome (IMG submission 45722) | reverse complement strand
GATATTTTCAGAGGGGAAACAAACGGCTTTGGTCTGGCCCGGGCTCGTCCAACAAACGGTTCAGATCGTGGCTTCGCACGATCTAACCTTAATCGTTAGATGCAATGCCACCCATCCCGATTCCGGGATGGTCTTTTATCAGACTGAGCGCCCAGACTTGTGCCCCACCCAACCCTACCTGTTTTTCAATTTGACGAAAATGGGTACGTACGGCGTTGAACACCACACGAAATCTTCGCAATACTTTGGCTGGTGTGATGACTTCTGAGGGTAGAAGGGCGTCTAGTTTCATGCGTAGTTGTCTTGAATCAGGTAATCCCTCATGATAGAGCCGCCATGATCAGGAAATAAATGCCCAAGTGATATTGGTAGAACGCAAGTTGCGGGTGTCTGGCCCCAGGCCAGCGTGCATATTAGAGTTGAGGCTGAAATGACGATCAACAACATCATCTCTCGCCGCCTGAGTTCTTCGCCGTAAATCATGACGGATTCTGGCAGTGAGAAGTCAATCAGCATGCCCACGGGATTAGCGTTCAGCCATGGCGAAAAATTCATTAAGTCGAGTCCAACGATCGGTACTTCGCTTCCCGGCAAGACTTTAACTGTTACGGCAATACGCCGAGCAATCCATTTCAGCCATCGCTTCACACAAATTATATTTGTTAAAATGTAATAGTCGAAGTTATTGTCTTTTTTGATCGTTTTACCTTGAAAATTCCTGATCAGTACCACCATGGAAGTTAAGTATGCGGTCCCATCCCCCCATTCTGTCAGCGCTTAAACAGGAGTTTCATGACTGGCATCTGTGGGGCGGTCGCGGTTTGGTCATTGCATTCGCCGCGCTTGCAGGCATTACCGTGGTAGCGTTTACCTGGCTCACAGAACACGCTTTAACGCAATTTTTCTCAGTTCAAAAGGTCTATTGGTGGGCGCCCTTGCTGTGGACGCCCGCGTCCACAGCGGCCATCGTGTGGCTCACGTCACGTTTTGCCCCCGGCGCTGCGGGTTCGGGCATTCCGCAGGTGATGGCAGCTCTGGAGCCCGACGCGCGAGGACCCGTCAGTGCCTTGTTTGTGTCCTTAAAGCTTTCCGTCGCAAAAATGCTTTTATCAGCTTGGGGTCTGTTGGCAGGCCTCTCGCTGGGACGGGAAGGTCCTTCCGTACAAGTCGCTGCAGGGGTCATGCACCATGCCCGGCGATGGATGCCTAAACGAGCCCAGGTATCCAATCACAGCTTATTGATTGCGGGCGGCGCCGCTGGAATTGCCGCTGCCTTCAATACCCCGCTGGGTGGGGTAATGTTCGCCATCGAAGAGCTAGCCAAAAAACCTGAACAACGCAGCAATGGACTAATCGTGGCGGCCATTGTGCTGGGCGGGATGATGGCGGTCTCGGTCTTTGGCAATGCCAGCTATTTTGGAGTGATCCGAGTAGAAAAATTTGGGTTTTCGCTTCTCCTGCCCGCGCTGCTGGTGGTCATTTGCAGTGGGATCGCGGGAGGGATTTTCTCCCGACTCATGATCGTGTCGCTCGCTGGCCGTTCACTGGACTGGTTCAGTCACTATCGCCGCTCCAGTCCCGTTCAATTTGCCGCTGTATGCGGCTTGGGTGTGGCCATTCTGGGGGTGGTGAGTCAAGGCGAAACCTATGGCAGCGGTTACGCCCATACCCGAGCGCTTTTGGAAAGCAATGGCGAAACATTTTCACTTTACGTGTTGTTCAAATTCGTGGCAACCTGGCTGACCACCTGGTCTGGAGTACCGGGGGGGATCTTTGCCCCTTCACTGGCCATTGGGGGGGCACTTGGCAACGATATTGCCCAGCTGATGTCCTATCCCAATGCCCCCACGTTGATCGCTTTGGGGATGGCCGGATTTTTGGCCGCAGTAACCCAGGCTCCCCTGACCGCATTCATCATCGTGATGGAAATGGTCGATGGACATGCACTTGTGTTGAGCCTGATGACCAGTGCCTTGGTGGCCAGTGGCATATCCCGGTTGATCAGTGCACCTTTGTATTCCACCTTGGCCGAGATGCAGCTGATGCGCTTGCCTGTGCGTCAGGCACAAAAAAATGGAGCCCCGAAGGGCTCCGAACTCGCTTAGCTGGGTCAGCCCTAGTCTCGAATTCAGGCCAACAGTCAAATTATATTTGAACAAATATAAATGAGGGCAATTTTCTACGACGATCAGCCCAACCAAAATTTGTCGGTGTAGCAGCCTGTTGTTGTCAGTGAAATTGCCGGTGTTGAACAAAGTAAATTTTTGCCCAGTGAAGTAGTCCATCAGAGATGCTGAAGGCTTCTAAAGTTGCGACGCTACTACTTCGCTAATCCCGCAATGGACGTGAGTGTTGCGCTCCTAGGAGGAGGAGGTCGGCTACACTAACTAAGGGTGCTGCAGATGGTTTGTGATGCAGCAGGTTCACGCGATGGTCGGGCCGCCTCGCGACTTTTTCACGCCTGAGAACCCGATGCCAAATATTTCAATCGAGCAGATTGCGGCAGCCCTTTTTGCCGTCGCGCTCATCCACACATTTGCTGCTAAGCAGTTTGAACGGCTGTCCCACCGCTACCCCCGGCACGCAGGACTTTTTCATTTACTGGGGGAAGTCGAAGTAGTCTTTGGCTTCTGGGCTATCGTTCTCGTCTTTGCCATGGCAGTGGTCAGCGGTGGCGAGAAGGCGCTTGACTACGCAGAGTCCCGTCAATACGCGGAGCCATTGTTCGTTTTTGTCGTCATGGTCATCGCGGCCTCTAAGCCGGTGCTACACGTAGTTATGACAACGATCAACTCCATCGCCCGAATTCTGCCGATCCGAAAGTCGCTTGCCACCGCTTGGCTAGGGTTGGCCGTAGTACCGCTGCTTGGGTCCGCGATTACTGAGCCGGCAGCGATGACGATCGCGGCACTCATGTTGGCCTCGCAAATTTTCAGACCTGAAGTGCCCGAACGGGTGAAGTACCTTGCTCTCGGCGTGTTGTTTGTCAATGTGTCAATTGGCGGCACGTTGACATCCTTCGCTGCACCGCCTGTTCTCATGGTGGCTGCGACATGGAGTTGGACGTCTGCGTTCATGTTGGCCACGTTTGGCTGGAAAGCCGCCATTGCTGTGCTCGTGAATGCGACCATTGCGGTCGTTGCACTGCGAAGCCATCTACTAGATACCGATGCCCCGGTAGCGGGTTCAACAGAGAGCCACATGCCCAAGCCGTTGGTCGCCGTACATCTGGTCTTCTTGGCTGCGGTTGTCGCGCTCGCGCACCATCCAGTGGCTTTCCTGGGGTTGTTTCTGATGTTCTTGGGAGTCGCACAAGCCTACGAGCGCTTTCAGAACCAGCTCATCATCAAAGAGGCACTGCTTGTGGCGTTCTTCCTGGCGGGCCTGGTCGTGCTGGGTGGCATGCAGCAGTGGTGGCTCCAACCGATCGTGTCCAGCATGTCTCCGAAGGTGCTTTTCTTTGGGGCAACGGCCTTGACAGCAGTAACGGATAACGCCGCTTTGACGTACCTGGGTTCACTCATTGTTGGTATATCGGACGAGGCCAAATACAACTTGGTGGCCGGGGCTATTGCAGGCGGTGGCCTGACGATGATTGCCAACGCTCCAAATCCCGCCGGTGTTGCACTGCTTCGAAGAGGCTTCGCGGATGAGTCGATTGGCGCGGGTGAGCTGCTTGTTGGGGCTTTGCTCCCAACACTAATTGCGGTTGCTGCATTCACTCTAATTTAAGTGAAGTCAATTTCGACTTACAGTAGCAGCTCCCTTCCCCAAATGGGTGAGGCTGATGTCTGCATAAGCCAGAACAAAAACCACCACAATTGCTGTCAACATGAGCGTCAATCTCCAGGGGGATAGCAGTCAATGTGACTATGCCGTAAGTTGCGGCCAGTGCCTCGTTTATTGTCAAACACGGCAGATAGCAAACAACCAATTAAAAAGGCACCTGATCAGGTGCCTTTTTATATTCATCCGAAGTTCGCCATGGCGAACCAAGGAGACATGTTATTTGGTGGGGTAAGCCAGATCAGCACGCCGATTTTGAGAGAAGGCGGCTTCATTGTGTCCCGCCGCTTTGGGCTTCTCTTCGCCCCAACTAACGGCTTCCATTTGAGCGTCTTTTACCCCGTAGGTTTTCAAGGCACGTAATACTATGTCAGCCCGTTTCTGACCCAGGGCCAGGTTATATTCCGCACTTCCGCGCTCGTCGGCATTGCCTTCAATATGAATTGAGAGTTTGGGATTGGCGGCTAGGTATTTGCCATGGAGTTCCAGTAATTGGCTGAATTCAGGCTTGATGGAGAAATTGTCGTAGTCAAAGTAAATACTTCGATTGGTCGACAACGCGCTCTTAGGATCCAGGTACGCGGGTATCACTACCGATTGCACTTTTGATTCGACGGCAGGAACTGATTTGGCGGGTGTTGAGGGGGTAGCGGGAGCTGGCGTTGGCGATGAGGCCGTTTTGGCCGTCGGTGTGCTGCTGCAAGCGGCTAGCAACACAATGCAGCCGATAAGGATGGAGAGGTTCTTAATCACGTTCATGAGTTATTTCCTGTTGTTGGTAGTAAAAGGCAAAGGTTGTGAGTTGACTGGCTGAATCGGTAACCAATTCGCATAAATTGTACATTTGCTAGAATGTAACTGAACAACCACCTACTGAAGTAGGTGGTTTCGCGCGGGTCGCAGGGGACTGGAAGTCCACCCGCTTCGCTCCCCGCGCTGGGGAGGGCCTTGCGGCCACTTGGACGGCTTCTGCAAAGCCATGGCGAAGAAATAGCGTGGCTAAAGCTAACCGGCTGAAGCCGGTGGATTTAACCTTGTGATGGACATTAAAAAGCCTCATCCCAGCGAATCGACAATCGAATTGCAGCGTTGATCAAGCCCACCATGCTGTAGGTCTGGACAAAATTTCCCCATTGTTCACCGCTGCGTATATCGATGTGCTCTGCCAGCAAGCCATGGTGGTTGCGGCATGCAAGCAGTTTCTCAAAAAGTGCACGTGCTTCCTCGCGCCGCTGGAGCGTGGCCAAGGCGTTGACATACCAAAAGGTGCAAACGATAAAGGCGTTTTCAGGCTCGCCAAAATCATCTTTTTCAATGTAGCGAAATATGTAGTCGCCGCGTCGCAAATCCTTCTCCACTGCACCTACCGTGGAGGCAAAACGTGGGTCATTGGCTTCGAGGAAGCCGAGCTCAACCAGCAGCAGAAGGCTGGCGTCCATGGCGTCGCCTTCAAACGTGGAAACAAAGGCGCCACGTGTTTCACTCCATGCCCGCTGGCTGATGGTTTCGTGAATATGTTTTGACTGCGCTAGCCAATAATTGGAGCGCTCGACAAGCCCCAGCCGACTGGCAATGCGGGATAGGCGGTCACACGCCACCCAGCACATCACGGCTGAGAAAGTGTGTACGCGTGCACTGCCGCGTAACTCCCACAGGCCGGCATCGGGCTGATCGTGGCATTGCCTTGCCAGCTCACCAAGAGGTTCGAGACGGCGAAACAGCGCTTCATCGCCGCGCCGGGTTAATCGTTGATCAAAGAAAATGTGGGAAGCAGCGAGAATGGCTGAACCGTAGACATCGTGCTGCACCTGGTGATAGGCCAGGTTGCCAGTACGCACCGGTCCCATGCCACGATAACCAGGCAATGCGGCAATCTCGCTTTCTTCCAACTCCGTTCGCCCGTCGATTCCATAGACGGGTTGTAGTGGACCTTCGTTGGCATTCGCCGCGATGTTGATGATGTAGCCAAGGTAGCGCTCCATGGTGCGGGTGGCACCGAGCCGATTCAAGGCATTGACCACAAAGTAGCCGTCACGCAGCCAGCAGTACCGGTAGTCCCAGTTGCGGTGGCTGCCAGCAGCCTCCGGGATGGATGTAGTCATGGCAGCGATGATGGCGCCAGTATCATCATAGGCATTGAGCTTGAGAGTGATCGCTGCCCGGATGACGACTCCCTGCCACTCAAAGGGGATGGCGAGATTGCGCACCCACTCATGCCAATAGCGGGTAGTTTCTTCCAAGAAGCGGTGACCGACTTCAGTTGCCGCTTCATGCACTGTTTCGTCGGCGCCAAGAATCAGCGTGACGGTGTCTTCAAGAAAGAAAGATGTTTCCTGCATGATGGCCGTGAGCGAAGCATCGGTGGTGAGCCGCAGCGTAAACGAGGGTGCTACGTAACGAATATGGTTGCTGCCCCAAGTCACAGTCGGCTGTGCTGCACCATTTTCGCAGGCCGGGCGCAGGCGCAGTGTCAAGCGTGGACTGCCGCCAAGACGGCGGATGCGGCGTACCAGCATGGTGGGACGAAATCTGCGGCCGTGTTGACCAAAGCGCGGCGCAAAGTCAGTTACCTCAATGGCGCCCCCATGGCGATCGTAGAGTCGGGTCACCACGATGGCCGTATTTTCCAGATACTCTTGCTCGGTTCGTTCGCAGTCCATCAGGTCGACCGAGAAAAATCCGTAGTCATCGGTTTCCTTTAGCAGGCTGCAGAACAACGGATCACTATCGAAACGTGGAAAGCAGGCCCAGGTGATATTGGCACGTGCGTCCAATAGTGCGCCGATCGTGCAATTGCCAATCAATGCCAGGTCGAGAGATTTCATACCCTACCTTTCAAGGCTTCATCCAGCCAGTTACGAACGGCCAAAACGTTTGGCAAACGAAAGCGCGCACAACTGGCACCTGGGCCCACCTTGATGGAGATCCCTTCCATCTTGTTCACCTCGGCGAAAGCATGCTCGTCATTAAGGTCATCACCCATGAATACAGCAAGTCGGCCTTTAAAGGGAGACTCCGCCAAGTATTCGGCCACGGCGGAACCTTTTCCAATACCTGCTGGTTTGATCTCTACCACACACTTGCCGCGCTGCAACTCCAGCCCTTGACCCTTTGAAGCAAGTAATTCACCCATGATCTTGTGCACGTAGCCAGCCAATTTGGGGACCATTCGATAGTGCAATGCTAGCGTCAGCCCCTTGTCTTCCAGTAACAGGCCCGGGTGGCGGGCAAGCACCGGTGCCAAGGCTTCTTGTATTGCACACTTTGAGGTCGGCGCGGCAGCATGAATCCAAAGCCGTCCTGTGCTGTCTCGCCGTTCCAGACCATGCAGTCCCGTGAGTGGAATTTGTGGCAAACCAAGAATGTTATGCAGATCCGAGATCATGCGACCACTGACCAACGCCACAGCACCGCCACAGGCACTATGCAGATTGGCAATCAGATCCTTCAGTTCCTGGTCGACATTCACGGCATCGGGGGTGTCGGCAATGTCGATCAAGGTTCCGTCAACATCGAGAAAATAAGCCCAGTTCAAACTGGGAGGCGGGGGGCGACGCGAGCGCGATTTGTTCATACGTTTGTGACGTCTCGCTTATCGGTCAGCCGCCCTCGTCGGCGCATGGCAGCGGCGTCCAACAGCATGCGCCCAGCCCATCGAAAGACATTGAACTCGGCCACCAGACCGCGCATCAACCGCATGCGGTCGCGCTGCTCTGCGGCCGGCATGCTCAAGGCCAAATGCAGGGCGGCCGCGCATTGGTCAGCATCGTAGGGGTTGACAATCAGGGCCTCTGGTAACTCTCGGGCAGCCCCAGTGAATTCAGAAAGGACAAGGACGCCACGCTCGTCGTCCCGTGCGGCAACAAATTCCTTGGCCACCAAATTCATGCCATCGTGCAGACTGCTGACAAAGCATAGATCGGCAGCACGAAAATATTCATAGACTGCCTTCGGTTCATGGTGTTCGACCTTAAGCACGATGGGCGGGGGACCTTGACGCTCAAAACGCGAGTTGATGCGCGCTGCCATGGCCCTCACCTGCGCCTCATGATGCTGGTATTCATCGATACCCGTGCGCGTCGGTGCCGCGATTTGGACAAAAGAAAATCGCCCAATCCAGTCCGGATTGAGTTCCAGCAGTCGCTCAATGGCCCGAAAGCGTTCCACGATACCCTTGGTATAGTCCAGACGGTCGACGCCAATGCCGAGCATATGTTCCTGTGGGAGGTCGTTCAATTGGCGAATGCTGACGCGACAGTCCGGCACACTCTTCTCTACCATTTCCGCTTGCGGTGGCCAGGCAATGGAGATCGGGTAACGCCGTACAGCCGTGAGTTTGGCGCCAAATGAGACATTGAAGGATTCCCGGTCCACCCGCGCTTCCAGAAAGCGGTCCACCGTATCAACAAAATTGTTGCAATGGAACTGCGTATGAAAACCAAGGATGCTGCTACCCAGAAGTCCAGCCAATACCTCGTCGCGCCATGGGCAAATGGCGAATGATTCCGGGTTGGGCCATGGGATGTGCCAAAAAGTGATGATCGTGGCGTTGGGCAGACCTTCGCGGATCATCTTGGGCAACAGTGCCAGGTGATAGTCTTGCACCAGGATGATCGGTGTCTTGGTCTTGGCCTCATCTATCACGGCCTTGGCAAACTTGCGGTTGACGGCGACGTACTGCTCCCAGTCACTGGAGCGGAAAGTAGGCCGAACATGGGCGATGTGGCACAAGGGCCAGAGCCCTTCGTTCGCAAAACCGTAGTAATAGCCAGCCTCTTCGTCTGCGCTTAGCCAGATGCGCCGGAGTTGGTAGCTGGGGTTATCTGGCGGAACACTGACCCGGTCGTGCTTGTCGACCACATCGCGGTCGGCCGTGCCACTGCCGTGGGCGATCCAGGTGCCCGAGCAGGCGCGCATGATAGGCTCCAGCGCTGTGACCAGCCCGCTGGCAGGACGTGTGACTTCAATACGATCGCCGCGGCGTTGATGGATATAAGGTTCACGGTTGGAAACAACAATGACGTCTTCACCACTGAGTTCACTATGAAGGATTGCTCGCAGCGCCTCAGGCGTCCAGGTGACCTGACTCTCATCGCGCGTGCGGGTTTCGACCTCGAGTTCGCGAATCAGACGCTGCAGGTCACGGGCGATCGGTTTGAATCCGGGCAATGCGGGTTGGTCATTAAATTGCGGCTTACGCAGCAGCCCTTCCCCGCGCAATAGAGAACGCATACCGGCCATCCATCCGCGCCACGATAGTTGGGCAATGATGACTGTGATCAACGAGACAACCGCTGCCAGCGCCATGAAGAAATAGAACACGTAACGCTTGGTTTCCTCGCTGCGCCGGGTAATGAAACTCATGTCATGCACCAGGACCAGGCGACCGGCCGGTGCGGCCTCGCTGACCATCGGCCTCACAGCGACATGTAACGGGCCTTGAGCGCTAACCAGCAGATGGTCACCCGCAGGCTCCCAGCGGTTGAGCTCGTTACAGCGGATTTCGCTCGGAAGCGAACGGCTGGCCAATGCAGTGCTGGTGGGGGCGGCGCAGTAGCCAATGGCATAAAGTCGCTCGCCTTGGGTGATGCGGTTGAAAAAGTCCTGGATTTTTCCCTTTTTGATCGCGTCCAGCTGTTCCTGCAAGGGATCCTGAATGGTGTTGGCGATCAGAGTGGCGCGTATTTCGAGATCACGCACAAACCAGTTCAAGGTCAGTCGATCGACCAACGGCGCTACGGCATACGCAATCCCTGCGAGCACCAATAACAATGGTAGGACAAAGCGTAGAGACAATCTCATGAAGTTCTTGCCCCCATTTAAGTGGTTGTTGAAATTCGGTCTGCATCAACTTCGATAAGTTGGGTTATCAGATTTTGTGCATTGGCGTCTGCAATGAATTCGCGAGTGATCTTGGACTGTACGCGTTTGTTCGTTTACGCGAGCTTGCTTGTTATTAAATGCATTTGTATAAATGTATCATAAAGATGATTTACGTCTAAGCAGGTAGGAAGGTTTGAGCGTGGCGGTTCAAATTTTCAATGTCAGAGCCTCTCAAGTTGCATCGTGGCGGCTCAGGCGGTCAAGGGCCCGCTTGTCGTGTGTCCACTAATGGGTTTCCGACTGCCGGGTTATGCGGCGAAAAGCCTGTAACATGGAAGAGGCGAATGGAGTTGGCACCTGTTCCGACACCGCCCGCAGTGGAGCCCGACAGCCGATGTGGGCAAGACGGTCGTGAATACGGAACTGATCGACCGCGTCAGCGCAAGCCTTGGTCGCACACTGTACGAAGTGCCGGTTGGATTCAAGTGGTTCTCACAGGGGTTGCTCGACGGGAGCTTAGGCTTTGCTGGCGAAGAAAGTGCCGGCGCCACCTTTCTTCGCCGCGACGGGACCGCGTGGACCACTGATAAGGACGGCATCATTGCGGCGCTTCTGGCCGCCGAAATGACGGCGCGATGCGGTCGCGATCCAGGTGAGTTGTATATGGCGCTTGCCGCGCAACTTGGCTCTCCCGTCGAGGACCGAGTGCAAGCGACGGCAACGCCGCAACAGAAGAGCCTGCTGGCTGTGCTGTCGTCCCAACAACTTAACGCGACCGAGCTGGCCGGCGAAAAAATTACCAATGTGCTTAGCAACGCACCGGGCAACAAAGCGCCAATCGGTGGCATCAAGGTCAGAACAGGCAGCGGCTGGTTTGCGGCCCGACCATCGGGCACCGAAGACATCTACAAGATCTACGCAGAAAGCTTCATCGGTACCGAGCATCTGCAGCAAATCCTGGTAGAGGCACAGTCCGACGTCGATGC
>JGI24142J45722_1001625_pt1 | contig 10612 bp, 12 predicted proteins | sample BarGraIncu00431A_FD_45722 | JGI IMG/M metagenome (IMG submission 45722) | reverse complement strand
TGCTCTTGGAGCAGCAGCGGCGACTTCAGGGTTCCGTCCCCCTCGATGGTTTCGCTGAAAGGAGCATTGACGGCACCGGGAATGTGCCCGGCGACTGGGTCGAGGGTCACGTTCTCACCACGGTAGCGCTCCGCGGCGCGTGAATCGACTAGGGCTGTGGCAGTATCGTTCAAAAGGTCAGCCACATCGTCGGCGCGGCACAGCAGACGGTCCTGGAAGTCAGCCCTGAAAACAGTCGCAGTGCTGTGGTGTTCGCCGGATTCGACGGGATATCCGAGCTCCCGCCAACGGGCCATGCCGCCGTCCAGGACTGCGACGGCCTCATGTCCAGCCCACTTCAGAAGCCACCAGAGTCGGGCGGCCGCCATCTGTCCCGCCTGCTCGTCATACACCACAACCTGGGTGGAGTTGCTGATCCCGAGGCGGCCGAAGAGGGCAGCGAGGTCCTCTTTACTCGGGAGAGGGTGCCGACCGGTGCTGCCAGGTACAATCGGAGCGGAAAGGTCGTCATCCAAACTGGCATAAACCGCACCGGGAAGATGGGCTTCACGAAAAACACGGTGGCCATAATCAGGACGGGCGATGTTGGCCCGGCAATCCACAAAAACCCAGCCTGGCTGATCGATCTCTTGAAGCGCTTTTTCACATGTGATGATAGTCTTGTAAGGCATAACGAACCCTCCTCCCGTATTCAAATAATAAACTCAGTTCTTGCGATTTTTCCAGAATTGGTCAAGGCCGCTTCGGATGGCATCTGACATTCTTTTTTGGTGTGCAGGTCTGGTAAGTTCCAGTTCTTCATTCCGATCGATTATCATGCCGCATTCGATAAGAATGCCGGGCATTGCAGCGCCTTTGAGAACCGCCAAACTGTCGAATTTATACAGTCCGGTTCTTTCGTTTATGAGGACGATGCCTTTTTGCTCACGTTCATCCAAGGGATGCTTATGTGAAGGAAAGCCGGCCCTGTTAAGGGCAGAACTGACTGCCTCCGCCAGGCGCCGGCTTTCCTCCGGTTGCCTGTTCAGCGAAGAGTAATAAACGGAATACCCCGGGAATTTATCACAAAAAAAGCGCTTATGGCCATGAAACTGCCAGGTAGATAGATATTTCGAAATGATGGAATTGTGATGTATGGACACAAAAACGTCGGCATTTTGGTTATTTGCGGCCGCCGGACGTTCAGTAAGCGTTAAGCAGTTGTCAGCCTTGATCAATAAGGTTGACCACTGGTCAGTCCCCAGAAGGGCCTCATTCAAAGCTTCAGCTACCTTCACATTAAACCCATATTCCGGCAGACCACGAGCACTCGATGCGCCGGGACGCGTAACGCAATGGCCAATATCGATAGCGGCGAGTGGTTTATCCGCATAAGCATTGGTTTGCGACAGAGAAACCAACGTTGCTACCAGGTAAAGCATAAAGTTTCGTGTTGTTATGGTCAATATGTCGCCCAATCCGCCGGTTTTGCACATCTTTATTTGACGGAAAGCCTATTGTCGTATATACAATAAATATGATCTGGGATGACACCAAAAGACTGATAAACCTTGAGAAGCATCAGCTCGACTTCGTCGATGCAGGGCTCGTCCTTTCCAATCGCTACCGGTTAGTATTCGAGGTTGTCCGCAATGGCGAGGTCCGGCGACAGGCATTTGCTTATGTGGCAGAAGTCCTAACTGTTCTTACGGTAATTTGGCTTCCCGGACAAAAGGCGCGTATTNTCAGTTTCCGAAGAGCTCACAAACATGAAAGGGAGGCGTATCATGCCTGGCTCGAAAAAGAATTCGAAGAGTGATTGGGAGCGGGTAAAGAAAGATGCCGTTTCCGATGCTCCTGTAGCATACGATCCCGAGACTGATCTTTACGATCCAAATGATTCCGCAGAAGTGGCGGTATTTTTTTCTGGTGCCAAAGTTGTCCGCAAACCGGGGCGCCCGAAAGCGGAAAAGACGAAAATCCCCGTAGCTATTCGGCTTTCCCCTGATGTGGTCGATTATTTCAAATCGACCGGCGCTGGATGGCAGTCCCGGATTGATTCTGCTCTTCACGAGTGGATGTCAGGCCACCCCCTTAAGCGAGCTTGACTTTCGCCATTGATTAGGTGCGCGCCGGACAGACTGCCTGCCAATTGCCAAACAATATTGGATAGATACGCCACCGTGGCTTCAGCAAACACTTTCAAGTAATCTCGCTATGCTTGCGATACCGTCACCACTCTCATCTGAGGGTCATCCAACTTGGAAAGCTTAGGGAGACGGCCAACCATGGGACTCGTCTATTTTGCTGTTTTAATGTTATGTATATTCTGCGTATGGCTGTGGTGGTCGGAACGACGCGTATCCTTTGCGCGCCGGCAAGGCATTTACCCCCCCCGATCTCAAGTCACCATAGATGCCGTTAGGGGTCTCGTTTTAAGAGGTGAAGAAGTCCTCGCCATGCGCGCCTACCGTGAACTGACCGGTGCCTCTCTAAAGGAGGCAAGAAAAGTTGTCAAGGAAATGGTAGCGTCAGCCAAGTGATTTTAACTGAATATGGGGGGCCGCATTTCCCCCTTTGCCATGTGTGTCCCAACAGCAGCTTTTCTGGAAAGCTCGATGAAAACGCCGCCTTTTGAATTTTTAAGGTGAATGCAATTCATTCCGTAAATTTCGTAAATCGCATATTCGCCTCTCCTCTTGACACCATAGTCTTTCAAGATATCAATGCCTGGTCCGTGGCCATGCGACAGGGCGCGGCAGGGGGGAGGTTCTTTTCGTTTTAATTCCTTTTTTGCCCCTTAACCCCAACGGGTTGGGACATCAGGGGGACCCACATACGTTCATAAGATTCTTCGGGAGAAACTTATATTCTGATGTCCCCCTTATCACTTGTCCCCGGTTTGATAAAGGAGGGTAGGGTGACACCTGCTCTCTAGTCAACCTTTGTACCTTATCAGCTCCTTAGTACGTGGCGAACCATGTCTATTTGCGTGTTGGCAGTTGTTCTATTCCCTTCAATAGTTCAATCAGGAAAGGCTTTGTTTTTTTAGCCTCCCACCAGAAACAGCCTGAGGTCATTGTAATTCCGAATAGAAGCATCCCCAGCGGGATAAACAGAGCCAGAATCGGTTCCATTTCCCCTCGTATTGCGGCTATGAGAAAAGTAACAACGCCTGTGGTGACTCCGCCAAGCCAGAACAACATAAAGGCAGCGACAAACCGGTGCAGTCTCATCGTTATTACTATGTGACTTCCTGTAGCTGATGGTGTTATCAGGCCTTCTATAATTGGGATGAACGAATTTCTGTAGTTGATGATTCTCCAAATCTTAAAATTGCTGCACGAAAAGTTACCTTGATATATTTTGGCGTTTGATGACCACATTCGGAACCATTTCGGTGGTTCTACCACGGCATCAAGCGAAGAAAAAATCTCTCCGGCCGACAGCGTTGAATCAATTTCAAAAGTATCTTTTGGGTAGATTTTCATTTCTTCTTTTCCAACGGTAAAAGGCGCAGCGGCGGAGCAAAGCGAAGACCGTCTNCCGTCGCTTGTTATTCTTTTCGTTTCTCTGCCTCAACTTTCGCATAAGCGAGTAATTTATCTGTAGCCGAAGCAAACCACTGATTCAAGACGAGGGACAACGCACTACCAGTGATCTCTATTTCTTTTTGCCCTTCCTCTGTTTTGTAAAAAACGATGTATTCTTTGACTTCGTCATTTGAAAAGTTCCTGAAATTATAATATGAATTTAAAATCATTTGCTTGCGGAACCCGTCTTGAATTATCGGTCGTAAACTGATTATTTTATTGTCGATTGATGAGAAATCAACTTGCTTTTCCTTTGGGATTGATAGGTTGATTGTTTTAAACATTCCTCTTATTATTTCTATGGTTACATTTGTAGTTAGTTCAGATAGTTGGGTGCATGATTCTACTTCTTGAATTAGTGCGATCCGATCTTCGTTTGGTGGATTCTCTTGGAGAGTGGCCAAGTATCTCAATTGATTTGCTTGCTTGCCTACACCCGAAGATTGCTTTTCTTCGGTAACAATTTTCTGACCTAAGGGGCTTTCATACCAATTTAGTAGTTTTAGCAACAAATTATCTTCCATTTTAGACGAAACAAACTTTAATAGCTCTATTTTAGCTATATCTTTATCATATGATTCTTTCAAAATTTCATTGGTTCTTTTGTCAGTCTCTGGACTTTGCGACGTCATCAGTCTTTGTGACGACAATGCATCCATCTGGGCTGGTAATGATTCAAGTGCATCCCCCACTCCTGACAGTTGGACGAATTTCGCTATTCTTTCACCATGAGTTTCAGCAGTCGCGTACTGGGCGGCAATAAAGGTCACAAGCAGGGTCACTATAATGAAGTATCTTCTTTTTATCATGTCTCTCTCCTTTTAACGCTAGGCTGAGCACCGGAGCTAATCCATCTCTCATCGGCCACCGTCAACTTCCATAAACTGCGAAGTGTGCTCCACCCGTCTGGTTGGCAATTGTGGGCTTCGACTCCTCATAATCCAGCTTCTCTTGCTCCATTCGGCTTTGACACCGCTCTTCGCTCACATACACAGACTTGGTCGTCTTTCAGCCACTTACACTCACTTTAGATTCTTCGTCAGCTTCTTGGTCAGCGGTGGGGTGCCGTAGAGTGAATCTCATGGAAACCTTATATTTCAAGACCTGGTACCCTAAGACCCAAATTGTTGGCTCCGCTTCTCATTTATACTCAAACCGATACCCATCGTAAAACCTGAATCGCTCCACTCCGATTTCCGAGAGGTTGACCTCAATGTCTCCCACTAAATCGTGACTCATTTCCTCATCTTGAATCCATGCGGTAACACTGTCTATTGCATCACCATCTTTCAAAATCGAAACTATGATTTTTACGACTTCATGGGTGGCCTGGATATCATCTTGATCTTCCGGTGACCATTCTTCAGGTTCACAAAATACAAGTAGATCGACATTCCAACGTTCCACGTTACGGAAGCCACAACTACAGGTTCCTTCCGGTGTCGTAAGAAACCATTTGTTGGGGTGCTTGAGAAATATATTTTCGGCAACATCTGGAATATCCTTTGAAAAGATCACCACAGAACTTCCGCAATCAGTCAGATCTGCTCCTGATGTTGTACTAAAAATGGTCATGTAACACATATTGACTCCAACTTGTTTTCAACTCTCGTGATTCGCCAACGCTAAACACACTTTTTGACGACAACATTGACAACCTTTTCGATAGTGCTCCAGCCATGCGGGTTGCCACCGTGAGAGTCTATGCCATCCAGTGCATCTTGGGCAAGTGTGCGTGCACGAGCAGGGGATACAGAGTATTTCTCTGCCGCCCCTTTCCTCTGATGCCCTGCCTGATTACTTAACCGGAGCTGAAGTACAGAGTCTGTAGGCGCCATCTTTTACACCCACAGGGAAACCGATTGTAGTCTTCATATGTTGTGGGTCGCTCTTGTCTTCTGAGATCTCCGCCTTAAGGAACCCGATCAATTTCAGGTTCGGCCGGTATGTCACCGACTTTCTTTTAAATTCGGCAGGAATGTTTCCTGTGCTCCGCTCCATGTAGACATTGGAGTTAGTACTTTGTACAAGATTACGGAGAGTCGAGGTTACTGACTTTCTGGTGGCATCATCAGCCCCTTCCCAATAAATAAGGCGGGAGAGTTCCTCGACCCTGCCCGTCGCATAGGCTGCTTTGAATTGGGCGATGAGACGGACCGCTTGCGGCGAGTGATCCAAGTCGGGCTGGCTCTTTTTAGTGGGAGCTGGGTCAGGGGGGGGTGCGGTTGGCGCGGCAATCTTGGCCGCCACCATCTTCGGTTCTGTTTTGGGAGCCTTCGGCTTGGGGCTTTTGACGGCTTTCTGACCGAAGGTTTTCTGTGTGTCGACCTCGGAAGGCGTGAAGTCAATAAGCGTGTCCCTGTTCACCCGGACATGCACCAATCCGCCGTCTTGCCACACTCTCTGGGCATCAATGACCTCACCGTTTTTCAAATAGACGTTTTTTGCGAATGCGGGAAGGATCGATAGGAAGACGGCGATGAGGCAAAAGACGAAGATTTTCATGGTGGTGGACCTCGCGTATGGAAGATGATGATTTAATGGGTAACTTAGACTCTTTGTTTCCGCAGGGGCACCGTCATATCCCTAGACCGCTGATTTTGTATAGATTTAAGCTGGTTAGCCTCGAATGCCACCTATGGAATGCCAGCTGCCGGTTGTTCGTACGCGTACCGATGGGGCCCCACCGCCCCCCACATTGAACAAGGACGGTGGCCAGCGGCAAATGCGATCGCTTCATCAAGAAAAAACAGTTCCGAATAATTCCCTGGAGTAAACAGTTTTTCTCGCGACGTCTCACCTTTTCTCCGGGATTCTCCATAGCTGATCAGGCAGGTCACCCAGTGGTCGTGCCTCCAGAGACTTTCAATCTTTTTGTCGTCATCATGGAGGATACCCCTATTACCCATCCACTCACCACGCTCCTGCGCCACCTGAAGGTCTCCCCAGGGGGTGACTCGGTTTTGAAGGCTGCTTCTTTCCTGTGTCGTGGTCATAGGATCCCCTCTATCGCGGGTTGACGGTCTAAGGTAACCTCGTTGCGGGCCTGATTGGGGAGGACGCATCCGTGCCGACAACCGTCGTCCATGGTCGCACGTGCCATTTGGCGATAAGCCCGTTAGTGACATACGGGTCGGCCGCTGCAAACCGTTTTGCGACATCGGGGGATTCCCCTTTGAACAGAAGCACAGCGCAGTCGACAGGCTCGGCCAGCGCCCCTCCCAGGACCAGTTCGCCCCGTTCCTGGGCTGCCCAGGCAAGTTTCAGATGCTCTTCGCGGAACTCTCCTCTTCTCGCAAGATAGTCCGCCGATACTTCGTAAAAAAGCAGGAAGTGCATAAGTTCTCCTTCGCCAGCCTACTTGACGGGAATTCAGCGGTCCTCCCCATCCGTTGAGCTGGTCATGGCGTCAATTCGTCACGGTGGTATCTATCGGTGTGAACTTTGTCTCGGATATAGTGGTTGATATGGTTGTGCCGGTTCGATCCGGAATAAAATGAACGACGACCTGTGCCCTGTGGGAGCAGCCCCTCAAGGTCCACAATTCGTCCCAAGGGGATCCTTGAGCGCCCTCCAGAGGCTTCCCCCCGTATTTCAAAAACTCGGTCTGCTCGACAAAGTTGGCATCACATCCCTTTTCGGAACCGCCGGCTGCGATCACCACGTATCTGACGGCGTCTTTTTGCAGGATGGGGTCCGCATGAGAAGTCCCGGGCAAGAGAGCTGCAGTCGAGAGCGTTTCCGGCTTGGGAACTACGGCAAGCACGTTAAGCTGCCGGCTGGTTCCACACCCCTCTTCGTGAACCGCGTATTTCCAGGCACCGCCGCTGACCAGTCCCGCGTCGTTGAAGGTGATTTGCTTGTAGACGGAGATGTTATCGATAAGAGTAAATTTGGCGGACGGACAAGGATCCTTCTGGAGGACGACGGACTTCTTGGCCGTGGTTATAACGCTCTGCAGTACCTTCGGGTCGTTGATAACGTTCTTTATCCGCGCTTTCCAAGCGGTATCAGCCTTTTTGTTTTCGCAGGGATAGAGCCGGGCGAGGATGTCGATGACCTGCCGGTCGGTAATGGAATCCGGCAGGTTTTTGGCTTGAATGTCGCGCTGAACAGCCCCTGCCATTTCGGACAGCGTCATGCTGGATGGGGCGCAAAACAGTTTGTTGTTATTCACATGATAGAGATTGATCCACCATTGTGCGTCGCTTACCGGATCGGCCGCAATCGCAGCCTTCAGGAGGGGGGAAAGTTGCAGGAGTGAAACCACCAAGACCGAACGCACGAACAGACTTTTATACGACATGACGAACCTCTTTATCAGGAGTAACACAAGGCATATGGACTCAATGTAAAAGGGGGCGCCCATGAAATCATGCCTAACTCTGTATGGCCCAAAGATTACAGGCCGTTATCGGATCATTTTTCATTTCTGTTTTATCCATCGGAAGAGAAGATCTGCGCATGATTTCATGGGCGTCCCCTTGTCCCCATTGGTCCGACCCCACTGAGACCGAGCTGCGGAGGGCTATGCTGACCCAACCGGGGGGGGCTTTTTTAGGGTAAACCGAATACCCCAAGGCGTGCGGGATTCAGCACGAATGGTGCTGACCGCGTCATTTGTGATGGTCCAATCTGGGTAACAAATACGTATGCTAGCCGTTGGAAATTAAATAGATGCCGAGGTGACGTAATCACCTGCAGAAGAAAATGAAGGTCGTTCACACGGTCCTTGACCTCCACGCTTAGCATTTCAGGCAGGTCGGAACGAAGTGCAGCCTGAAGCGCAGATATAGCGACATAGCCCATCGCACTGGAGCCATCTGGCGCACCAAATTCAACATGGATTGAAGGGCCTAGCAATTGCGAGAAGATGCTTTGCCTGGCGTCTACATCTGTTTGTAAATCATAGCCAAGAACATATAAACCAAGCCAGTTTCCAAGCGCTTGTGCGATTTCTGCATCCTCGCACGGTAGGCTACGTAGCCCATCCCACAAGGTCGAAAGACCATTGCTCAGTGTTGGTCGGAGCACCACGTTTGATGATGTTTCTACTTTCCAAGTTATAGAATGTTTCCTCAGTGAGCGATCCCGCTCCATTGCGCGTCGAGCGCCATTAGCAAACCGAAGCGCAAGCTCTGATGGCGTCAATGTAAAGTCTACAGTTATCGGAACATCCCGTCTCCAAACATCGGCGTGGGCTTCCTCGCTCAGTTGCAACCACTCACCTAACGATTCCCAAGACTTATGCAAATCTATCTGACCATGTTTCATGTATTTCGGTAGATACCCAAGGGGCTGATCATTCGCTTCTGCAGAAAACACGTTGGGATTGTTTTTGCTAATTTGATCGAACCATGCACGTATCNGTTGACTGCCTTCTAACTTCCTCTCATTGTCAAAAAATTGATCGAGTAGNATTTCAAGTTGGCTTTTTCTCTCTGGGTATATGTCGCTTTTGGTCGGAAAAGACGGATAACCTTTATATGGGAANACTATCCGGTCCATCGGGTAATAGATTTCCCAGTTAGTTGTGACATAGAGGAATACCCCTGCTTGCGCCTGAAGTCGCCATAAATTTGCGACGTTTGGACGCAATAGAGCAATGTCGGGGACGAGAGAGTCCTCAGGGTCTCTACGAAGCGTTTTCCACATTTTTAAGAGGTCAACGGAATCTAGGCAGAGGATGCAGCTCTCAAAATTTTGTTCATGAGACTCAGTGTCTGCGGCAAAGAATCCGGCGACTGCAGGATCGGTCGTGAAATCAAGATAATGAGTTGGAAGACCATAATGCTGGGCAACTGCGAATATAGCATCTGTGTCTTGGCTGATCTCTTCTAGTCCGGGTGTATTCTGTAGCCAGTTACAAAAGCGAATAATTTGTGGTTTGTCATTTTTTTCCCAAGCCTCCGGGTTGTTCATTTGTAATCGCATTAATGATGGGTACGGAAGCCATTCGGAACGAACCTGCCCCCGAAACAAGTCATATCGATTTTCACGGCGAAAGGAAGAGGCTAGATCAATAGCTTCATCGACATCTGAAACGGTAAATATTTCGGGCATATACGCCTCCAGATTTAGAGTATGAAACTAGGACCGCATGGTACCGGGTGTTGATATATGGATAGTGCGCCCGATGGGGCGAGCGGGAAGAAAAAGATATTCACTTATCAACACCCGGTCCCGCGCGTCCCTTCCGGCCCTTAATAAGTTACCTGCGTCACCAGCATTCTCTTCGGTCCATCACAGTTCCTCCTCCTTTTTACTGCACCACCAGATGGTCGACGATCAAGGTGCCTTGGACTACCGTCAATGATCCCTTCAGAGTCGTGTATGCGGCCTGGTTCAGGAAGTCGCTGCTCATGCCGCCTCTCAAGGTTACCGTTATTGAGCGGTCAATCTTCAGGTTTTCGCTGAAGCTATAAACGATGGCGTTCAGGGTATTGCCGCCATTGGCCTGTTCATAGGCATCCTGTAGGGAAGCGAAATAGTTCGGTCCAGGAAGCTTAATCCGCGGGACGACTGAGAAGGTTGCAGAGATTACGGCATCACCATTCAAGGAAATGAGACAAGTGTCTGTACCATTGCACGGGGTTCCCCAGTTGGAAAAGCTTGATTTCCAATCCGGCGTGGCGGTCAGGGCAATGGGAGTACCGTTAGGAAAAGCCTGTAGGCACCCGGAACTGGAGCCACTTGCGCACGCGATGCCAGTCGGGGAACTGTTGACCGAGCCGCTGCCAGTGCCGAGCAGGATTATTGACAGGTTGGCGCTGCCGGTTGTGACGATTGGAGAAGTAACCGTTTGTACCAATACCGGAGAAGTGGAACCAGCCAGAATGCCGCAGTCTGGGTAGCTGGCCGTAATGTGGTGACTGCCAGGAGACAAGAATTGCGTGGTGAACGTTGCCGTTCCGGTTGCATCAAGCGCGCAGCTGCCAATAGTGGCGGCGCCATCCTTGAAGGTTACGGTGGTGTTGGCCGGGATGCCCTCCGCGCTGGTCACGGTCGCGGTGAACATTACCGGATCACCGATGACACTG
>JGI24142J45722_1001624_pt1 | contig 10613 bp, 11 predicted proteins | sample BarGraIncu00431A_FD_45722 | JGI IMG/M metagenome (IMG submission 45722) | reverse complement strand
AGGCGAGTTTATCTTTGTTCGTAATATGATTAGTTTAGTTTGTAAATAGTTTATGCTATAATTATCATAGTATTTTAGAAATAGGAGGAGTTACTATGAGAGATAGGTACACAAAGCTTCTTAAAATTGTGAATGAGAACAAGCGTATAGAAGTTAGTAAATTGGCCCAGCTTTTAAACGTATCTCAAGTAACTATACGTAAAGACCTCGCTGTATTGGAAGAAAAAAGATTATTAAAGCGTGAGCATGGTTATGCTACTATGACTTCAAGTGATGATATTAATAGTAGATTAGCTTTCAATTATGATATAAAACGTAAGATAGCACATTTGGCATGTGAACTTGTGGCTGATGGAGAAACGGTTATGATTGAATCTGGCTCATGTTGTGCTTTGCTTGCAGAGGAGCTTGCATATAATAAAAAAGATATAACTATAATCACTAATTCTACGTTTATTACTTCGTATATCCGAGAAGGAAATGCAAAAGTAGTGCTCCTGGGAGGCGATTATCAGTCAGAATCACAGGTTGTAGTAGGACCACTTACTAGAAAGTGTATGAAAAATTTCTTTGTAGATAAATTATTTATTGGAACAGATGGTTATAATTCTAAAATAGGATTTACGGGGAAAAACTTAATGCGTACAGAAACGGTAAAAGCTATGGGAGAAAGTGCTAATAAAATTATAATATTAACGGAATCATCAAAGTTTTCGGAACGAGGAGTAGTATCTCAATTTAGAGCAGACGAAGTAAACTATGTATTAACAGATACTAATATTCCAGATGATGTTTTACAAAGTTTAAAAAGCGAAAAAATAGATGTTCAAATGGTNAGCATAGATTAATACATAATTTGAGTTAGTTGTAGNTTTGAACTTTAACTTCNCNATAAAAAAAAGTATATATTACTAAGCCCAGCTTAATAATATATACTTTTTTTATTTTTCTTTTGAATTGAATCACTAAATCATTTTTACTTAAATATAAAGTAAACTATTCCAATTCATTTGTCCTTTGGAGTGCACGTTCTACACTAGACATAATAGTTCCATGAAAACCAGATTCGCTTAATACATGGAGTCCTGCAATTCCTATGCCAGCAGGCGAAGTCATTATATCTGTAAGTTGGTACGGATGTTTTCCTGTTTTTTGAACTGTTAGTGCAGAAGCAATCAAATTCTCCAAAGCTATAGATATGGCATCTTTACGTGAAAATCCAGATTCTACACCAGAATCTATAAGTGCTGCAAGGAAATACATTATATAGGCAGGACCGGCACAGCCATAAGCAGTAAATGCATTAAAGAGTTCTTCCTCTATGAACATAGTCTGTCCTAATGCACTTAACAATATTTCAATTAGCTCTTTATCTGAGGTTTTTACTTGTTCATTTATATTTACTGCACTATAACCATGTTGTACATCAATCATAGTATTTGGCATAATNCGAACAAATTTGTGATGNTTTCCAAATATTTTTCCGAGCTTTTCCATTTTAATCCCTGCACATATAGAAATAATNATAGTAGATTCAGATAAATCATTTTTAATATTTTGTGCAACTTTTATGATATCTTGTGGTCTTACTGCAATTAAAACAATATCTTTACCTTTTACAGCAGTTGAAGCATCTTCTGCCTCCGNAATTCCATACGTACTATTAAGATANCTTCTTCNTTCACCCAATATATCAAAAACCGTAATATTTTCTGGNGCAAAAATTTTATTTGTAATAATTCCTCGGATGATCCCTTCGGCCATATTGCCACCACCGATAAAAGTAATTTTATTATTTAACATATATAATTCCTCCTTGTTTTATTCAAACTGTCCATTTAAAATATTTAAATACTCATTGCCAAAAAGTGCTACATATGACTCTAATACTTGATTAACAATTAATATTCCATCTGAGCCAAGCTTGTTTTTTAATGTTTCACTTAATGAATATAAGAGATGAGCAGTGTGATAGTTAAAATCTCTAGTACAACTAGTACCTAGTTTGGCTTTCTTTTGGGTAAGTTTTATTATATCCTCTTCATACATAGGATTTTCCCAATGAAATTCACAGTGATCTGCTCCAAAACTTAGATTACTTGTAGCCCTCATATGAAACTGTTCATTGAAACCGTTAAAAACAGCGGCATCTATATTGACGCAATAATATCTTCCATAATCCAAAAGATTGTATTTTTTCCAGGAAGCACACCATTCACATTTTGTAACATTGCTGACTAGCTCCGGTTCTGTTTTAAGAATACTGAACTCCATTTCACCTTTTTCTGGAACCCATTCACCGTAAGCTTGGCTATTTATAAAATCTAAAAAATCTCCATTTGCAATTGCTCTTTCTGCCATTCTTTTTCCACGTTCATGTCCATAGTTTTCAATTCCAATATAGATGGCATCTTTACCTTTTTCACCAAAACCTTCTATAGTATATTTTGCAAAAAGTGCAAATAATACTGCATGATGTTTAATTGTGCAATTAACTATTCCCATTTTAATATCTCACATCCTTTGGATAATTTATNCATATGTGNAGNTNCTGTATAACTTNCCAAAATTAACAGTCANGTGCGAGTTAAACCCCACCACTATTGATTTGAAATTNTCTATCGCAAAAGGCCTTCCTCTTCAACAATTTCTTTCATAAGAGTGTAGACNTATCTGTCCACGTCCAAAGGAAGTGTGCAACCAGGTGCGAAAATAAAGCTGTTAAAATTAGATTCTTCTAANGCAACCATTAATCTTTTGCGTAGCACNTCTTTAATTGAATTTCTGTCGTTGTTAGCATTATAAAAATCAAGATTCTGGTCGATCCCCGCAATAATTATCTTATCAGTNACGGCTCGCACTTCAGTAATGCTACTTATCTCGCCTTCGCTAACGCCTGCGGGGCAGTTTTCCCAATTAAACGCCTGAACATTATAGTTTAGACACTTTTCAAACCAAAGATTTTTGTTCCCATGCATATGAAGCATATTGAACCAGGTTTTATCCTTAATATGATCAAGAATTGCAGTGTCATAAGGCGTACANAATTCATCATACTGCTCGCTTGTAATAATATCTTTCATCGCAAACTGATTGGCAAGAAATATTCCATCAATACCAACCTTGATTAGCTCATCCAAAAACTTGAGATTAGTTTCAAGCATTGCCTCCAAACCTTTATGCAGTTCTTTTTTATGATATTTCATTAGTTCAATAGTTGATGTAGGGTTAAGTGTGCTAGAAAGTTCTTGAATCCATGTAAGTGGNGTNAAAATTGTAGCAAGNGCGGGAATCTCACCTTTGTAGTGGCATATGATTTCCTTCGCAAGGGAAACTTCACGNTGCAGTACGCCTTGTGAAGGATCCAGCACAGGTAAGTTTTCCACATCCTTAGGATTNAGAATTGGATATTTACGAAAATTTCCGAACCAGTACTTTGGATTTTTGGAAAATTCTATATCTGCACCATATGCTTCCGCCATATAATGACCGTTGGACATTATTTTAATAAAGTCGGAACCACAGTAATCCGTAAAGCTGATTGTCGCCCTTGCAAAGTCTTTTATATTTCTGTCCACCAAAGGCATGTGTAGCCAACCGGCAACTCCGGCTCTATCAACAGGCTTGTGTTCAACCAATGCCTTTAATCGTTCTCTGCTATTCATAAAACATCTCCCAATTTTTATTATTTCACTACATCAATGGTATTGATTATGCTTTTTTATATAATACCACTCCAATAGGAATACTACAATACAAATTTATTCACTAATAAACAAAAGTGTAATTGAAAGTTTATACCCTCTAGATGCGCATCTACAATGCCTTCAGAATCTTTGTTAGTTTAAACTGAATATAAGGTTATCAAATAATATTAAAAAATATCAAAAAAATTAAAAACATATATTGACACGTTTGATAATAAGTTATAATATATTAAACAAATAGGAATTGTATGATAAAGCGAATTACAATCGGAGTTTCCAAAAACAGTTAATATGATTAAGAGGAGATGTAAATTATGAAAAAAAGCCGTATTATTTTAGTCATTGCAGCAGCAACAATATCACTAGGTCTACTGTCGGGATGCGGAAGTTCAAGTAGTTCATCAAGTTCAGGTCCCAAAGTTATTAAAGTTGTTGGAGATGCAGAGTCTCAACCATTCACATATTTAGACAAAGATGGTAAAGCAGCGGGTTATGATATTGATGTTCTAAATGCAATAAATGCAAAACTTCCTGAATATAAGTTTGAATATTCAATTACACCTGCTGACTCATCAGTGGTTGGCGTTCAATCAGGGAAATATAAGATAGGTGCTGGAAACTATTATAAAACACCAGCACGTGAAAAAACTTTTTTAATGGAAGATCAACCTATGGACTACAATCAAGTAAGTTTAGCTATTAGGGGTGATGATAATAGTATAAAAAATCTTTCAGATGTTTCAGGTAAAAAATTAGTTCCAATTCCGGCTGCTGATGGACTTTTTAGAATTCTAAGTGATTACAATGCTAAAAACCCGAGTAAAAAAGTTGATTGTCAAAACATAGATGGATTTTATGGAACAGAGGGATTAAAGGGCATAGCATCTGGACGTTGGGATGCTGCAATTATACCAAATGTTGGATATGATTCATTTGCACCAAAGTTAAATCTTAATTTAAAGCTTACTGAGCCAATATACTATGCACCAGCTTATTATATTTTCAATAAAAATGAAACTGAATTAAAAACTAAGTTTGACACAGTTCTAAAACAATTATTAAAAGATGGTACATTATCAAAGATATCAACTAAATGGTACAAATTTGACGTATTCAAAGATGCTTTAAAATAATGAATTTATTAAAAAATGTTTTACTAGGGTTCGTAGAGTCCTTAGGCATTGTTTTAAGTGCTTTTCCTGTAACAGTACTAATAATGATATTATCTTTGATATTTGGAGCCATATTTGGTGCATTTCTTACATTTATAAGGTTAAGAAAACGTCCTATTTCTTATGCTATTGCTACTACATTTATTTCTTTCATGCGTGGGACGCCAATGCTTGTACAATTATTTTTAGTATATTATGGTATACCTAAGTTTTTGCAACCGCTGGGCATTGATTTAAGTGATACTTCGCCAGTAATTTTTGCTATAATAACTTTCTCATTAAATAGTGCTTCATTTTTATCAGAAGTTTTTAGGTCTGCATATCTTGCTGTAGATAAAGGTCAGCAAGAAGCAGCCTTTAGTGTAGGTTTAACAAATTGGCAAACAGTTAAAAGAATAATTTTTCCTCAAGCTTTAAAGATTGCACTGCCTAATATAGGGAATTCAGTTATTGATTTATTTAAAGAAACCTCTTTAGCATATTCTATTGGCGTTCTTGATATGTTAGGTAAAGCAAGGCAAATCATAGCCTTAGATTATGGTTTGAAATTGTTTCAAATATATATAGCTGTGGATATAGTCTATTGGATATGTTGTATTATAATTGAAAAAATCATGAATTCTATTGAAAATGATTATACTTGGTAAAATATAAGGGTATTAAAAGAGCATGGGTTAATTATTTTCTGATAGCTTTCAAGCATATTTGATTAAAGAAAGGAACATTAATATGAATTTTAATATACAATTCGCTATACAAGCATTTCCCAAGATATTGGAGGCTGCTCCAATATCTGTTTTTATTACTGTTGTATCAATAATTATTGGTATGTTTATCGCTTTACTAATCACATTTGTTCGGATTAATAAAATTCCTGTATTAATTCAATTAACAAAATTCTTTATTTCATTTGTAAGAGGAACACCTTTAATCGTTAATTTATACATTTTATATTTTACAGTTCCATATTTAATTAGCGATTTGAATGTTAAAATGGGATGGCATATAAATGCCAATAATGTAAATTCATATGTTATTGCTATAATGGCATTTTCTCTTAGCTCCGCTGCTTTTCTTTCAGAAATAATTCGTTCCGCTTTGAGTTCTGTAGATAAGGGTCAAAGTGAAGCAGCATATTCTGTGGGATTAACAAAATTACAAACTTTGAGAAGAATAGTTATACCACAAGCTTTGATTGTGGCTACTCCTAACTTAGCAAACATATTTTTATCACTAATGAAAGGTACTTCACTTGCATATGCGGTATCTGTAGTTGAACTTTTAGGAAGAGCTAAGATTGAAGCAGCAGAGGGATTTAATTTCATGGAAGCTTATGTAGATGTGGCAATAATTTATTGGATAATTTCTTTTATTTTCGAAAAACTCTTTGTTATTTATGAAACAAGACTTAAGAACTACAAAAAAGAAGTGACAACGTAAACTAATATTTTTGTCCATATATTAAAGAGAAAAGAATTAGTTAACATATTCTTTTCTCTTCGTACGTTGAGAAATAAGTTATTAATTAATTTAAATCCCATTTATTTAAATATTACATAATCCATTTTCTGAATCACAAGTTAGAGGGTTAGCTTTTATCGAAATAAAATACCCATTACCAGCAGGAGTAATGCCTACGGCGTTTTGTGATTTAAGATTATCTAAATATTCTTTAACCTCAGCTGAAGTTAAATTAAAGGTTACTTCAATTTCAACTGGTGCAACACGACCATATTTACTGATAAAATTAAGGATTGTTTCTTCATTTACTTCAAGCTTCTTTTCAACTAATTTGCCATCAGTAATTTGTTTTATTACTTGTTTAAATGTTTCATAGGATTGATAACCTCTTAACATTACCTCTTTTCCATTGCTTACTTTTACTAAGAAAGTAGGAAAGCCATTAGCTTTATATGATCTAGTAGTATACAAATCTTCTTCAAAAGCTTTTTCTGCTGAACCATCAGTAAAATTCTTTATAAATTGAACTACATCAAGTCCAGATTCTTGCGCTAATTCAATTAACGCTTCAGTACGATTTGTCTTTTTACCTTCGGCAGCAATAGCTTCACGCATTCTTCTTAAAAACTTCTTAGCTACCTTTTCATCTTCAAATTGTGCTGCTTTATAGGCAATATTCATTGGGTAAGTAGAAGGATATTCTGCAGAAAAAAGACTAAAGTTTTCTGCGTCTACAGGCATACCGTGCCTACTTGAAGCTTCTAACCAATGGCTTGCAACTTCTTCATTGATTTTTGATAAATCACCGCCAATACCATTGTGGTCATCTCTGAAATCTCTTATATCCTTAACCAAACCTCCCATTATAAAGTTAATCTCAATATTTCCTTCATAGTTACTTTCAAGTTTTCTTAATATAGGTTCACTTCCCCAACACCAAGTACACGCTGGGTCTGTAAATTCTATAATCTCTACATTCAATTTATCATCCATTATTATTTTCTCCTTTTTAATAAATCACATTAGTGACCACTTTGTTAATAGGAACTTCATTTCATGATTTCTCACATTTGTTGACTCCTCGAATATAAATTAATGCACATTAAATTTCTATATATTTTTCCAGTTACTCGCTATTTTATAGTCCATTATAATTTATCATATATGAGTGTATTCAGTTTTTATCTTATCTGCAAAATCGGAATCTTGTTTTGCTACATTGACCAGGTACATTAATACATTCCCTGGATACACCACTTCTTGTTTTAAATATGTGATTTCTAATGACCTCCTACTTAATGATACTATGCAATTCTCATTATGATTTTCTCTACAACCCTTGCATAGTCTACAAACACTAGCTATCCCTTTTGCTATTGCATTTTTTTCATAGAATTTCATATCAGTTGTAGGTATTAATTTAGTGCCATCATTAATAGTTTTTCCTCCATTAATTTTAGCTCCTCTTATAGCATTTAATGCAAAACCTATATTGCATGTTGATGAAACACATTGATTTGTTTCGTAATATTTGCACTGTTCACAAATTTCTATTAAACTTGTTTCCACATTTTCAAAATTATTCATTATAAATCCTCCCAGCCCCATTATTCCACCAATCAATCCATTTTTAATAGCTACATTTTTCATAATAATCTCCTTTATATACTTTTATAATTTATTAATTAAAAACCTATTTTATATTAGTGTATAATAAATAATAGTAAAACATATTTTTCTACTACTATAAAACTTTTTAGTAACCAGTTGAAAAATATGTTTTGTTAACATGCATTGACAATAAAATCATCAATAACTAGTGAGGTGTGTAAATGGAACAGTTAACAAATAGGCATGATCAATGTTTTATGAGAGAAAAGTGCCTTCAGTATGAAAAGTGTCCAATGGTTTTAATTCAAAACATGATTACGGGAAAATGGAAATTGTTAATTCTATGGTACTTAAATTATACGAAACTTAGATTTAGCGATATTCAGAGACAACTTCCTAATGTTTCTCAAAAAGTGCTTTCACGACAGTTAAAAAGTTTAGAAGAAGATAATCTTATACATAGGAAAGTTTATCCTGTTGTACCACCTAAGGTTGAATACAGTCTAACTGATGTGGGTAAAAGACTAATTCCTATTTTAGAAACAATGCATAAATTTGGAGCTGAGTATTTAACAGAGGGTCTTAATCATCGAGTAGAACCTAAATAATTAATTTAGTAATCTAACACACAACAATTAACTAAAAAGAATTTACCTTTTCTACAGCCACTTTAATTGTATTTTCTACAATTACGTTAACATCTTCACCAATAACATCTAACTTATCTGCTGCTATTGTAGTAAAGTCAGTTATCCCCATGAAACCAAAAATTGTTTTTAGATATCTATCTCCCATTTCATATGCTGCAGCTGGTTCCTCTGAATATGCGCCACCTCTTCCAACAATATGAACTGCTTTTTTACCTTCACATAGACCAACTGGACCCTTTGCAGTATATTTGAATGTGATTCCAGTAACACATACATAATCAATATATGCCTTTACTATTGCAGGAAAACTTAGATTCCAGAATGGAGCTGCAATTATATATTTATCTGCCTCTGCAAATTGATATGCATATTTAAGAATCGGATGATTTTTACCTTCACCAGGTGTCGGCCTATGAAGGCTGATACCTTCTTCTGTTAGAAATCCTATACCCTCTTTGTATAAATCTAAAGTTATAATTTCATCATTAGGATTGAGCCTTCTGTACTCTTCAACAAATTTGTCAGAAATTTTAAAAGTCCTTGATGTTCCTTCAGGTTTTGCATTTGCTTTAATGTATAATATTTTACTCATATTTTTCTACCCCTTTAAAAGTTATTTATTAGTAATATTTACAAATTAATCTTTTATAAATAAACACATTTATTTTCAAATAGTTATCTTTGATTAATTTAGTATGATGCTATAATAATATTAATTTATTCTTTTAACAAGTACGCACTTTATTGTCATACAGTGACAATAAAGTCATCACTACCAACGATGATGGGTTTAAAATATAAAAAAAAGAAGTATGTGACCAATATCACACACTTCCTAAAATTATTATTAAATATATTTTATAATTCTCTAATTCAAATTAGAGTTTTTCTAAAGCAAGTTCTAAATCTTCACCATTTATCTTAACTGTTGTGTATTCTCTTTCTGCTTTATATACAATTTCTACAGATAAAGTGTCTTTTTTGATTTGCTCCTCAAATTTCTTTATTACGTTTTGAAGCATTTCATTTCCAGAGACATAGGTTTTAATCTTATCAGCAACTTCAAAACCACTTTCTTTTCTCATATTTTGAATTTTACTTAAGATCTCACGAACATTTCCTTCTTCTTTAAGTTCCTTCGTGATGTTCGTAATTAAAACTACTCCCATTTCACCTTCTCCAGCAAATGCATAACCTTCAAGTCCTTGCATTGTAACAAGTAGTTTTTCACTATTAAGATCTATTTGTGTTCCATTTACATCTATAGTAACTACTCCACCGCTATTTATAGTTTGAGCAAGTTCCATCTGGTTCATAGCAGCTATTGCTTTTTTAATTCCTGGTATTAGCCTGCCGTATGGTTTCCCAAGCACTGGTAAATTCGGTTTAATTTCAAATTTAACATATTTAGAAATGTCAGCTCCTAGCTCTACTTCCTTGATATTAAGTTCTTCTCTTACTATATGTCCATAATACTCTGGAAGAGATTTTGAACTAACTAGCATTTTAGATAGTGGCTGCCTATTCTTTATGTTAGCGGCATTTCTTGCACTTCTTCCTAGTTTAACAGTTCTATAAGCCATATCCATTTCTTCTTCTAACTCTTTATCTACTTGATCTTCCCTATATTCAGGCCAAGCACATAAGTGAATACTTTCTGGTGCACTTTTGTCAAAAGCAACTACTAAGTTTTGATATAATTCTTCTGTTATAAATGGTATAAATGGGGCAGCTATTTTAGCAAAAGTTGTGATAACTCTATATAGCGTCATATATGCGCCTATTTTATCATCTGTAAGTGACTCTACCCAGTATCTTGATCTATTACGCCTTACATACCAATTAGAAAGTTCATCAACAAAATCTTCAAGTTCAAGAGCTCCTTGAGTTATTCTATAGTTTGTTAAATGTTCATCTATGTTTTTAACTAATGAATTAAGTTTTGACATCATCCATCTGTCCATAATGTTTTCGGCTTCAAAGCTTTCATACTTAGTTGGGTCAAAATTATC
>JGI24142J45722_1001622_pt1 | contig 10630 bp, 4 predicted proteins | sample BarGraIncu00431A_FD_45722 | JGI IMG/M metagenome (IMG submission 45722) | reverse complement strand
CGCATCAAGGTTAAATTGAACCGGTTCATTGACCTGTCTCTATTCTTGTATGCGACGCTGCCGGGTATGGCGGATCAAAGGCCTCCCATCGAGATTTGGTCAGGTCTGGGAGCCCGTTGAAAACATCCTGGTGCTTAGTTGATGATCAAGGACGAACGCTGATTTCGTTTTTGACCGATTTGACGCCGTTCACGTTACGAGCAATGCTTTCTGCGGTTGCACGCTCATTACTGCTTTTTGCAAAGCCAGAAAGCATAACCGTGCCGTTCAAGGTTTCCACTTTGATGGAGGTCGCATCAACTTGTTTGTTTTCCACAAAGCGAGTTTTTATAAGCGTCGTGATGCCAGCATCNTCGACNTANGCGCCAACCGTTTCTTGGCCACGGCTGACAGCGCATCCCGTGGCAGTGAGCANGGCGATGGCAGTCAGGGTAGCAGCGATAGCGGTACGGATGTACATATTAATTCTCCAGTTAAGTTGTTGGTCATCGCCCGGGCAATGGTGCGTCAGGCCGATGGTTGAACTTTAGAAAATTGACACAAACTTGTCGGTGCGTTGGCGCACGTAACAACTTCAAGAACTTTTTTCATTCAACAATGGAATGACAAAACAGGTCTCTGGCATCAGGCTTGTCCAGTGAAGTAATTGATCGGGGAGAAGCAAAACAGCGTTCCATTGATCTAGTTTTTTCATCGCTTCTTTCGGTGTGATTTGAAGAAGAATGAACCGCATTTTGCGATCGTCACGCACCAACGTTAATTCCGCCTGTTGCCACTGTGAGGGTAAGCAAGGTTGAAAACTAAGGCACTGAACACCTTGCTTGACACCAAATATCGACTCAATAGCAGCGCGGTGCATCCAGGCCGCTGCGCCGGTGTACCAGCTCCAGCCACCGCGTCCACGGTAAGGCGGCTGGGTATACACATCACCCGCCATGACGTACGGCTCAAGACCATACGCCGCGCCATACACCGGGTGGCATGAGCGGTGAGCCGGACTCAGGTAAGTAAAGTAACGGTAGACAATGTCCTTGCCAATTGGATCTTGATAGTTTCTGGAAAGTTGTGCTTGCGCCATCAAACCCCAAATTCCCGCATGTGAATATTGGCCACCGTTTTCTCGTACGCCTGGTGGATAAGCCTGGATGTATCCAGCACTTGGCGTGGCATGAGCGAGCGGTGGGTCAAGCAGTTTGATGACCCCCAACTCCTTGTCCACAAGATGCGATTCGACAGCCTGCATAGCCAGGTTCTGCAAACTCAGGGGTGCTGCATTTGAAAGCACCGACCAGGCTTGTGCTATCAAATCGATACGGGCCTCCTTGTTGCCTTGTGAGCCTAAAACCTCACCCTCGTCAAAATAGGCACGCCTAAACCATTCGCCGTCCCATCCGTGGCTGTTCAAGGAAACTTTCCAGCCCTGTGCGGCAGTTTGCCAGCGTTGTGCACGCGCCGCCTCGCCACGTTCAATGGCCACAGGTGAGAACTCTGCCACGATTTGGCATAAAAACCAGCCTAGCCAAACCGACTCGCCTCGCCCCTGAGCACCTACCCGGTTCATGCCGTCATTCCAGTCACCGCTCCCCATCAAAGGTAGTCCGTGGGCACCCACACGCAAACTGTGGTCAATGGCTCTTGCGGCATGTTCGTAGACAGATGCTTCTTGGGGACTGACTGTCGGCGTGTAATACGCATCTTCAGCTCCCGGAGCAATAGCAGTCCCTTCCAGGAACGGAACTTGTTGATCAAGCAGCGAGGTGTCTCCCGTGATACGCAAGTAATGAGAGCCTGCGTACGCCAGCCATAACAGGTCATCGGAAAAATGCGTGCGCACGCCAGCCCCCCGTGGTGCGTGCCACCAATGCTGAACGTCACCTTGAACAAACTGCCGTGATGCGCAAAGGATAATTTGCTGACGCAACATCTCGGGCGCAGCCCAGGCCAGCGCCATCGCATCCTGAAGTTGATCACGAAACCCTGTGGCCCCGCCAGCTTGGTAGAAGCCCGCTTTGGCCCACATTCGGCAAGATACGGACTGGTACAAAAGCCAGCGGTTAACCAAGGCGTCAAACAAAGGATCGGGAGTTTTAACCGTCGTGGCATTTAGCAAAATATCCCAAGTTCTGCGCACCTGTTCTAAGCGCTGTTTGGCCGATAGGGTCGCTGACACGGTGACCAGTTGTCTGGCCGCATCCACGCTACCTGCATAGCCGAGTAAAAATACTCGCTCTACGGTTTCTCCCGCATTCAAATAAATGCGCGTGGACAATGCTGAGCAAGGGTCAAGCCCATCGCCGCTGATCTGCTCAAAATGGTCAGGAACGATGAGTTGTCCGCTCGCATCGAAGATTCCTCGTCGATCGCAAGTCCAATCTTCAATTTCAGACGAAGCACTCACGATCGCCAGAAATGCCGTTCCACCTCCAAAACCGGCTGAACTCTCACGTTGCGTGCAAAGCAGCGCCGTGACCTTTTGATCGATTACCGTGCCGGCATCGGTGTCCATGGCTTGCCGGAGGGGCATGCGCTGGCGAAAAAGGGATGTTCGAAGCGTGTTGCGGTCAGTTCGGTACGCCCCCATCAACCACTCGGCAATCCCGATCAGGCGCAGATGCTGTGAACTCTTGCCATGGTTCTCTATTCGGACCTGAATTTGTTTGACAGACGTTTTGGAGTCCACACACCAAGTGACTGTTATGCCAATATTGTCTCGTGTGTGACTGATGACGCTGTAGCCTTGACCATGCGATACCTCATAGGACAAGGTTGAATCAACCCCCGCGATAGGCGAAGCGCTCCACACCTCTTTGGTTTTTCTGTTCTGAAACAAAAACCATTCTGAAGGAGTGTCAGCAACGGGATCGTTTGACCATGTAGTCAGTTGATTGAGTCGGCTATTGATGGCCCACGTATAGCCTCCCCCGGCCTCAGAGAGTTGGGCGCCAAATTCAGGATTGGACAAAACATTAATCCAGGGGCGTGTGGGGCGCAAATGGGCGCCAACTTTAAAACAGAATTCCCCCGATGGCGCGGCAAAACTTCCTTCAGTACGGCGGACTGCTTCCGTGGAGTTGGCTGTCGTGACCAAGGGGGTAGTCGAAATATTGAGCCGTTGTTCAAGTGCTTGTTCATGCAGCTCGGCCCACTCCTGAACATGATGCAAAAGCGGTCGACCGTCTGCGTGAAGTCGCAGACGGGCAAGACTATGCAAGGTGCTCAATTCATCATTTGAAAGCTCGTCGGCACGCAATAAATAAAAGCCGGTCGATGCGCCTCCTGCATTGGCCGCGTTGTCCTGTATGTGTCGGTCACGAAGCGCCGCAATCTCGCGGGTGAGCGACATAAAGTATGAGCTGGGTTCCGAGTTGACGACCACGAGGTCGCACTCGATGCCGCCCCATGACCACAAATTGAGAGCCTGTGACAGTGAGCGCAGCAACCCCAGGCCCTGTGTCACACCCGCAGAAACCAGCAAAATGGGTTTGTCACCCGAAATACCAAAACGCCAAAGCAGCCGTTTGTCACAAACCTCGGAGGCGACACTGTCGGGTTGTACCGTATGTGTTTGTGCGCGGGTCAGGCTCAGTACGATAGCGGTTGTGAGTGACTGCACTGCAAAAAAATTTTCTGCACTGATGCGCATGGCACGCAACCGGATGCCTGTCAGGGTGGCTGACATGAGTGAAGAGCGCTCAACGTGACTGTGTTGCCGGTATTTGTCGATCACAGCACGAAGGGTTTCTGAGTTATCCGTGGCTGCTGTCGCGAAGGTTAAGCGAGCTTTCGAGTGGGCAGCGATGCGCAGTTTGACCGCCAAGGTGCAGACCGGGTCGAGTCCGGTATCGAGCTTGATTGCTTGATCGTTGGACACGGTTGATACGGGTGCCACTCGGGCTGCTAGCCGATTTGAAGCATGATTTCTACCTTGCCAAAGTTGTCGATCAGTTGCCAGTTCGATGCTGATAATTTGAGCGCCAATGTCGGTCACAAAATGAGCGATTTTCAAGCTCTTCTCAGTTGGCAATCTTGGCTTGCGCTCGAACAAAAGAGACTGTTGTGTGGCAAGCCACTCTGAGCTGATAAAAAGATTGGTAAAGGCGGGATGTGCTTCATCCGCACGCGGCTCGATCAAAGTAACTTCAAAGCTTGATAAGAGTTCGATAGTGAGTGTTGAATCGCTGACATTACGAAGATCTACCTGGCGAAACTCTATATCGTCTTCCGGGCTGACCCATACCGTCATTTGGGTTTGTAAATCAACCCAAGTGGCATTCAGGCAGACGCGGTCCGCGTGGTGGACGCATTGATAGTGTGCATTTGGATCGGGCGCTGGGTGTTGCGTGATTGAAACGACTTGCGAGGCAATGGATTCATCATCGTCATGGGGCCTGCGCACGAAAAGGAAACTTCCATAGTCATCGCGTAATGCGTCATCACGTCGGCGGGTAATCCCCGTTCGGCCCCAGTTGCTGCAGCCAGCACCATTGGCACGAATCGAAACGCTGTAGCGTCCATTTGATAAAACCTGCGTAGGATTGATTGCGACCGTGCCTGGCAGTACCTCGCACAGAAGGCCGGGAGATCGGCGTCGTTGTGAGTGCAGAAGCGGTGCCATGGGCAGAGCGTGAAGAATTGATATTTCGCGCGGCACGCGCTCGTGCAGCAACGAAGACACCGCCTCTGTATTCGCGTTGGCCTTGCCCCAGCGCTGAGCGACGCCGTCCAGTAATACATTGGCCAAGGCCACGATGCTCATGGCCTGATGATGCGCCATGAAGGTCAACACCGGTGAGTAAGATTCAGCGCCGACGCGCCGCGCAGGAGAAAAGTCCAGTGCCTCTATAAACCCATAATGCCCCCGAGCGCCCAGATGTTCAAGGGCTGCAAAATTTTGCATGGCGCGTCCGGGTGATAGTTGTGCCGCCAAAGCGGTGGCATAGGGTGCTATGACCAATTCGTCCGGTGGCGTACGCCTGAGTGCCAAACGTGGGACGCCTTGAGGCGCATACTGATAGGCGAGTGAGTGGTCGCTTGCCGCATAGGCTGACTCGGAAATTCCCCAGGGCACACCTTGCGTCTTGGCGAATGTGATCTGCTCATGCAGGGCTGCATTGCATGCTTCATGCAAGACACTTCCAAAGGGCTCATTGCAAACCAGACTTGGCATCAGGTATTCAAACATCGAACCCGACCAGGAGCGTAATGCGGCTTGCGCACCTACTGCGAAAAATGGCCTACCCAGCGAGGTCCAGTGGCGCACGGGCACATCGCCTTTGGCAATAGCCAATAGACTGGTCAAACGAGACTCCGAGGCCAGCAGGTCATAGAAACCCGCATCGCATTGCTGCTCGGTGACCCGATAACCGATGTGCAATAGATTGCGCTTGCGGTTGTAAAGAAAGCGGAAGTCAGACTGCCACGCCAGCGCTTCAAAATTTTGTGACAAGGCCTGCAAACGCAGGCTTGCCTCGGTCCCTGCAAACACGGCGCCCAAGGTGTCGATCGCTGATTGAGCTATTTCGTCGCGCCTGGCAGAGCGCAGGGTTGCCCGATGATCAGCCAATAGCCATTTAAGCTCGTCGCGTTTGGCGGGGGGCAATGAGCCCCTGCTGGCCATGAGCGGTTCCAGTCGTCTCCTTAATGCATGAATGGCTCGTTTTGAAGAATGATCCTCATAGGGGGCTTGGGCCAGTTCCAGGCAGGCATGCGCCACAGCTAGCAAGTGCCCGCTGAAATTGCCGCTGTCAACGGTTGACACGTACATGGGCAATAGCGGGGCACAGGTTTGTGTGTCGTACCAATTTAAAAAGTGGCCCTGATGGCGTTGCAGCGTTCGCAAGGTGGCCAGTGTCGCTTCCAGACGTTCCAGTAGCTCCTGAGTCCCAATCCAGCCGAATTGCCGTGCACAAGCGGCGCTGAGAAGATAAAGACCCATGTTGGTGGGTGAGGTGCGGTGCGCCACCATGTCGTGCGGCGACGTTTGCAAATTGTCCGGGGGAAGGTAGTTGTCTTGCGGACCGACACAACGCTCAAACAGTCGCCATGTGTCGCGCGCGATGCCCTCTAGGTAGGCCAGGTCGGCCGCCTTCAACGGGGCGTCGTCGCAGGTTGGACAGGCCCTGCTGACCCACCAGGTCCACACGGGCGAGGCCGCCCATAGCAAACACAATGTGAACGCCAGCACAGGCATTTGGGGCGTTGTTGCCAGCACGCCAGCGAGCATCAGCAGGGCCACCAGTGGCTCCTTCCAATGTTGCCGCGCCAAAGCTGCCAGTTCCGTTTTTGACTGTGTCTGTGCGACCGCAGCGGTGGTCCATTGCAACAAATGGCGACGACTGATCACCATGCGGTAAAGCGCACGGCCGATGGCATCCAGAGCCAGCATCGACTGTTGCAGCAACTGTGCCAACAGCCAAAGGCCGCCCCAGAGCGCACGTACCAGATCGATGGCAGCCTCGCGGTAAAAATGAAGTTTTGCCACGCCGTAGCGACCAGGAGAAAACCCCGCCAAGGCACCCATCAATGGACCGGCAGAAAAGGCAGCCATCACCAGCACCAGTGCCGCCCAAGGCGAGACGACATTACTCAAAAGTGCCAGCAGCAATAAAGCCAGTGACATGGGNGCCACCAGNGAGCGNCGCAGATTGTCCAGAATNTTCCAGCGGTTGATGGCGCTGCGCAGGTGACTGCGTTTGGGCGGCAGCAGGAACGGCAGCAATTGCCAGTCGCCTCGCGTCCAGCGGTGTATGCGTGAGGCCGCTACATCCGCGTGGAAAGGTGATTCTTCAATCACTGTGATGTCGGTCACCGTCGCACAGCGTGCGATGGAGCCTTCCAGCAAATCGTGGCTTAACACCTGGCCTTGCGGAAGTTGACCCGCGAGCAGCGTATACATGGCCTGCACATTGAGCAGCCCTTTGCCCGTGAACGTGCCTTCACCAAACAAATCCTGATAAACCTCGGACGAAGCGGCACTGTATGGGTCAATGCCGCATTGCCCGGCAAACAGCCAGTGGTAAAGCGTGAAATCCTTGATCGCCGGTAGCGGCGTCGCTATGCGAGGCTGAAAGATGCTGTAGCCGCCAATGATGGCGCCAGAGTCGGCATCAAACCTGGGTTGATTGTGCGGGTGCGCGGCGACCCCGACCAACTCGCGCAGTCGCCCGGGCGGCAACTGGGTATCGCTGTCAAGGGTCACGATGTACTTGATGTCTGATGCGATGCGGGATTGAGCGCCCAGGTCAAGAAATGCGTGACCCAATCCTTTGGCGAGCGTCTCGATCAGCAACTCCAGCTTGCCACGCTTGCGCTCCCAACCAATCCAACGCTGCTCAGTCGGGCTGAAATGGCGCTGCCTGTGCAGCACGATGAAGCGGGGCGTCTGCGCCAGGTCGGTGGCTGTTGGCGGGTATTTCAGATTGAGTTCACAGACAAGTTGCGTCACACGACCCAGCAAGTCATCATCCGAAGCCATGCTCGGCGTATCCGCATCAGCCCAATCGGAGAGTAATGCAAATTGGGCTTGCGGCTCTGGGTTGGCAAGGTAGTGCAACAGCAAACGGTGCACCAGTTCTTGTGGAGATGCCGTACTGGTCAGCATGCAGGGAACCACCACCATGACCCGATGCTCGACAGGAATGCCATCGGCCAATGCCAGACGCGGCAGGTGCTGCGGACGGGCCGACTCGCTGATCAAACGGTTGATCACCGCCACCGCCGCTTCAGACGCCGGGAACATGGCGAGCAGGGCCATACACCAGAACATCCAGCCGGAATGGGCACTGCCTGGTAGCGTGGTTTCCAGGCGTAAGAGCACCCACACGATGAAAAATACAGCCCCCATCAGCGTGCACAGGTAAAACGGCAAGGCGACCCGGCGCGAGACAAATTGCCAAGCCAGCGCCATGCGTCCACTCAGGCCGAGCTGCTGCAACAAGTCGGGCTGCCCCGATCCACGCAGCCAATGATGAGCGACCGATTTCACACCGCCTTGATGCGCGGGTTGGTTCATCAAGGCGAGCAGGATGGTCGCGACCGATACCTCGGAGTGGCTGCTTTGCCTGGCCAGTTTTTCAATGGCATGCAGGGTTTGATCCCGCGTGGTGGCGTCTTCCGCCGCAAAAACTGCCGAGGTGAGCAGGAGCTTCATCAGCGAACTGGTCTGGGCAATGATCTCGGGCCAGTCGGCATCGCCTATGGCGCGAAGCGACATCACTGCGTTGCTGACGCTCAGGTTATCAGCCGCTTGATCCGCAGCCTGCTGAATCTGAACCGCGGCCAGATCGTGCAGCACGGTGGGCAGCCAGTTTTTAAAGACCGTATGTTCAGCCTCTTCCCCCGTGATACGTTGGTCTTGCAACCGATGCGCCATTTGCACCAAAAAAACCATGCCAACGCCGCGTTGATTGAGCTGCGCCAGCAATTGGTCAAGGTCGATCGCGCTGTAGTTTTCTATCCGGTCAAAGCACAGGTTGGCAATTTCGCGAGCCGCTTTATTGGTGGCCACACGCTCTGCGAGTCGGCGTAAATTCTCTATCAAGACCACCCGCAAGGTGGTCGGCAAGGCCCAGAGCTCGCTCAGATTGAGTTCGCGCCGTTCCTGGTAAGCGCCCAAATAGTCCTGGAGCAGGTCTTCATCAAACGCGCCATCCGTATGCGCCACGAAGGCCCAGCCCACCCCATAAATACGCGGCAAGCCAGCCAGAGGTTCGTCCAGCAATATCGGCAGGGNGCGAAAGTAGCTGCGCGGCAAGCCTTCGTGGATTTCCTTCAGCTGCGCTTCGATGGTGTGGAAATTGTCCAGCAACCACTCGGCCGCCGGACTGATGTCATAGCCGGTACTGGCCTGAATCCCGATGTAGTCATGCGCTTCACGCAAGACACGTATATTGCTTTTAAGCTGGGGAAAGAACGTGGCTGCATAAGAATTTGAACGGTTCGCACGGTGGGTGTCGCCCAAACTTTGACCGTGCTGAGCAAACCGTGTGGAGCCAAAAATTTCGGAGCGGATCGGTGACTGAACCGGGCCACGCCCTGCATCCAGAATGACGATCAAGGCCCCTGGCGCATCGGGTATGTGCCGTAGCAACTCGGAGCGGGCCATACCCTAAAACACGAGCAAGACAGCTGTGGCCAACAGGGCGATAAAGACCAGCGTTGTCACAAACCGGGCCGCCATGAAACCATGCATGGACGCAGCTGCGTCATGCAATGCATTCAGGCGCCAATGTTTGTCCTTGCACAAGTTGAAGTGCTCACCCAGGGCCGATAACTCCTTGGGCGTTGTCTCGACCGGGTCACCATAAGCGGTTGTGCTCCAGGCCGGGCATCCACTGGGGATTATTTTCATGAAGGTTCCCCGGCGAGATTCTGGAAAAGCGGTTGAGTTTTTCATTTTTTACTTTTCTATTAGTACGTCCAGTCAACCATCGGTGACGATGGCGCCAGAGGTCAGAATAGTCGCCGCCGCTACTTTCGTCCGTGCGCTACAGCACGCAGCAAGCGGGTGTTACGGCAGAGCAGGCTTGCGTTTTGTTCTTCGCCCAGAGATGGTTAATCTTGCAAGGGCAGTCTGGCCATGAGCGACATCACCTGGCGCTCCAGGACGTCAATGCGGTTGAGCTGTCCGAGAACAATCGCCACGGTAAACAAATCCAGATCAAAATCCAGGCGAAGCTGGCTGGCCGCTCGCAAGGGGCCAATCCATTGAACACTGTAGAGGCGTTCTTGAGTCGCAGGGTCTTGCGGCATCAAGGCGCAATAGTCGGCCAGTTCATCGAGCTCACTCAAGCTCATGCCGCAGCATTGGGACAACTCGGACAAGGACACCGCTTCACGATCATCCAACCAAATGCGCTCAGCTTGTACTTGATTCATGATGTTTCTCCTGGGGTGCGACGGTGCGCGGATTGAAATTCGAGAGGCGTGACAACTCAAGAAAAAGCTTGCGCTCCTCGTCTGTCAGGGTGCTGGGCACATCGATGCGGACCAGGGCATACAGATCGCTGCGGCCCTGAGTCAAACCCCGTCCGCGCAAACGCAATTTGCGACCTGAGCGGGTTCCCGCTGGCACGGTGAGCAGCACCGGACCATCGAGCGTTGGTACTTCCAGGTCCACGCCCAAAGCGGCTTCCCATGGGCTCAATGCCAAATCAAAATACAGGTCCAGATGATCCGGTCTGAACACCGGGTGCGCAGCCAGTGTGATGTGCAGGTAAATATCGCCATCGACCCCGCCGTTGGCCCCCTTGCCGCCTTTGCCGCGCAAACGTAGTTTTTGCCCTTCACGCACACCCGGGGGGATGGTGACCTCCAGCGTGCGTCGGCCCTCAGCAGCGGCTACGTCCAGGCTGAGCTTGACGCCATGGCAAGCGTTTTCCAGACTGATGCGAACCGTGTTTTCATAATCGCGACCATTGACGGGGATTGGGCTGCGCTGCGCGCCGTGTTGCCCCCGGCCCATCGCGGCCAGCAGGTCGGCCAAATCGAGGTCTTCAAAAGACTGAAACTCAGCGGCGTGCTCATGGCGCCATTGCGGCGGCGGGTTGAATTCTGTGCCGCTGGCGGGCTGTCCCAGTTCGTCGTAAGCGGCCCGCTTCTCGGGGTTCTTGAGGGTGGCGTAGGCCTCGGC
>JGI24142J45722_1001620_pt1 | contig 10649 bp, 13 predicted proteins | sample BarGraIncu00431A_FD_45722 | JGI IMG/M metagenome (IMG submission 45722) | reverse complement strand
CCTGCAGACGGTTTTGTTGCTGGTCGGCAGCAATGTCTTCATGACCTTTGCCTGGTACGGGCACCTGAAAAACCTGGCCACCGCGCCGTGGTATATCGCGGCACTCGTGAGTTGGGGCATTGCGCTGTTTGAGTACGCGCTGCAGGTGCCGGCTAACCGCATTGGTTTTCAGCAAGCCGGTTTCAGCGTCGGGCAACTCAAGATCGTGCAGGAGGTCATCACCCTCGCCGTGTTTGTGCCGTTTGCCATGTTGTACCTCAAGGAGCCGTTCAAGCTGGACTACCTGTGGGCCGCGTTTTGCATGGTGGGCGCGGTCTATTTCATCTTTCGCAGTGCCTGAGTAATTTCTCCCCAAGCGGCCTGCATGCGTGAGGGCGACGGTTACACTTTAGGGTATTCCCGAACCGTCATCTGACTGATAAATTTTCCCTGGAGTGAACGATGCTGTTTGCCAAGTTGCTGCCGCGTGAAGGCAATTTTTTTGAAATGTTCAACCAGCATGCTGACCGGATTGTGGAGGCGGCCCAGGCGTTCTCCAAACTGGTAGCCAATTACAGTGATCCGGTCCTGCGCCAAAAATTCAATCAGGACGTCGACAATGCCGAGCGCGCGGCCGACCGGGTGACGCATGAAGTCAATAAAGCCATCCACAAGACCTTCATCACGCCGATCGACCGCGAGCAGATTCATTCGCTGATCAACACCATGGACGATATCGCCGACCTGATTCAGGACTCGGCCGAGACCATGGCGCTGTATGACGTGCACCACATGACGGATGAGATTGTGCGCCTAACCGACGTCAGCGTGAAATGCTGCGAGCGGGTGCGTGATGCCGTGAAACTGTTGGCCAAGATTGCCGATCCGGCGACGGCCGAAGCGGCCCTGAAAACCTGTGAGGAGATCGATAAGCTCGAGTCTGATGCTGACCGTATCCTGCGCAGTGCCATGAGCCGGCTCTTTCGCGAAGAACCGATGTGCGGGAACTCATCAAACTCAAGGCGATCTACGAATTGCTCGAGACCATTACCGACAAGTGCGAAGACGTCGCTAATGTCATCGAGGGCATCGTCCTCGAGAATTCCTGAGGCTTCATCGTCATGACATCGGTTCAGTTGGGGTTGTGGGTGGTGATTTTGCTGGTGGTGCTCGCCGTCCTGTTCGATTTCATGAACGGGTTTCATGATGCGGCCAACTCGATTGCCACCGTAGTGTCCACCGGCGTTCTCAAGCCGGGGCAGGCGGTACTTTTTGCGGCGATCTTTAACTTCGTTGCGATTTTTATTTTCCAATTTGGCGTGGCGGCAACGATCGGCAAAGGCCTGGCCCAGCCTGGCGTGGTGGACGTGCACGTCGTTTTTGGCGCGCTGGTGGGCGCCATCAGCTGGAATTTCATTACCTGGTATTACGGCATTCCCAGCAGTTCGTCGCATGCGCTGATCGGCGGCATCGTTGGGGCCGTCATTTCCAAGGCAGGCGCTTCGGCGCTGGTGTTCGCCAGCTTGATGAAGACCGTGGTTTTCATCTTTGTGTCGCCCCTGATGGGATTCCTGCTGGGATCCCTCATGCTGATTGCTGTTTCCTGGCTTTTTCGCCGCAGCACCCCCAGCCGCGTTGACCGGTGGTTTCGCCGTCTCCAACTGGTGTCGGCCGGCGCTTACAGTCTGGGCCATGGCGGCAATGATGCACAGAAAACAATCGGCATTGTCTGGATGCTGCTCATCGCCACCGGCTACGCCGCCGTCGGAGATAAATCACCTCCGACCTGGGTGGTGTTGAGCTGCTATACGGCCATCGCCATGGGCACCTTGTTTGGCGGCTGGCGCATTGTCAAGACCATGGGACAAAGGCTCACCAAGCTCAAGCCAGTGCACGGTTTTTGTGCCGAAACGGGGGGCGCCATCACGCTCTTCACGGCCGCAATTCTTGGTATTCCGGTCTCGACCACGCACACCATCACGGGGGCTATCGTGGGTGTCGGGGCGACCCAGCGCGCCAGCGCCGTGCGCTGGGGTATCGCCGGCAGCATCATCTGGGCCTGGATTCTCACGATTCCGGCCAGTGCGCTGGTCGCTGCGATGGCCTACTGGGTCAGTTTGCTGATTTTTTAATACTATAAAAAATATAGCAAGCTACGCCCGCTGAATGCGGGCTACAAGCATATTCCATTGGGATATGATGCGCGCTTCCTCGGCCTGGGACTCGAAGTAACGTTGAAAGCTGAACACAATGCTGCTCAGCAGCACCGTGGTGCCAACCAGCAGCGCCAATGCAATCGCGCCAATGGTGAGCCAGTTGGTGTTGCCGGGTGCCGCATCCGGCGGTGACGACGGGTTGAACCGGGCGTTCCATTTTTCGGGCGACATCAAACCGTAGACGATGGCGGTCAGGGCGCAGCCGGCGATGGTAAAACCCAGCAGCGGGATCAACAGCCAGCCCCACAGATCGTCCAATCCATTCTGTTGCACCCGCTCAATGCCGTACAGGCCCAGGGCGGTGGGTAATGGCAGCAGCCACCCCAGCGGGTCCCCATTCCTTGCAAATAAAAACGATGCAGTCCGAATGGACCCCCGATGAAGACCAGCCACGCGGCGATAGTTTTGTTTTTCATGAATGCCAATTATGGTTGCGGGGCGCTGGTGTCGCCCAGGCCCAGGGCCTTGTCCATCAAGACCACGTCGCGCCATTGATTAAATTTCCAGCCGCAGGATTTGAGTACACCGGCGTGGGAAAATCCGACCGACCGGTGGACACCGATGGATCCAGCATTGGCCGAGTCGCCAATGACTGCGATCAATTTTCGGATGCCAGCTTTTTCCGCTTGCACGGCGAGCTCCGTCAGCAGAGCCCGCCCGAGGCCAAGGCCTTGGGCGTCAGGTGCCAGGTAGATCGAGTCTTCAGCCGAGAAGCGATAGGCCGGGCGTGGCTTGAACCAGTTGCAGTAAGCAAAGCCCAGCACCTTGTTGCCGTCGGTCGCCACCAGGTAAGGCAGATCTTTGGACAGCACATCCGCACGGCGGTTGGCCATGTCAGCCTCTGAGGGGGGCTCAAGCTCGAAAGTGCCGGTGCCGTTAAGCACATGGTCGGTATAAATGGCGGTAATCGCCGGGATGTCTTCGGGACGGCTGGGGCGAATAATGGGCATAAAAATAGGAAACGTTATAATAGAAGGCTACCCAGTGTGTCGCTGGCCGGGTGGCCATGTCGCGTGTCTCAAACGCTGGATTAAATGCTGAATTAAATAGTGGAATTAAAACTCCGCCACCCAAAGGATAAATCATGGTTGTCATTCGACTCGCCCGTGGCGGTGCAAAAGCACGCCCATTTTTCAATATCGTCGTTGCTGACAAGCGCACCCGTCGTGACGGCCGCTTCATTGAGCGCATCGGTTTTTACAACCCGATTGCGACTGCCAATGAAGAGAGCATCCGCATTGCACAGGACCGCTTGACCCATTGGAAAAGCGTTGGCGCTCAGGCATCTCCCACCGTGGAACGTCTGATTGCTCAAGCTGCCAAAAAAGCGGCTTGATTGTATTGTGATGCTGCCTGGCCTTGAAGCCGCCGACCTGCCGTCGGATGCCATTGAAGTCGGGCGCATCGCCGATGCCTGGGGCATCAAAGGCTGGTTCAAAGTCCTGCCGCACAGCGCCGATCCCGAGGCGCTTTTTTCTTCCAAGCGCTGGTTTCTAATGCCGTCCGAGAGGGGGGCCAAAACCTTTTCCGGCGTTGCAAAACTGGCCATCACGGAAGCCAAGGTTCACTCCAATACGGTCGTCGCTTCAGCGCGCGGCGTCGATGATCGTACGGCGGCCGAAGCCTTGCGTGGGGCCCGCATTTTCGTGTCCCGCTCCAGTTTTCCAACGGCTGAAAAAGACGAGTACTACTGGGTCGACTTGATTGGATTGAATGTTGTCAATCGCGAGGGCGTGGCGCTGGGTATGGTCAAGGAATTGCTCTCCACCGGTGCGCAAACCGTGCTGGTGATGGACTACGAACAGGATGGCAAGACGCAGGAGCGAATGATCCCTTTTGTGTCGGTCTATGTCGACGACGTTGATTTGCCCGGTCGGCGTATTCTGGTGGACTGGCAGCCCGATTTTTGAGTGTGACCGTATGCGGTTCGACATCGTCACGCTTTTCCCCGAATTATTCGCACCGCTGTTGACCAGCGGCATTACACGACGCGCGTTCGAGTCCGGACAGGTCGATGTCAGACTAGCCAACCCGCGCGATTTTGCCGCAGGCAATTACAAGCGTGTGGATGATCGCCCTTTTGGCGGCGGTCCTGGCATGGTCATGATGGCCGAACCCCTGACCCAATGCCTGAAAAGTATCCAGACAGAGCGAACTGACGCCGTACCGGTGGTGCTGTTTTCGCCTGTAGGCAAGCCGCTCAACCATGCCATGGTGGAGCGGTGGGCCGACAGCCAGGGTGCCGTCCTGATTTGTGGCCGCTACGAGGGGCTTGACCAGCGTTTTATCGATGAACATGTCACGGAGCAGATCAGCCTCGGGGACTTTGTGCTGTCGGGCGGCGAAATTGCCGCCATGGCCTTGCTGGATGCGGTAGCCCGCCTGCAACCGGGTGTGTTGAATACGGCCGACAGCCACCAGCAGGACAGTTTTAATCCCACCCTGGATGGTTTGCTGGATTGCCCGCACTACACCCGTCCGGAGAGCTGGTCGGGCCGGGCGGTGCCGGAAGTGCTGCTGTCGGGGCACCACGCCCAGATTGAGCGTTGGCGGCGCGAGCAGCGGCTGGCGATCACCGCCCGCCTGCGGCCGGAGTTGATTGCCCAGGCGCGACAGGCCGGGCGCTTGAGTTCTGCGGACGAAGCCTTTCTCACCCGACAGGCCTGATCGCCAGGTTTAAGGTCTGACTCGTGGTCGGGTTATAATCTGAGGCTTACCGATCCTCTAGCCGGCCGTTTTATTGTGTTTACAACGAAACTTTTGTGTCATTCCGACACTGGCGCGACCAAGATCATTTGAGGCCATCATGAATCTGATTCAAATCCTTGAGCAAGAAGAAATTGCTCGTCTTGGGAAAGTCATTCCCGAATTTTCCCCCGGTGACACGGTCATTGTGAGTGTCAACGTGGTTGAAGGTACGCGCAAGCGCGTGCAGGCCTATGAAGGCGTTGTGATTGCCAAGCGCAATCGCGGCCTCAACAGTGGCTTCATTGTTCGCAAAATTTCCAGCGGCGAAGGTGTTGAGCGTACGTTCCAGACCTACAGCCCGCTGATCGCTGGCATCGAAGTCAAACGTCGTGGCGATGTGCGTCGTGCCAAACTGTACTATTTGCGTGATCGCAGCGGCAAGTCGGCTCGTATCAAAGAAAAACTGCCAGCCAAGAAAATCAAGACAGCAACCGTATAACGAGCTGTTTTGTCAAAAAGCCGCCCCAGCTAATGCTTGTGGCGGCTTTTTTGTTGCCTATCCTTTCCCATATTCTTTACCGTGTCGTCTAATTCGCCTGATACCCCTTTGTCCAGGTTGCCGCATTTCGACCCGCGTCAGATCCCGGTTGAGAGTGTGGATTCACATTTGCCGGCGGTTCCATTGGCATCGTTGCAGCCTGCGGCCTTGCGGCAACGCTTCGCTTCGCTCCCGGTGTGGGCGCCCGAGTTGCTGGCGGAGAAACAATTTTTGGATCGGCCACTGATGCATGCCTCGGTGCTGGTGCCGATCGTGATGCGCGAACAACCGACCGTCTTGCTGACCGAGCGCACGATGCATCTGTCAACCCATTCCGGGCAAATAGCTTTCCCGGGCGGCAAAGCAGACGAAGGCGATGCTGATGCCTCAGCCACCGCCTTGCGCGAGGCGCAAGAAGAGGTTGGACTGGACCCCGCTTTTGTGCAGGTGCTGGGCGTGCTGCCACACTACGTGACGGGATCGGCCTTCATCATCACGCCGGTCATTGCCCTGGTGCAGCCGGGTTTGACACTGACCCCCAACGCCTATGAAGTGGCCGATGTTTTTGAAGTGCCACTGGAATTTTTGATGAATCCCGCTCATCATCAGCGTCATGCTTTTGAATGGGAAGGGGTTCGGCGCGAATGGTTCGCCATGCCTTACCAGGATGATGTGATGCAGCGCTTCATCTGGGGGGCCACNGCGGGCATCTTGCGCAACTTTTACCGTCTGCTGTCGGCGGCCTGAAGCGCTGTGCCGCTATGATTGCTGCATGAGCTTTATCTCTGTGCTTTTTGCCTTGCTGCTGGAGCAGGCACGTCCTTTGGGCCGAGGCAACCCGGTTCACGCGAGTCTGCGTGCCTGGGTGCGCTGGAGTACCCAAAATTTTGACGCAGGCAAGCCGTTCCATGGCTGGCTGGCNTGGGGGTTTGCGGTGGGCGGCCCGTCTTTGGCGGCCNTGGTCATTTACTGGCTGCTCGATGCTTTTCTGGGCTGGCCGGTGGCTGTGATATGGAGCGTGGCGGTGCTCTACGTCACGCTGGGTTTCAGGCAGTTCAGTTTCCATTTCACCCAGATTCGGGATGCCTTGGCTGATGGTGACGAAAATCGCGCCCGCGAATTGCTGGCAAGCTGGCAGCTGATTGACGCCAGCGAGTTGCCGCGCAGCGAAATTGTGCGTCACGTGATTGANCATTCGGTGCTGGCGGCCCATCGCCATGTCTTTGGTGTGNTGGCCTGGTTCTCGGTGCTGGCGGCTTTTGGTTTTGGCCCGGCGGGTGCGGTGCTGTACCGATTGAGTGAATTTGTCGTCCGCTACTGGCAGCACAAGAGCAAAACGCAGCATCANCCTGTCAGTGAAGCNCTGCAGCAGACNGCGGCTGACGCGTGGGCCGCNATTGACTGGGTGCCCGCCCGCATCACCGCGATCAGTTTTGCGGTGGTTGGCAGCTTTGAGGANGCGATTGATGGCTGGCGAAACTACGAGCCGCGCTCCGCCGGGGANAACGATGGCATTATTTTGGCCGCGACTTCTGGCGCCGTGAACATCCGATTGGGAGACGCGGCCAGCACGGCNGCTTATTCAGCCGATGGCGCACCAACCATGCCTCCGGGGCCGGTGGACATGCCAAGTGAATCGGCGCCGGGGCAGACACCGGAACTGGCGCATCTGGCGGTCATCGTTGGCCTGGTTTGGCGCACCGTGGTGATGTGGATGGTCNTGCTCGCGCTCTTGACGCTGGCTCGTNTGCTGGGTTAGCTTTTAAGNTAAATACACTGCTAGCCCANGNAGGGNAAGCGTAAGCTGCTATAAAAATGGAAGTTAACTCTCTTTTGCAATCCTCGTTTTGCAGTCCCGTGGTGGGTCGGCTCGTGCCTTATGTGCCGGGTGAGCAGCCCAAGATCGACAGATTAGTCAAGCTCAATACCAACGAGAACNCGTACCCACCGTCACCGCGCGTCATTGCGGCGATTCAGGCGGCGGCGCAGCAGGGCTTGCAACTTTATCCNGATCCTGAAGCGACGGCGCTGCGTCAAGCCATTGCGGCGCAGCACGGCTTGGCGGTGCAGCATGTTTTCGTGGGTAACGGCTCGGATGAGGTGCTGGCGCATGCCTTTTTTGCTTTTTTCCAGCACGGCTGCCCGCTGCTGATGCCCGACATCAGCTACAGCTTTTACAAGGTGTATTGCGGTCTCTACGACATCCCGGTTGAGACGGTGCCTTTGACCGAAACCATGTGTCTTGACGTCGCTGCCTACGCCCGTGCCGGCAGTGCGACTGTGGCGGGCGTGGTGATTGCCAACCCCAATGCCCCCACCGGTGTTAGCTTGCCACTGCAACAGGTGGAGCTACTGCTGCGCCTGCATCCGCAGCGTGTTGTGTTGGTGGATGAGGCTTATGTGGATTTTGGCGGCGACAGCGCCATTCCCCTGATTGCGCAATATCCCAATTTGTTGGTGGTCCANACCCTGTCCAAGTCGCGGTCNCTGGCGGGCTTGCGCGTGGGTTTTGCCTGTGGCCAGGCCCATCTGATCGACGCACTGGAGCGGGTTAAAAACAGCTTCAACTCCTATCCGCTGGACCGCTTGGCGATTGCCGGNGGTGTCGCTGCTTTTGAGGATCAGGCCTACTTCGAGCAGACGCGCCGGGCGGTGATGAGCAGCCGGGAAGGGCTGGTACTGGCGCTGGAGGATTTGGGTTTCAAGGTGCTGCCGTCGCAAGCCAATTTTGTTTTTGCACGGCATCCGCAGCATGACGCGGCCGCTGTCGCCGCCGCCCTGCGTGCGCGCGGTGTGCTGGTGCGGCATTTCAAATTACCCCGCATCGAGCAGTACCTGAGGATCAGCATCGGCACGCCAGCGCAATGCGATGAACTGGTTCAGGCGCTGGGCTCAGTACTTTCTGGCCTGGCTTAGTTCGGCATATAAATCGCTATAGATTTTATATCGGTTTGCGCTTATGCCATCCAGGCTTCCGTCTGGTTTGACGGCTGCCATCACGCCGCAACCCGGTTCATGCAGGTGGCTGCAGTTGTAGAACTTGCAGTTGGCGACATGCGGTTTGAGGTCCGGCATGTAGGCTGCCAGCTGCGCCGGGTCGATGTGGTTCAGGCCAAATTCCTGGAAACCGGGTGAATCAATCAAAGCCGTGGTCTTGTCAGCGTCAACCCAGTACCAGGTGGTGCTGGTGGTGGTGTGTTTGCCTGAGTTGAGCGCTTGCGAAATTTCACCGGTCTGCGCCAGCGCGCCGGGCGCCAGCAGGTTGATCAAGGTACTTTTGCCGGCCCCCGATGGCCCCAGCACCAGCGTCGTTTTGCCGTGCAGCAGCTTGAGAAGCTCGGCGTGATCCACGTCACCCGATTGCTTGAGCGACAGCGGCAGCACGCCGTAATGCATTTGCCGGTAAGGCCGCAGCCACTCCCAGGCGCGGGCGAAGGGCTCGACCAGATCACTTTTATTGAGCGCGATGATGGGTGTGATGTGCTCGGCCTCGGCCGCGATCAGGGCGCGCGAGAGCTGGCTGCTGGAGAACTCGGGTTCCGCCGCAATCAGGATCAGGATCTGGTCCAGATTGGTCGCAAACGACTTGGTGCGAATTTCATCCTGGCGGTAAAACACGTTGCGGCGTTCTTCGATTTTCTCGATGGTGCCTTCGTCGCGCGAGGCCTGCCACAAGACCCGATCGCCCACCAGGCCCTGGCTTTTCTTGCCGCGCGAGTGGCAGATCAGGCGCTTGCCCTCAGGCGTCTCCACCAGAAAGTGGCGGCCATAGTTGGCGACGATCAGGCCGCGGTCGAGCTTGGCGCGTTCCATTAATTGTTCGCCTTGTGGTGAGTTGTCATGCCAGGAGCGCGTCAACCCGCGCCGCACAGTCAAAATCAGTCCTTGAAATACCGCCCACATCATGGGTGTTGAAGCGCACCACGCAGCGCTTGAAATGCACCGATAAATCCGGNTGGTGATCTTGCCGATGCGCGATGAAGGCCACNGCGTTCACGAAAGAAATGGTCTCGTCATAGTTGGCNAAGGCATAGGTCTTTTCAATGGCCACGGCGGCACCATCGCCAGTCAGCNTCCAGCCTTCCAGGTTAGCCAGANTTGCTACTACTTCTGTAGCTGTCANCGCNCGTCTGGCGGGGGNTGGAGCCTCTTTTGTCTTGAGAATGGTGTTCATGGCNTGAGTAGTTCGCTGTGTTCAGGCGGTCATCCGTGCCAGACGCTCGGACGCCGGTGGATGCGAGTAGTAGAACTTCACATACACCGGGTCCGGTGTGAGTGTTGATGCGTTGTCTTCATACAGCTTGAGCAGCGCGGTGGCGAGGTCCGGNCCGCTGGTATGNAGCACGGCGTAGGCATCCGCTTCAAACTCNTGTTTGCGNGAAAAATAGGCAAATACCGGCGCGATGAAGAAGCTGAAAACAGGGATNGCNAGCATGAACAACAACAGCGCCAGTGCGTCATTGGGAGCGCTCAGATTGGGCTGCACTCCCAGCCCGGCATAAAACCAGGNCTGCGTTGCCAGCCAGCCCAGCAGGGCAAAGCCCAGCAGGCTCAAAGCAAACATGGANACGATGCGTTTGATGATGTGCTTGTGCTTGAAGTGCCCNAGCTCGTGCGCCAGNACAGCGTCCACTTCGCCCGCTGACAGCTTGGCCAATAGCGTGTCATAAAACACCACGCGNTTGGCGGCGCCAAAACCGGTGAAGTACGCATTGGCGTGGGCGCTGCGTTTGCTGCCGTCCATCACNAACAGCCCCTTGGCGGCAAAGCCGCAACGTTGCATCAGCGCCGTTACGCGGGCCTTGAGTGTTTCATCTTCCAGTGGCGCAAACTTGTTGAATAGTGGCGCGATAAACGTGGGGTAGATCAGCAGCAGCAGTAGATTGAAACCCATCCAGACGCCCCAAGCCCACAGCCACCACCAGCTGCCAGCCGTGCCCATCATCCACAAAATCAGCGCGGCAATCGGCAGGCCGATGAGCGCACCGATCAGGCTGGACTTGAGCAAATCGAGCAGCCAGAGCTTGAGCGTCATCTTGTTGAAGCCGAAGCGCTCCTCGATCACGAAGGTCTGGTACAGGGTCACGGGCAAATCAATCAGGCCGCTGATCAGCACAAAGGCCGCGAGCAGGGCCACTTGTTGCCCCATGCCACCACCCAGCCACCCGAGCAGCACCTGGTTGAGTGCCGAGAGCCCGCCCAATAGCGTCCACGCCATCAAAACGACA
>JGI24142J45722_1001619_pt1 | contig 10655 bp, 7 predicted proteins | sample BarGraIncu00431A_FD_45722 | JGI IMG/M metagenome (IMG submission 45722) | reverse complement strand
TTCTTCCGCGTTCTCGTCGTCAAACAGCTTGAGAAACTTGGCGCTGGCCATTTGGCGCAGCATGGATTCCGGCAAGGGGTCGGGCTTGGAGTAATCGTCAATGTAGATGTCCAGGCGGTCCATCACGTTGTAGTGAGGATCGGCAAACAGCTTCTTCATCGCGGCGTTGCGGACCTCGGGCGCGACATCACGCGCGACAAAGGGTTTGAAATCGGACTCGGTTGTGAGACGCTGCGCGTCTTCCAGCGACGGTGGCGGGGGGGCAACCGGCGCAGGCTCTGCAAGCTGTGCTGCCGGTTCAGTGGCAGGCGCTTCGCCGGACTTGGTCTGCGACGGCGCCAAAGGGGACGGCTGGGCGACGGGTTCATCCAGCACTTTGCCCTCACGCACGGCCTGCTTGCGCTGCGACCAACGGCCCAGGAAACCTTCAGCCACGGCCACCACCCGATTTTTTTTCGGTGCTGATCGACACCGGATTGCCAAAGCGGTCGGTCAGGGAGCGGAAGCTCTCCGGTCGCTTGCGGCGCTTGGGTTCCGCCACATGGTGTTCGTCCACAAACGCCTGCAGCCATTCAACCACCGGCGCCGGCGCTGGCACCTGCTCCACTGTTTCCTGCGCGTCCAGCCAGCGGCCGGCATCGTAATAACTCAAGCTCACCATCTCGGGTCTGGCAATCGGCTCGTCGCTCATGCCGGCCTCCTCCTCCATGCGCCACAACACAAACCAGCAGGGCGCCTGCGTGGTGACGTTGAGGTAGTAACCTTCCGCATCATCCTTGAACAATTCGACCTTGTAGCCCGGATGCAGCCAGCGTTCTTCGCTATCATTTTTGTAGAGCAGGCGCGGTGCGGTGCCAAAGCCGTCCTCCTGCGGGACCACCTCGGCCAGCACCCAGCGCCAGGACTGCCAGCGGCTCATGGGGCCTTGGATGCGCTCGCGCCGCATCACCACGGCCACTTCAATTGCGGGGCGTTGTGTCATAGCGTCAGATTCTCGCTTGGCGGGGTGATTTCGATGCACACCGCGCAGTATTTGAATTCGGGTATTTTGCCAATCGGGTCGAGCGCGGCGTTGGTCAGCAAATTGGCCGCCGCCTCACGGTAGGCAAACGGCATGAACACGGTGCCGTCAGGCGTGCCGTCATCGCGGCGCAAACACACCGTTACCGCGCCACGGCGCGAGCGCAAACTGACCATGGCACCGGCGGGCACGCCCAGGCGTTGCAGCTCACGAGCGTTGACCGAGGCGGTGGCAACGGGCTCCAGCGCGTCCAGCACTTTGGATCGCCGCGTCATGCTGCCAGTGTGCCAGTGCTCCAGCTGTCGCCCGGTGATCAGCACCAGCGGGTAGGCCGCATCCGGTTTTTCATCGGCCGGGATCAGCATCGTGGGCACCAGATGGGCACGGCCATCGAGGGTGGGGAAGTGGTCCGTGAACACAGTCGGTTGGCCGGGATCGTCGGCACTCAAACAGGGGTAGGTCACACTGCCCTCGCGCTGCAAACGCTCCCAGCTGATGCCGCCAATGGCGGTGTGCATGGCTTGGCGCATTTCTTCATAGACGGCGGCGACCATAGCCCCCACGCCTTGCTTGGGGCGGCCCGGCGCGGCGGCGTCTACATCGCCGTAGTGCCAAGCCAGACCCATGCGCTGGGCGATTTGCTGAATGATCCAGAGGTCCGGCCTGGCGTCGCCCGGCGGGTCGATCGCCTGCCGACCCAGCTGCACCATGCGGTCGGTGTTGCTGACGCTGCCGGTTTTCTCGGGCCAGGCGGTGGCGGGCAGCACCACATCGGCCAGCCAGGCGGTCTCGGTCATGAAAATGTCCTGCACCACCAGATGCGACAGACTCGCCAGCGCGTGACGCGCATGGTTCAGGTCGGGGTCGCTCATGGCCGGGTTCTCGCCCATGATGTACATGCCGCGCACCTTGTGCGGATCGCTCTCGGGGGCCAGCGCCTTGTGCATGATTTCCACCACGGTGTAGCCGGGCTTCTCATCCAGCGGGGTGCCCCAAAAATCTTCAAACCATTGATGCGCCGCCGGGTCGGTCACGAGCTGGTAATTGGGAAACATCATCGGGATCAGGCCGGCGTCACTGGCGCCCTGCACATTGTTCTGGCCGCGCAGCGGATGCAGGCCGGANCCCGGTTTGCCAATCTGGCCGGTCACCATGCACAAGGCAATCAGGCTGCGCACGTTGTCGGTGCCGTGCACATGCTGGCTGATGCCCATGCCCCAGAAAATCATGGCGGCCCGGGCCTTGGCAAAAGCGCGCGCCACTTCGCGGATGCTGGCCGCCGCTATGCCGCACAGCGGCGCCATGGCCTCCGGGCTGAAGGCACGCACACTCGCNCGCACCGCCTCGAANTTGGCCACTCGGGCGGCGATGAAGGCTTTATCCGTCAAGTCCTCTTCAATGATGGTGTGGATCATGGCGTTGATCAGGGCCACGTCGGTGTCGGCCTTGAACTGCAAGCTGCGCCAGGCATGCTTGGCCAAATCGGTGCCGCGGGGGTCCGCCGTCACAATCTTCAAGCCGCGTTTGGCCGCATTTTTCATCCAGGTCGCAGCCACCGGATGGTTGCCCGAGGTGTTGGAGCCAATCACCAGAATCAGCTCGGCGTGGTCCACATCATTCACCTGGTTGCTGACCGCGCCGGAACCGACGCCTTCCAGCAGCGCCGCCACGCTGGACGCATGACACAGGCGCGTGCAGTGGTCCACGTTGTTGGAGCCGAAGCCGGTGCGCACCAGTTTCTGGAACAGGTAGGCTTCTTCGTTGCTGCCTTTGGCCGAGCCGAAACCCGCGAGGGACTTCTTGCCATGGGTGTCGCGCAGCCCCTTGAGCGTGCCTGCTGCCAGCGCCAGCGCCTCGTCCCAGCTGGCTTCCCGAAACACGGCCGACCAGTCTGCCGTATCGCGATCGAGGTCTTGCAAGGCCNCCGGGTCTTTGGGCGCNCCCTCGCGGCGAATGAGCGGCACGGTCAGGCGCTGCGGGCTGTGCACGTAGTCAAAACCAAAGCGGCCNTTGACGCACAGTCGGCTGTGGTTGGCCGGGCCATCACGCCCGTCCACGCTGACGATTTTGTTGTCTTTNACNTTGTAGGTCAGCAGGCAACCGACGCCGCAAAACGGGCANACCGAGTCCACNGTCTTGTCGACCGCCTGCGAGCCAATCCGGTTTTTTGGCATCAGCGCGCCCGTCGGGCAGGCCTGCACACATTCGCCGCAGGCCACGCANCTGCTGTCACCCATGGGGTCATGGAGGTCAAANACAATTGCGCTGTGGGCGCCGCGCCCCGCAANGCCAATCACATCGTTCACCTGCACCTCGCGGCAGGCGCGCACGCAGCGGGTGCATTGAATGCAGGCAGCGAGGTTGACGGCCATGGCGGGATGCGACACATCGGTCGTGGGCTGCTCGCGGCGCAGTGCTTTGAGCTCGGGGCGCACCGAGACATCCATGCGCCCCGCCCAGTCACTGAGTTCACCATGCTGCTGCGACTCGTCTTGTTGCTCCCATTTGTAGCCCACATCCGGCATGTCCGCCAGCAGCAGCTCCAGCACCAGCCTCTGGCTCTTCACCGCTCGTTCACTATTGGCCTGCACCTCCATGCCCGCCGTGACACTGCGGCAGCAACTCGGCGCCAAGCTGCGCTCACCCTTGATCTCCACCACACAGGCGCGGCAGTTGCCGTCGGCACGCAGGCCGTCCTTGTAGCAAAGATGCGGGATAGCGACGCCATGACGCTGCGCCGCCTTGAGGATGCTTTCACCCTCAAACGCATGGAGCGTTTGCTGGTCGAGCTTGAACTCGACGGTTGACGGCGTGACTTCAGCCCCTTTAACAGGCGCGTTCATTTAAACGATCTCCTGGGGAAAGTACTGCTGCACACAGCGCACCGGATTCGGCGCGGCTTGCCCCAAACCGCAGATCGAAGCATCCGCCATCACCGTACACAAATCGTTCAGCGTGGCCTGGTCCCACACGGTTGCGCTCATCAACTTCGCGGCTTTGGCCGTCCCGACGCGACAAGGCGTGCACTGGCCACAACTCTCAGCCGCAAAAAAACGCATGGCATTGAGGGCCGCATCACGCGCCCGGTCCTGCTGGCTCAGCACCACGATGGCGGCCGAGCCAATGAAGCAGCCATAGGGCTGCAGGGTGTCGAAGTCGAGCGGAATATGGTTCAGGCTGGCCGGCAAAATGCCGCCGGAGGCGCCGCCCGGCAGGTAGGCATAAAGCGTGTGCCCCTCCAGCATGCCGCCGCAATATTCGTCAACCAGCTCTTGCACGGTAATGCCGGCCGGGGCCAGTTTGACACCCGGCAGTTTGACCCGGCCACTGACGCTGAAAGACCGCAGACCTTTGCGGCCATGCCGGCCAAAGCCACTGAACCAGTCGGCACCCTTCTCCACAATCTCCCGCACCCAGTACAGGGTCTCGAAGTTGTGCACCAGCGTCGGTTGGCCAAACAGACCCTTCTCGGCAACGTAGGGCGGGCGCAGGCGGGGTTCGCCGCGTTTGCCTTCCAGGCTCTCGAGCATGGCCGACTCTTCACCGCAAATGTAGGCCCCGGCGCCGCGCCGCAGTTCGATATAAGGCAGCGGGCAGGGCGGATCGGACTGCAAGGCCTCAATCTCGTTGAGCAACATGCGCCGCGCATCGTGGTATTCGTCGCGCAGGTAGATGTAGCAGGCCTCGGTACCCGTGACCTGGGCCGCAATCAGCATGCCCTCCAGAAAACGATGCGGGTCGCGCTCCAGGTAGCTGCGGTCTTTGAAAGTACCCGGTTCGCCTTCGTCGATGTTGACGGCCATGACACGGGGGGCGGCCTGCGCGCGCACGATGCGCCATTTGCGACCGACCGGGAAACCAGCACCCCCCAAACCACGCAGGCCAGCGTCTTCCATCGCCTGGATGACACCCTCGGCCGGCTCCTCCCCGTTCACCACGGCGGCCGCCAGCGCGTAGCCTCCTTGCTGCCGGTACGCCTGAAACGCTACTGAATTAATAGCTGGTTGCGCACTATCGACGGGAGCTAGAGCCTTATTTGACTCAAATTTTGTAACTTCCAGCAACAACGCCAGATCGGCCTTTGGCACGGCCCGCTGGCCCACCAGCACGGCCGGCGCCTGCTCGCAGCGGCCCAGGCAAGGCGCCGCCAGCACCCGCACATCCGCATGACCCAGCAAGGCCGGCAGGCGCGCCAGCAGATCTTTGGCGCCGGCCAGCTCGCAACTCAGGCCGTCGCACACCCGCAGCGTCAGGCCTGGCGCCGGCGCATCACCCGTCACCACCTCGAAGTGATGGTAGAACGTGGCCACCTCATAGACCTCGGCCATGGGGAGGTTCATCTCTTTGGCCAGCGCCACCAGGTGCCGCTCGAACAGGCCCCGGTAGTGGTCGTTGAGCTGATGCAGGTGCTCGATCAGCAAGTCACGGCGATGGCCGTCCGGCGGCGGCATGCCGATCAAGGCACGCACTTCCTGCAGCGAAGCGTCATCCGCCTGACGGCCTTTGAGTTTGCTCTTGCGGTGGATGCGCTCGCGCATTTCATCCACCGTGGCAAGAGCCACGACGTCACTGGAGTGGCCGGATGGATGCATGTTGCCTATCAGGCAAAGAATTTTGTGACACTTTTCAGGGTTCGGTACACCCCCCAGGCCAGCGGAATACCCACGGCAGCCCAAGCCAGCACCACCACCACAGGGCTGACCGCGTCAGCACCGCCGTTGCCACTGCGCACCAGCACGGAGGCGGCTGCCTTTTCGTGCGCCAGGCGTTTTTCTTGCGCCAGTTCGACATCGGTCATGAACCACTTGTCGGCCAGCGGCCGCACCATCAGGTTGCAGATCAGGCCGATCACCAGCATGCCGGTGAGAATGTACATGGTCTGGTTGTAAACCTGCTCACGCGGCAAGCCCAGGCCCAGCTGGTATTCGCGCATGTAGTTCACCACCACCGGGCCCAGCACACCGGCCGTCGCCCAGGCCGTCAGCAGACGGCCATGAATGGCGCCCACCATCTGCGTGCCGAAAATATCGGCCAGATAGGCTGGCACGGTCGCGAAGCCGCCGCCATACATACTCAAAATGACGCAAAACGCCGACACAAACAACACAATGCTGCCCGCCGCTGCGCTGCCCGGCACGCTGAAATACAGCACCCCGCCCAGCACAAAAAACACGACATAGGTCAGCTTGCGACCCAGCTTGTCTGACAGGCTGGCCCAAAAGAAGCGCCCGCCAATGTTGAACAAACTCAGCAAAGCCGTAAAGCCGGCGGCGACCGTGGCAATGGCTGCCAGCTGTGCCTTATCAAGTTCACCAAACTTTTGGGCCACCCCAATCAACGAGCCGCCAAACACCTCCTGCAACATGGGCGAGGCCATGCCGATCACGCCAATGCCGGCGCTCACGTTCATGCACAGCACCATCCAGATCAACCAGAACTGGGGAATACCCCAGACCTTGCTGACGTGCACATGGCGCTGCGTGATCATGGCGTTGTTGACTTGAGCGGGTGGCGCCGTCCAGCCGGCGGGCTTCCAGCCGGTCGCGGGCACGCGGTAACCGAAAGCACCCGCCATCATGAACACGAAGTACACCAGTGCCAGTACCACAAAGGTCTGCATCACACCCACGTTGGTGGGTGTGGCGAAAATCTTCATCAAATCCGCCGCCAGGGGCGAGCCAATCATGGCGCCGCCACCAAAGCCCATGATCGCCATGCCGGTGGCCATGCCGCGGCGGTCAGGAAACCACTTGATCAAGGTCGATACCGGTGAGATGTAGCCCAGGCCCAGGCCGATGCCACCAATCACCCCGGAACCCAGAATCATCATCCAGAACTGGTGCAGGTAAACGCCCAACGCCGAGATCAGCATGCCGCCGCACCAGCACAGCGCCGACACGACACCGGCCTTGCGCGGGCCGGCGTGCTCCAGCCAGCCGCCCCAGACCGCTGCGCTNGAGCCGAGCAGCACAAAAAACAGGGTGTACATCCAACCCAGGGTNGAAATTTGCCAATCGCAGCTGGTGGTGAAAAGNTGTGCGAAAAACCCGACGTCAGGNCCGCACTTGATGGCATCCTTGATGCCAAGCGCCTTCGACAANGGCAGCCAGAACACGGAAAAACCGTAGGCCATGCCAATGCACAAATGAATNGCCAGTGCCGCGGGCGGCACCAGCCAGCGGTTGAAACCCGGACCGGCAATGATCCGCTCCTTATCCAGAATACCTGGGCCTGAACTAGACATGCTTGTTTCCAATATTGAGTTTATTTTTACGCCGCGTTGCGCGGCGCAGTCCCNGCTGCCGGATGGCGTGCGGTAGATCAGGTATCTTTTGAAATTTTGATGGACGGAAACTTGGAAGAAAAATCCTTGTTTTTGGCCGCAATCGACACCGCCACCTTGCGCGCCACCGCCTTGTAAATGCCGGCCACCTCGCCGTCGGGGTCGGCCACCACCGTCGGTTTGCCCGTGTCGGCCTGCAGNCGAATCTGCATATCGAGCGGCAAGGCGCCCAGGTAATCCATGCTGTATTCAGCGGCCATCTTCTTGCCGCCGTCGGCGCCAAAAATATGCTCCACATGACCACAGTTGCTGCACACGTGCACCGCCATGTTTTCCACAATGCCCAGAATCGGCACGCCGACTTTCTCGAACATCTTGATGCCTTTTTTGGCGTCCAGCANCGCAATGTCCTGCGGCGTGGTCACCACCACGGCGCCGGTCATGGGCACCTTCTGCGCCAGGGTGAGCTGGATGTCGCCGGTGCCGGGCGGCATGTCCACAATCAGATAATCCAGCTCGCGCCAGTTGGTCTGGCGCAGCAGCTGCTCCAGCGCCTGGGTCGCCATCGGGCCGCGCCAGATCATGGCTTCGTCCTGCGCCACCAGGAAGCCGATCGACATGACCTGCACGCCGTAGTTCTCCAGCGGCTCCATGGTCTGCCCGTCTTCACTCTCGGGCCGGCCGTCAATGCCCATCATCATGGGAATACTGGGACCGTAAATATCGGCATCCAGCAGGCCGACACTGGCGCCCTCGGCGGCCAGCGCCAGCGCCAGATTGACNGCGGTGGTGCTCTTGCCCACGCCGCCCTTGCCGGAGGCCACCGCCACGATGTTCTTCACCTTGGGCAACAGCTGCACGCCGCGCTGCACCGAATGCGGCACGATCTTCATGTTGACGTTGACCGACACGTTGTCGACCCCGGCCACCCCCTTGGCGGCGGCGATCAGCGCCTTGCGAAAGCCGGGNATCTGGCTTTTGGCGGGATAGCCCAGCTCAACGTCAAAAGCCACATCNCCNTCGGTGAGGGTCAGATTTTTGATGGATTTGGAGGACACGAAGTCCCGCCCGGTATTGGGATCGACCACACTNTTGAGTGCGTCCATCAGCGTCTGTTCTGTCACTGCCATTGATTTCTCCTGAAGGGCTGTAGTCTAGCGAAGACCGCTTTAACCTTGCTGGCGCAGGCAAATCGGGGTTTACCCAGGGAAGGCGTGCTTTTCCGGGTTTTCCGGGTCTGACCAGCCCCTGTGCGGCCGATAATGATTTCATGCTGAATTCCTCCCCCCCGAAGCCAACCACCGCGCTGTTGCTCACCGGCGGCGGCGCACGCGCGGCTTATCAGGTTGGGGTGCTGGAGGCCATCGCCGACATCCGCAAAGCCGCCGGCGCGCTCGCCCACGCCAACCCATTCCCCATCATCACCGGCACCTCGGCCGGCGCCATCAATGCCTCGGCGCTGGCCTGCGGCGCCGATGATTTCGATACCACCGTGCGCCGCATCGCCGATGTCTGGAAACATTTCCATGCGGAGCAGATCTACCGGGCCGACTCTTTAAGCATGCTGCGCTCGGGCGCCCGCTGGATGACGCTGCTGTCGGTGGGCTGGCTACTGGCCAAGTGGCGCCGGCTCAAGCCGCGCTCGCTCCTGGACAACACGCCGTTGGGCGAGTTGATCAAGCAGCTGGTGCCCCTGGAACGCCTGCCCTATTTGATTCGCAAGGGTCATATGCAGGCGCTGGCAGTTACCGCATCAAGCTACAGCTCGGGCGAGCACATCACTTTTTTTGAAGGTCACAAGCGGCTCAAGCCGTGGGTGCGGTCGCAACGGCGCTCGGTGCGGGATCGCATTACCCATGCCCACCTGCTGGCGTCCTCGGCGATTCCCTTCGTGTTTCCGGCCACGCCCCTGCAAATCGACGGACAGACCGAGTATTTTGGTGACGGCTCCATGCGCCAGTCTGCACCGGTGGCAGCCGCTATTCATTTAGGAGCAAGCCGGATCATGGTGGTGGGGGCCGGGCGGCGCATGCACGAGCCCAAAAGCGAGGCGCATCGGCACAGCAACGGCAGCTACCCCTCACTGGCGCAGATTGCCGGCCACGCCCTGTCCAACATCTTTCTGGACGCCNTGGCCGTGGATGTGGAACGGGTGCGCCGCATCAACCTGACCNTATCACTGGTGCCGCCNGAGGCGCGCAGTGCCAGCGCCCTGCGGCCGGTGGAACTGCTGCTGATTGCGCCCTCGCAACGGCTGGACGCCATCGCCGCCCGCCACGTGGGCGATTTGCCACCGGCGGTGCGCACCATGCTCGGGGGCGTGGGAGTTTCTTCAGAAAAAGCCGACGTCAAGGGAGCCGCATTGGCCAGCTACCTGCTGTTCGAGACCGGCTACACCCGTGAACTGATGGCACTTGGCTATGCCGATGCGCAACGGCAAAAAAGCGAGGTCTGCGCCTTCTTTGGCTGGACCGATTCCTNACCGCCCGAAGCCGCCGACCAANCTGNCTCACGCCATGCGGTCTTAAGCACTNCTTAAGACCGCCTTGTTATGTTCGCTCTCAAAAGGAATAAACATGAAATGTCCCATCTGCACCACTTCTGATTTGCTCATGACTGACCGTTTGGGTATCGAAATCGATTATTGCCCGCAATGCCGCGGCGTCTGGCTGGACCGGGGCGAACTGGACAAAATCATTGAGCGCAGCATGCGCGAACCGGCGCCCGTTGCCTCGGCGCCTGCGCCGCAANCACCTCGTCCAGTGCCGCTGNAATATGACAACAGCCATGGCTACCATGANAAACATCACGATAGCCATCAAGGCTACCGTGGCAAAAAATCAATCTGGCAAGAATTGTTTGACTGAGGCTCAGCACGCCATGCGCGGCTGAAAGCCAGGGACGCAGGCCACCTCAGCCGTCGCCCAGTCTCTTTTGCGTGACGCTGGGGTCCAGGCTCAGGTTTTGCGTCATGTAGTCGCTGCCCAGCCAGTTGCGCTGATTGGGCAGCATTACTATGAAATCAATAGCTGCTTGTGCATATGCAACGGGGGCTAGAGACCGATTTGATGCGTAAATACTGCTTGTAATCGGGTTTGTACCGCTTTGGGGGCAACTTCGGGTTTTGAGTTTGCGGCCAGTGCTGCGACCTTTGCCGACGCTACGTGCGGTCCGCCCTCGTGTCTTGGTTTCAGTATTCAAACTTTTAACAATTGGAATATGGCCCAGCTTTCTGATAGGACAGCCTCGATTTATGGTTCCCGTGGCGATTACTCAAGTTGAGCTGGCGCTGCTGCGCGTCGAGCGCGGATAGGTGCTGTCGGCATTGCCTCGTTGTGGTTTATCGAAATT
>JGI24142J45722_1001612_pt1 | contig 10688 bp, 9 predicted proteins | sample BarGraIncu00431A_FD_45722 | JGI IMG/M metagenome (IMG submission 45722) | reverse complement strand
CGTACTTTGGTCTCGTTATTGAAATTAGTTACCCTTGTAAACAACTACAACAAATGGAGGGATTACAAATGAGAAAGATTACTAAGAATGGCGTAGCACTTTTGGCGGGCACATTGGCCCTGGCAGCCTTTGCAGGACTGGCTCAGGCGGAGACCCGTTTTGCGGTGCAGGATTCAACCGGGACTGTGGACAAGATGGTGGTGACGGATACAGGCAATATCGGCATTGGGACTAGCAACCCCACTATGGCCATCTTCATAGAAAAATCTGGTGTGACGGGTGATACATCGATGATGTTCCACAATAGTGGCGTTCTTCCCTACAACCAGTACAATAGTCCATCATTTTTTTTCATGAGGAACAACGATGCTAGTGTAAATAGTGGCTGGCCTGAAAATGGAGACCGTTTAGGGAGTATGTCATTCGGTTCGATGTTTCCTGCTTATAAGTATGGAGCAAATATCTCAGCATTTGCGAAGGGGAATTGGACCGCGACCTCATTTCCAGGCTATCTTTCCTTTCAAACGACAGGGGCTGCCAATACCTCTCCTGCAGAAAGGATGAAAATAGACCCAGAAGGCAATATAGGTATAGGGATATCCACTCCTACTCAGAAACTTGAGGTGAACGGTGCAATACGTTTGAATACAACCACCGTGAAACCGGCAACTTGCAATAGCTCGGTACGAGGGGTCATTTGGCTTACTCAAGGTGCAACGGGTGTTGCTGATGCACTGGAAGTGTGCGTTAAAGACGCAACTAACAACTATGCGTGGGTTAAAATTAATTGAGGGCGTAAAGCAGCATATGCCTACAGCTTTACCTTAGTCGTTTACCCGTCGGGCAAATACAGCTAAAAAAGAGGAGGAAACCGTTTGGGGTCCTCCTCTTTTTGTTCGGCAGAGCGTGGGGGGAAAGTACTGGCGGGGAAGGGTAACGACTTCTGGAGAAACATCGGGGGGGTCTGCCTGTGCAGTCGTGTGTACCGTGTCTCAATCGTGGATATGCGAATCGATATTGAACGGGCTAATAACGCGACCGGAAATATTGTAAAATTGTTTGTTCAAGCTATTTCTCAATGACCACAATGGTACGCCTATTAACTGCTGTTCAACCATTGGGATAATTTACCAAAAGCGATAGTCTCTTCCTGTGAAATATTTTTAGTTCATTAATTGAACTATGATCCTCTGCAACCGCCACAACTCCCAACTCTTTTACTTGAGCGTGTACTACTGTGTGGTTCAGTGTTTTGTCAAGAAAAATATGCTAGTTTGAATAGTTTATTCTATTTAATGTGTCCTATTTAAGGGTATTTATATGTTTTTACATTGACGGAATTGAGCAAAAACGGTATTTCTTGAATGTACAATGATTTTATGCTCTTGCCGACCATGCAAACTGTATTGAAATTTTGTGACGTCCTGCTGATTTACTAGGTGATTTTTTATTCTTGGCTGAGATCCAGAATCGGAGTCCTCGACGTGTATTTACTCTCGTCAGGGTGTACGATTGCTTTCGGAATTCGGCATTTTTTTGTTTTGATACGAACAGGTACCCTATGAAGATTCAGTCTCGAATGTTGCACACACTCCCCTGTGTAATTGTCCTCGCGTTCTTTGCCGTCTCAGGATGTGCCCCTTATGCCGATCTTGTCCCTGGATCAAGACGCGAGATAGTCTCCCCAATTGTATCTCAGGAGGTAGTCGTCGCGCCTGCGCTTCTAAGCGAACCTACTCCTCCGCGGGACTATCAGGTCGGAATAGGGGATGTGCTGCTGCTTGACGTGAACGGCAGGCCTGAGTTTGCCATTGCTAGTCCGGGCGCAGCCGGTAAAGTTCAGGGAAGTAGAATTGACGGCACAGGCATGCTGCATGTGCCGCTGATCGGTCAGGTTCAGGTTGCCGGACTCACTATTTCTCAGATAGAAGCGAAACTCACCATCCTCCTGAAGAAGTATCTGCAAGATCCCTGGGTGGTAGTCGAGGTCGCAGATTACAAGAGTTTGCCACTTTACCTGCTCGGGCAATTCCGGGTCTCCGGTACCTTCTACATGGACCGACCCATGACGCTACTGCAAGGGATGTCGCTGGGAAGTGGCTTCGACCCCTCGGCGAACCTTAAGGGGGCGCGTATTACTAGAAACGGTAAGATTGTACCGGTTGACTTTAGTAGCCTACTCATAAAGGGTGACACTAGCCAGAATATCTGGCTTGAGGGGGGTGACACTATCTACATTCCGGACAATCGGAACCAGGTGGTTTTCATCTTTGGTGCCGTGAAGAAGCCTGGGTTGGTGGCAATGCCCCCCGTAGGCCTCAATTTGGCCCAGGCAATCGCCAGCGCGGAGTTGCGTGACGCGGGTTTCGACTTTCATCATGTGCGCATCATCCGTTCCCTCTCTCCGACCCGAGGCGAACTGATAGTAGTCGACTACGACTTGGTGCTGCGGGGCGAGGCGCTCCCGGTGCAGCTCGCCGAGGGAGATATCATCTACGTTCCCAAGAGCGGGTTCGGAACCTGGAACGATGTGATTTCTGACATCCTTCCTTCGCTTCAGACCGTGGGTGCCATTCTGCAGCCGTTTGTTTCAATCAAGTTCTTAAAACAGTAGAAGTGATCTCTTTTCATCGGCACATGAGACTATGTCTTTCTATTAAGTTGTAACCCCTGGTGTCGAGGGTTTTCCCTTGAGACTCCATCGCCCTAAAAGAGTGCCTATGTGTACGAGCAAATACCGAAATGCTTTTTTTGTTTGTCAAGTTCGCAGACAACTTGAACTCAGAGCTGTTTCTGGTGTTATATAAAAATAAAATTTGACATTATCTAGGATTTGCGCATGAATCAGCAGTTTCAGTTACCTCAGCAGGAGGAGATCCACCTTCAGGATTACATTAATGTCATCTTGAGGCGGAGAAAGACTTTTATTGTTTCCTTTGTCACGCTCTTTTTGTGCGTCATTCTCTATACCTTTCTCGTACACCCTACCTATGAGTCAACGGCAACCCTTTTTGTTAAGGACGATAAGGGGAAAGTTGGACAGATGGGTGATCTACTGCTCAATAATGCAACGCCCATCGACTCCGAACTCGAGATACTCAGGTCCCGTAGCAACGCAGAAAAGGTCGTGGCCGGGCTTCATTTAGACTGGGGAATAGACAAACGCTCTGATGGGGTGGAGTTTAAGCTTATTGAATTCACCTCAAACACGCCGAGTTCCGAGGAACCTACCTATACTGTGCAGCTTCTCGGTGGCGGTGGAATCGCTGTAAAGGATGCTGACGGTAGCGTAGTTGGTAACGGGATGAATGGTGTTTTGTTGCGCGGCAAAGGGATTACGCTACTTATTAAAGACCTGAAGGGACAGAAAGGAGATTCCTTCCGGCTCACCCTGTTTCCTTTTAATGATACTGTTGAAAAATTAAGGAAAAAAGTCAAAACCGAGGAGGTAGGAAAAAAGACCAATGTGATGTCTATTTCTTACCGAAATGGTAATGCTCAGTTGGCTAGTGATGTTGTAAATACTCTAGTTCAAGTCTATCTGGACCAGGGTGTTGTCTTGAGGGCCGAGGAAGCCACCCGCACCGTAGGTTTTGTTGAAGAGCAGCTAAAAGGCATCAAATCAGAACTCGAACAGGCTGAAAAGAGCCTTGAAACTTATAAGAGCACCTCCGGCGTCATAGACCTCGACGCAGAAGCCCAAGCCCTGATCCAGAACCTAAGCGAGACTGAAAAGTCGAAGGCAGAAACTGTGCTGCAGCGAAAGCAGGCAGAGTTCGCTCTTGCATCACTTATTGATGCCAAGAGAAGAGGTGTCTCTTACTCACCAGCTATCATGCGAGAAGACCCTGTTTTAGCAGGGATGGCTACGCAACTGGCTGAGCTCCAAGTGCAGAAGAAAGGGCGCCTTTCTGATAGCACAGCAAGCCATCCGGGAGTAAAAAACGTTCAGGCGCAAATTGATGAATTGGAAAATAAGATCCAAGCTACCTATGAGACGACACTTAGAAATTCGCAAACTCTAGAGAAAGGTATCTCAGCACAAATTACCAAAAATGATTCTCAGCTAAAGAAACTTCCCCTTGCGGAACGGGAACTCGCAAAACTCATGCGTGTTACCAAAGTGGATGCAAGTATTTATACCTTCCTTTTGCAAAAGCATGAAGAAGCTCGAATTGCGAAAGCCTCAACCATCAACAATATAAGCATTGTAGATCCTGCTATAGTCGCTGAAAAGCCAATTTCGCCGAAAAAAGCTAAGAACTTGGTGTTTGGTTTTCTAGTTGGCATTATGTTTGGAACCGCCCTCTGCTTTTTCAGAGAGTACCTCGATGACACCTTGAAAGACCCTGAATCTTCGAGAGTTGCACTTTCTTTGCCGTTGCTCGCGATAATCCCGTTCATCTCCCCTAAAGACGGTGTGCAGGCTCTGGTTTCACACAATGTCCCAAAATCTCCAGCCTCAGAAGCGTTTCGTTCATTGCGTACAGCGCTCCATTTTTGTGCGGTGAAAAAAGACAAGAAGGTGTTTCTTGTAACGAGCACCTTCCCGGGTGAAGGGAAATCCACAACTTCTTCGAACCTCGCCATCACCCTTGCTCAGACAGGCGCCAAGGTGCTAATTATTGACTGCGATTTGCGGCGTTCAACGTTGCACGAAAAATTTGGTTCTGTACGTGGGGAAGGGCTTACGGGGTTACTGGCGGGTGACATCAAGGCACTTGACGTCATCCAAGCGACTGGGATTCAAGGACTAGATCTTTTGACCGCGGGTCTTATCCCCCCGAATCCTTCCGAGTTACTTGGCTCCGAGGCGATGCGTGCCCTTATGGAGGATATGAGGAAGACGTATAGTCACATCATCATTGATGCTCCTCCCGTTCTTGCCGTCACTGATGCACCGGTGCTAACTCAACTCGCTGACCTTGTCATCGTTGTTCTCGAGGTTGGAAGGGTTCCCCTTAAAGCTGCCCAGCGGACGAGAGATATGTTAGTTGCTGCATCAGCTCCCTTGGCTGGAATTGTCGTATCTGATAGGTCAACCAGATCGTTAGGCTATGGCTATGGCTATGGCTATGGCTATGGCTATGGCTATGGTGATGCAGAGCAGAAAAAGAATCCTTGGTGGAAATTTGGCAGAGGTTGAAAATTTCTTATAGAACATTTTTTTGAGGCACGTCATTCCGGAAGAAATGTACTTGCTTTACGCTGATTATGAAAATAGGCTCTCAATAAATTTTTAAATATAAATAGTTGCAGAAAATGCCAATATTGGGGTTGTTAAAAAACTTGCTAATGCTGCCCGAGTTTTATTCGGCCATAATTTGAAATTATAAAGAAAGGAACAACTGCATCGCAATTTCACGAATCCGGATCGTTTCTTGATTGGTACATATTCTCCTGTGTGCATGGCACACATAACATACAGTCCCTCCCTAACAATCCGCTTAGGTTTTTGTGGTACTTAACAGGGCGAGAAATAGTTTTTTTGTTAGATTCGGAGGCAGAGTGTGCATAGCACAGGACTTTATTCGTATTACACAAGCATAAAGACCTTCTTTAACGTATCAAAAAAACAACAATTGGCCCGCAATACCTTTTGGATGTTTCTCGGACAAGGCATTCGCATACCACTCCAGGCGGTTTACTTCATTTTCACAGCTAGGACCCTTGGTGCACAGGGATACGGCGCTTTTGTAGGAGCCACAGCGCTGGTCGCGATCCTTGCACCCTTTGCCAGCCTGGGGTGTGGCAACATCCTTATCAAGAACGTTTCCAGAGACGAATCTACTTTTCAGAGGTATTGGGGAAAAGCATTAGTGCTTACGCTTCTTTCTGGGACTGTATTGCTTTTAAGTGCCGTTTTGCTATCACGGATCTTCTTGCCTGCAACGATACCGTTCGCGCTCATTCTCTCTATTGCTGTCGCCGACCTCGTCTTTTCTCGTCTCCTTGATATTTCCAGCCAAGCATTCCAGGCCTTCCAGCTACTTGCCAGAACCTCGCAATTGATGATTTTACCAAATGTTGTTCGTCTAGTGCTTTTGGCTTGTTTGTTGTTGGTTACGCAAAAGCCATCCATAATTCTTTGGGGCTATTTTTATCTTTTTAGCGTTTTTATAAGTGCTCTTGTAGGTACCCTTCTTGTACACCGGGAGCTAGGTAGTCCTGTTTTCGACAAACATATAATATTCTCAGATTTGAAGGAGGGGGTTTACTTCTCTGTCAGTTTGTCGTCACAGAATGTCTACAATGATATCGATAAAACTATGCTGACAAAAATATCAACACTGTCGTCAGCCGGGATTTACGCAGCTGCATACCGGCTCATAGACGTTTCATTTATCCCCATACGCTCATTACTTTATGCTTCTTATGCTCGTTTTTTTCAAAACGGCCGGAACGGCTTAAGTGGCTCATTGGATTTTGCAAAGAAACTTTTACCCTACGCTTTAGTTTACGCAGTTGTCGTTTCGGCTTGTCTATTTTTTCTGGCTCCGTTTTTGCCCCTTGTTCTTGGTGTTGAGTTTAGGGAAACGGTTCGTGCGCTACAATGGCTATCCTTGCTGCCATTACTGAAAGTTCTTCACTCGTTCGCTGCGGATTCTTTGACCGGAGCAGATTTTCAAGGAGTCCGAACCTTTTCTCAAGTACTGTGCGCGATATTTAATGTAATGTTGATTCTTTGGCTTGTACCGATATATTCGTGGAGAGGGGCGGCATGGGCTAGTTTAGCAACCGACGGAGTTCTTGCTGTTGTCTTATGGTTGGTCGTTTTTTATTGTAAAGGTCGAGAAAAGTTGAATATAATGAATTTGTGCTCATTGCAGAAAAAAGAATCCTGATTTATGACCTCAATAGAAAGACATAACGAGCAGCAACCAGCACCAAGCTATCTGACGGTGTCGAGCCTACGTGCTGAGTTACCTTGTGTATCATCCGAGGTGACTAACGCAGATACTTTTTGCTGGCGCCTAATTATTTGGGCGATAGGTATTTCTATTGTCGTGCTCACTGCCATTCAACCGCGGCGGTTTATCGTCGGTGAAATAGATGCAGTTAAAGTTAGCCCCCTTGCACAATCTGTATCGATCGGTTTAACCATTCTTTTTTTACTAATAGCCTTCTTTGCTATGACTATACTTGTTCTAAAGAAGAATGACCGAAGTGATCGGCTTAAAGTTAAAATATATTGTTTTCTGTTTATCCTTTTGTCATTATTACCGACAATCTCTGACTTTATCAGAGGTGTTCCAATCAAAGGCCTTAGTTTGGCACTTGTCACGATTGCTATGTACTTGACGAGCTATTTTTTGGCTGCTCCCTCCGTTACGTGGTGGGTCCGCGAAGTACGAATAATGATGCTAATTCTATTTATTTATGGAAGTCTTGTTTCCTCATTAGTCTTTCCAGAGTGGGCATGGAGCCTCGGTTACGATGTTGAGTCGAGCACTTCTTTATTTTCCATGCGTCTGTTCGGCACGGTTAACCACCCAAATAGTTTGGCTCCGATTGCTGTATTTTATTTTTTATTAGGGCTTTTCCCTGGAACTCGGCTCAAAGGGGAATTCCTGCATACTATAGCAACAATCCTAGTTTTTTTATTTGCTCAATCTAAGACGATATGGGGTGTCACTGCCTTTTTATACGGCATACACCTGCTTATGATGTATTTCAAAATGAGCAAGAAAAATAAGTTGTGGTTTTTAACTATTTCGGTACCTTGTTTGTCGGCAATTTTCGTCTTTCTCTCGTATTCCTCTAGCACCAACCGATTTTTTTCTGACTTAATGCTTGATTCACAAGTCTCAACATTTACTGGTCGTCTCGCAATATGGCTTCTTGCCATTGAAATGTGGCTAGCAAGTCCTTGGATAGGTCAAGGATTTGGTGCTTGGTCTACACAGGCATCGATGCTTGATAAGGTGTCTTCGTTGGGCTTTTCTGCGACACATGCGCATAACCAAATATTACAGGTTTTATCGCAATCCGGGCTTGTCGGTTTAGGTGTTTTTATTATGTTTATGGTGAGTTATTTCAAAACAATGAACAAAATGCCAGAGCATATTCGTAGTATAATTATTTGGTTGTCCGCATTGTTTATACTGCATGGAAGTACTGAGGTTGTTATACAGTACAATTTAGGGTCTGGGAGTACTTTGACTACTTGGGTATTGATTTCACTAGTAATGATTATTGGTAAAAGGCAAGTTTACTCCAAAATAAACTAGAGCAGAAGAGGTCATAAGTGCAATTGTCGTTGTGTGTATTAACTTTTCAAAGAGATTTGCTACTGCTCAAATGTTTAGAATCTGTAGATAACTTAGTTATTCCAGCGGAAATGTCTTGTATAGAGTTGATCGTTGTGGATAACCACGGTGAGAGCTTAGCAAATAGTATCAATTTTTATCACTTCAAAAATAAACAGATTAGTCTAAGGTATGTCCGCGAAACACAAAAAGGGATCGCTTTCGCCAGAAATACCGCGATTAGGAACGCATCACTTGATTCAGAATATTTAGCTTTTATCGATGATGATGAAATTGTAGGTGGTAATTGGCTGGTTGAAATGTTACGCGTTGCAGTCCAGACAAAAGCAGACGTTGTTACTGGCGACGTAAAAAGCATTTTGCCAGAAGGAACGGCTCAGAGAATTTTGGATATGAATTTTTTCGAACGAATGAAACATCGGGATATGGAATGCATTGATTATGCTCGAACAGGTAATGTTTTGATACGACGATCAATTTTTGCCGAAGTGGGTTACTTTGATGTGGCTTATGCTCTTTCTGGCGGAGAGGATACTCATTTTTTCTGTAAGTTGCACAAAAAAGGGTACAAAATATATTGGTGCGAAAAGGCGATTGTTGAGGAACTGGTTGGTATTGATAGAGCTACTCCGTCATGGCTCCTTTGTAGGTGGTTCAGAGTTGCAAATACAGAAGCCTTGGTAACTATTGATTTAGCATCGGACTCATTTATTCAGAAGGTTTCTTTCTTCATTAAAGGTATTGCCCGTGCCGGTTATGGCTGTCTAACCTTACCTTTGGCCATTTTTTTTGGGTTTAATGCAGTAATGCGTGCATTGCAATATTTTGCGAAAGGAATGGGGCATCTTTTAGGCGCTTTCGCCATAAGGTATTTAGAGTACAAATGACGGTTTTGGGCCGACATTGGTTCCCTACAGCCCTACCGATAGGTGTTGCCCTAATTGCTTATCTTTTACCGGTATCCGACTTTTAAATCCCTATCGCATCTTACTTTACTGACGAATTCACAATAGGGTGGTCGAGTTGACAACCTATGTTATCTATTGAGGTTCTACAGTTTTTATCTTTTTTGAAAAATTTATTTTACTTGTTTAAGGGGGCTATTGTGAATGAACTAGCAACTTATCAAAGAATGCTTGATCCGTTAATCGGTAGGCGTAAGTTTCTTTATGCCATTAGCTTAGCCTTGGGTGCAGGGTCCCTAGCCCGGGTAATAGGGGTGGGAGCTTTACCCAGATTTTCTCAGCAAAATTCAAGTGCTGACGATTTAAACGAAAACTCGCTAGTTCCACTGAATAAATCTGCAACTGCAAAAGGTTTACTCTTTGGGGCTGCAGCTACCTTTGGAGCGCTGACATCGGATAAGAACTTTGCTGCTCTCGTTCGGCAACAATGTGGCATTGTGGTTTCAGAACTTGATTTTAAATGGGAAAAACTTTCCAATTCACCCTTTTCGTATAATTTCACCAAAGCTGACTGGCTAGTCGATTTCTGCCGGAGAAATAATATTTTTTTTCGTGGGCATACTTTGGTATGGCATGCTGTTTTGCCTAAATGGTTCTCGGGATACGTCAATGCATCAAATGCTGAAGAGGTGCTAAAGAAGCACGTATCAGTCGTAGTTGGCCGATATGCCGGGAAAGTACATTCCTGGGACATTGTTAACGAAGCAACTGCTCCTGAAGAAGGTAACTCTAGGGGGCTGCGTATTTCTTCTGTCTGGTATGAGCTGCTTGGTGAAAAATATATCGACATTGCTTTTAAGGCTGCAGCGTTGGCGGATCCTAAAGCCATGCTAGTTTACAACGATTATGGAATAGAATATGACACTCCCGCTGATGAAGCAAAACGTGCTGCAGTTCTGAAGTTACTTGTGCGACTGAAAAAAAGTGGTGTTCCTGTGCACGCTCTCGGTATCCAAGCACATTTGTATGGCGACGAAAAACATTTCAATCCTGCAGTGTTTAAAAAATTCTTAAAGCAGGTGGCTGATCTTGGCCTTAAAATTATTATTTCCGAGCTTGATGTGGCTGATAATACCTTGATCGCTGATGTTGGAACGAGAGACAGGATTGTTTCTGATGTTTATAGCGCTTTTTTGACATGTGCGTTGGCAGAACCAGCGGTAATTGCGGTCCTGACATGGGGCCTGAGTGATCGCTATACTTGGCTACCGTACTATAGGCCCCGCAAGGACCATTTGCCGGCTCGTCCTCTGCCATTTGATAAAGATCTTCATCCAAAACCAGCGTATTATGCTATGACCAAAGCTTTTGATGGCGCTCCTCAACGATAACGCGCCTATATTCGAAGTTAGTTAGTTTCCGTCCGGAAACCCCATTTTTCTGAACTTCGCTATGCGAAAATGACGAAAATTGGGCAAATTTGGTAATCAACATTTAACCAGACAGTGAAGGC
>JGI24142J45722_1001579_pt1 | contig 10863 bp, 9 predicted proteins | sample BarGraIncu00431A_FD_45722 | JGI IMG/M metagenome (IMG submission 45722) | reverse complement strand
CTCGTATTGGACAAACACACTTGGGGGAACGACAGGGAGGTGTGGCGATGACATGTCACGTGAGCTGACCGTCCTGCCGTGTGAGCAGCGCTTTCTCCAGAGCCTTCAGTTGTGCGGGGAGAACCTCGTGGATGTTCGTGCTGAACGCTTCGAGTGCCTGTTCAGTCTCGATGAAGGGCCGCAGGTCAGCGGCGACCTGCTCCGTGTCGAGGGATGCCGCCTTGTCTGCTGCGCGCCGGACGACGTTGACTGCGCTGTCTGCTCCAAGCAGATCAAGAACTCGTGGCCAGAGCGGCTGGAGCTTCCACTCCTGCTGTTGTGCTTTCTGAAGAAACCACATGAGGTCAAAGACATCACGTCCCTTGAATGGCTGTGTCTGGGAGGATCCTCTTGTGTAGTCCCGTCCAAGGAACGCAGCCAGCTTGCTGCCGAACAGTGTGGGGAGGTCGTATGCCCGGACGAAAAACATCGTCTGGGCCGTGCTGAGAGGGCTCACCTGCGCGCCGTAGATACCGGTTGGCTCGGCTGCGATGTCACAGCGAAGCAGCAGGTTGGGGGTGTCGGCAGACGAGTGGACCAGTCCCAGCTGCCGCAGGACAGGGAAGACCAGCGTGACCGAGATGCCGGTTCCACTGACTCTCGTGGTCATGTGGCGATACTGGAGCGTTTCGCTGACGTATTCCCGGAGATCTGCCACGAACGACGCAACGTCTGGCTGCCCAGGGACATCGAAGTCCAGGTCTTCGGACAGTCGGGGAAGTCCATATAACTTTCGCAGACACGTGCCACCGGTGAACAGGTAGCTTCGATACTGCGGATGGTTGTAGACGAAGGCCAGAACCTCATCCTGCAGGGGCTCTTTCAGTCTGGTGCGCAGGAAGAGAGGGTTGAGACTCCTGCCTGACTGAGCCATGATGGACGCAAGTCGTTCCTCGATCATACGATGCCCTCCACGGTCAGAATCGACAGGATGCGCCTCATCTTTGGGACGCCGCTGGTACGGATGGTCGTGACGAGCCTCTTCTTCTCCGATGGGCGCAGCGCGTCCCAATTGAGCCGCCCGGTCTCGAGCAGGTAGGCACGCATTGCGCTCGGCGTGTTGAACGGCCGCAGGTAGAGCATGTCGAACAGTGCCTTGGCGGGAGAAGCAATGCGGACTTCGAGGCCATGATATGCGCCAAGACCATATCCTGTGAACAGATCGCTCCGGATGCTCCGGTAGACGAACCTCCCGAGGGGCGTCGCGTAGGTGCGAGGCGTCTTTGTCGTGATGCAGGTCAGGGCAAATGGCGATTCGGGGATCATGCCTGCTTTCTCCAGGATATACTCGAGCGACAGGTAGGAGGGAGAGCGCACNATGCCNGACAGGTACTCAAGGTATCGTCTCGTCTGCTCGGGACTGGACTGCGCCGCCCGCCAGGCCGCCGTCGGCGCGTAGAGCCCGCTGCGCAGCCTGAGGAGATCCCCGGTGGCCTGCATGCGCTGGACGCGATAGTCGAGTGTGGCGGGGGGGACACCCAGGACGACGCCAAGGTTCTGCTTGGTGACGACGGGCATAGCGACAATTGCTTCCAGTGTATGAGCTTCAATCATGTTCTGCTCCAGAATTACTAAGGTTCTTTCATAATAGTGGAGCAGAACGATACTCTTGTCAAGGAGGCTGCAGTGCCCGCCTGGTGTCAGTCGTCCCTGGTTTCCTTGCCGTGTCGCATGACCAGCTTGACCACTTCGGTCGCCCAGAGGGTGAAGGAGGCGAGCGCGGTGCCCACGCCGAGGTCCAGCAGCGAGAGCGCCTCGGTCTGGAAGACGCGCTGGAGTGGCGATACGTAGGTGAGGAGCAGCTGCAGGGCGAGTGCTCCCAGTGTTGCCAGTACGAGTTTCCAGTTTGCGTGCAGGTGCGGGCTGAACACGGACTGACGGAGGCTGCGGGCGTTGAAGGCCTGGAAGAGCTCGGCGAGCACGATGACGGTGAATGACATGGTGCGGGCGCGTGTCAGACCGGTCTGTTCGACGCGCAGGACGAAGGCGAAGGCAGCCAGCGAGCAGAGGGCGATGGAGAACGCCTGGACGAGCAGGATGGTACGCCGTGTCCTGCTGAGGAGTGGCGCATTCGGCTTGCGCGGCGGGCGCGTCATGAGCCCGTCTGCAGCGGGGTCCACGCCCAGCGCGAGGGCAGGCAGTCCGTCGGTCACGAGGTTCATCCAGAGGATCTGCACAGGGATGAGCGGTGTGGGCTGTCCAAGCACCGAAGCCAGAAACATCAGGATGATCTCGCCCAGGTTGCAGGAAAGCAGGTAGTGCACGAACTTGAGGATGTTGTCATAGATTGCCCGGCCTTCTTCCACCGCGGCGACGATGGAGGCGAAGTTGTCGTCCGTGACGACCATGTCCGAGACTTCCTTGGTGACGTCCGTCCCGGTGATGCCCATGGCGACGCCGATGTGGGCCTCCTTGATGGCAGGAGCATCGTTGACGCCGTCGCCTGTCATGGCCACGATCTCGCCGCGCTTGCGCCACGCGCGCACGATCCGCAGCTTGTGCTCGGGCGCGACGCGCGCGTACACGGTGACCATCGGCAGCTGCTCGTCGAATGCCTCGTCGGACAGCTCGTCCAGCTCCCTGCCGGTGAGGGCGCGGGAGTCCTCGCGGTAGAACCCGAGGTCGCGTGCGATGGCAACGGCCGTGGCCTTGTGGTCGCCGGTGATCATGATGGTCCGGATGCCGGCATCTGCGCACTCTGCTATGGCTGTGCGGACCTCGTCGCGTGGCGGGTCCATCATGGCGATGAGGCCGAGGAATGTCATGTCGCGTTCCACCAACTCCGGCGCGAACGCGCTGGAGTCATCCTCCAGGTCACGCCGTGCGACGGCCAGCACCCGCAGGGCCTGCCCGGCCAGTGCCTCGTTGGAGGCCAGGATGCGCCCCCGCAGGTTCTCGTCCAGCGGAACGACGGTGCCGTCCACGAGTGCGCTGGGACAGAACTCGAGAATCATGTCGGGAGCTCCCTTCGTGTAGACCACCAGCCGGCCGCTGTCGTCCCTGCGGATCATCGACATGCACTTGCGCCGGGCATCGAAGGGTAGTTCGGCGACGAGGGGCTGGTCTTCCCACACAGCTGCCCTGTCGATGCCGGACTTCTGTGCGGCAACGAGGATGGCGCCCTCGGTGGGGTCGCCCACGACCGACCATGTCCCGTGCTCGTCCTGGCCGAATTCGGCTCCATTGCACAGGACGCCGGCGTACAACGCTGCCATGAGGTCGCGGCGTGCGGCCGGGTNGATNTCCTCGCCGCCCAGCTGGATGGCTCCGCCCGGGTCATACCCGATGCCCGTGACGGCGTAGGTCGCATCGGGCGTGACGACGGTGCGGACGGTCATCTCGTTGCGGGTCAGGGTGCCGGTCTTGTCGGTGCAGATGACGGTCGTCGCCCCGAGCGTCTCGACCGAGTGCAGCTTGCGCACGAGGGCATGACGGCTGGCCATCCGCTGGACGCCCATCGCGAGGGCGATGGTGACGACGGCGGGGAGTCCTTCGGGGACTGCGGCCACGGCCAGCGAGACGGCGACGAGCAGGGTGTTCATGAAGCTCCTGCCGTGGAGTATCTCGACTGNGAAGACAATAGCGACGAGGCCAAGCGAAACGATGACGAGCTGTTTGCCCAGGAGGTCCAGCTTGCGTTGCAGTGGGGTAGACTCCTCGGGGATCTGCTGGATCATGCCTGCGATGCGACCCAGCTCGGTCTGCATGCCGGTCGTGGTGACGACCGCCTGCGCCTTGCCTTCCACCACGGAGGTCCCCGTAAACAGCATGTTGGTACGGTCGGCGACGGACGTGTTCGGGTCCTGCAGCGTGTCGGCGTCCTTACGGATGGCGGCGGCTTCGCCGGTCAGGGATGCTTCCTCGCACGCGAAGTTGGGGGTCGCTGACAGGATGCGGGCGTCGGCCGGGATGCGGTCGCCCGCCTCGACGACGATGACGTCGCCGATGACCAGGTCGTGCGTGTCGATGCTGACGAGATGCCCGTCGCGCAGGACACGGCACACAGGGCTGCTCATCCGCCGCAGTGCTGCCAGCGATCGCTCAGCGCGTGACTCCTGCACGAACCCGAGCAGAGCGTTGAGCAGGATGATGGCGACGATNGCCACGGCGTCCACGAATTCGCCCATGACACCCGAGAGGACGGCCGCTGCAATGAGCACCCAGATCACGACACCCTCGAACTGTTCGGCGAACAGGCGCCACTTACTCTTGCCCCTGGCCTCGGTCAGCTGGTTCGGCCCGTGCTCCAGCAGGCGGCGAGCCGCTTCCGCAGTGTCCAGGCCGGTGCGCGCGTCTGTCGCCAGCGCTGCGCAGACATCATGCGGTGTCTGTGTCCAGGCGAACTGTGTCGTCGTTTTGTCCACCTGCGGTGGCCGTTTGGTCAGTCGTTGTGTTGTGTCTGTCACAATACCTCCCTGATTTCCCGCGGGGACACACAAAAAGAGACCCCCATGAACATTGTCATGGTGGTCTCGCACATTTCAAGATGATGGCCTGCCGGGAGGTACTCCCTCCGTTCTGGCGTCAGCCGGTGGTCGAGGGTCGGGNGGGACGGCTCCTGAGCAGCAGGACGCAGTCGCGGACCAGCAGGGCGGCACCGACGCTCATCGCGGCTCCGATCAGCAACGATGCTGCAGGGTCGGCCCATGTGTGACCCGCAGCCGCGAGGGCGATGCCTACGATACCGGCGGCATAGCAGACCTCGTCCTTGATGAGCGAGAGGAGGCGCAGACGTATCGACGAGCCTTCTTTGGCACTTCGGACGATATCGAATACAGGGAAGCTGACCAGCAGCATGCCTACCGCCAGCACCGCGATGGCGAGGGCAGGGTTGACCGCCCTGAACGCTCCGCCGCGGATCAGGGTCGCCAGTGCTTTCCAGAGGGTACCTACGCTCAGAAACAGGATGATGAACGCCGCAGAAATGAGCGCGGTGGCATTGCGCCTGCGGCCTCGGCTCCATCTCAGGTACATGTCGACCGGCTTTTGCGACCAGGCCAGGGCGAGCAGGACGACAACGGCGACCGCGGCGTTGGCGAGCGTCGCAAACGCTTGTGCGAGGAGGGCCAGCATGTGGGTGATGAAGTAGCTGGTCAGCTGGACGATGAAGATGGCGACATAGCCCGTAACCGCAAATGCGAGTCCACGGCTTGCGCGTCGAATCTCCTGCATCATGTCGAGCCCGAGCGTCGAGCCGGGCACGGCGATTGTATCTGGTACGTTTCTGGCACTGCCACGTCGCACGATTGTCTTCTCCTTACCAATGCATCTTCTCTTGCCCTGATGACATGGTGCCACAGTGAAGCGATATTGCAAGAGCGGAAGTGGCAGGTCCAGTTCCGATGCGCATGTGGCTTTGCAGTTCTCCCATTGTGGCGAGCCACGACCGGCTGTGGCATGAGCCGCATGCTGCGCTATACTGAACACNGCGCCAGTTGGCGCTGAGGAGGTATCACATGGACCCGTTGTGGGTACTCGTCATATTGATCGGCGGCGCATCGTTGTGCGTTGCAGGTGCTTTTATCTTCATAGCAGTCAAGGTAGCGAGCGTGGCACGTCAGGTTGCTCCCAAGGTGACCGAGATGCAGGAGCAGCTGACTGCCGCCGGCATCGAGATTGCCAAGGTCTCCGAAGCTGTCCAGTCCGCTGAAGTGCAGTTCAACCATCTTGCCGACAAGGCTTCCATAGCCTCCAGTCGAGTAGCGAAAGTCGTGGACGTGGTGCCGCGCGTCATGCACAAGGTCCGCGATGCCGATATCAAGGCGCAGGCAACCGTGCGCGCCGTAGGGATCGTGGCTGCCAAAGCGATCAAGGATATCCGTGAGCGATCCTTGTCTTCGCATGAGGTCATACTGAAATAGGTCTCCTATCTTGTAACACAACTGGGTAATTCCTCTGGTACATCATGTTGAGGGGCGTGCCCAGGCATCTTGCAGTGCCCAGGTGGTGTCGCTTCACTGCATATGAGCCTGTCGGGCTGAGGGGAGAAACAACGTGAGCGACAACGAAACTGAGCGGCGCGCTGGTCCGGCCGGAAGTCTCTTCGTCATCGGAGGCGGAGTACGACCTGTGTCCATGATGCGTACATACGTCGATTTGTGTGGAGGAGCTGATGCTCCAGTCGTCATTGTTCCGTGTGCCAGTACACAACCAGTGGAGCAGGGCGAACGCATGAAACAGGAATTGCAGAGGCTTGGGTGCACGCATGCGACCGTTCTGGATTGTACCCTTGCATCACCTTCTGTGGACGAGGTGCGCTCAGCGGCCGGCATCTATTTCACCGGCGGTGACCAGAGCCGGCTGCGCGATTGCCTGGCGGGGAAGCCCACGCTGGCCGCTATCCGGGAGGCATATGACCGGGGTGCTGTTGTCGGAGGCACGAGCGCGGGGGCTGCAGTGATGAGTCGGGTCATGCTGAGCGGCAACGANCTGCTGAACCCCGGCATCGTGAGCCCCGAAGAGGGAGACAACGCCGAAGCCTTTTCACGGATCCGGCAAGGGAACATCGAAATGACGGAAGGGTTCGGCTTTCTTGAGAACTGTGTTGTCGACCAGCATTTCGTTCGGCGCAAGCGNGAGAACCGCCTGATCAGCGTCGTACTCGAGCATCCCGAACTGCTGGGCATCGGTATCGACGAGTCGACGGCGATCGTTGTCGCTGCAGGAGGCTTCGAGGTGCTGGGCGAAAGCTGTGTCATCGTGCTGGATGCTGCCCATACGACGGACGTGGGCGTCGGTCGAGGCGGTGGCCTGAGGTGCATCGGACTGACGATGCACGTGCTGACTGAGGGTCAGCGTTTTGATCTTGCTACGCGAACGGCCATGCCGTCCACGCGACCACAATTCGCGTCTGGCGAAGGAGGAACGATATGAAAGATATAGTCTTGCGCGCGGCTGACGATGCCCGGACTGAACTGTTGGAGCTGAGTCACCGAATCCATGACGACCCCGAGCTGGGGATGCAGGAGCACCACGCCGTTCAGTGGCAGTCTGAGGTGCTGCGACATCACGGTTTTGAAGTCCAGACGCCGTATGGTGGTCTCGACACTGCGTACCGTGCGACGTTCCATGGCAAGTCCACAGGGCCGCATGTCGCGTTCCTTGCTGAATACGATGCTCTGCGCGGCGTCGGGCATGGCTGCGGCCACAACGTCATTGCAGCGTCTTCCGTGGGTGCCGGCATCTCGCTGACGTCTGTCATGGACGAGATGGGCGGCGACGTCGTAGTCATCGGGACTCCGGCTGAGGAGACCGTCGGCGGCAAGATCATCTTGGCCGAGCACGGTGCGTTCGATGACATCGATTTTGCTCTCATGATGCATCCCGCGACCACCAATCTAGTCAAGAGAGGTGGACGAGCCGCAGTTGCCATCAACATCACCTATGACGGACGTGGAGCGCACTCTGCCGGTCCGCAGGACGGCGTGAATGCCCTGACCTCGCTGATTGCAGCGTTCAATGGCATCGATGCAGTGAGGCANGCGTGGAGCCTGAGAGAGCGGCCGACGATCAACGGCATCATCACTGCGGGCGGCAGTGCCTCTAACATCATTTGTGACCACGCAGTGGCCGAGTTCACGGCTAGGGCGGATTCGCGGCGGTTCCTCAAGAAGATGATCGAGGACGTGCGCCGCGCAGCAGAGGCAGGAGCGCTGATCACCGGCGCGAAGCTGACCTTCACGACGGATCTCATCTATGCCGAGCGTCACCCGAACCATGTGATGGGCGATGCCTTCAAGGCCAACATGGAAAGCCTGGGCGAGAAGATGAATGAGCCGGACCCCGCCATGGCCACGGGCTCATCCGACATCGGCAATGTGTCGCTGCTGGTGCCCAGTATNCACGAATACCTTTGGATTGCNCCCGAGGGGACGCTGGAACACACGGACGTGTTCTGTGCAGCGGCCGCCGGCCCACGAGCGGACGATGTTGTCATCCTCGCGGCGAAAGGACTTGCCATGACTGCGTATGATCTCTTGACTGATGCTGACCTGCGTCAGCGGGTGCAGGCAGAGTTCACTGCCTCGGGCTTGCCGGACCGCGGGTAATCGTTTCTGATTCANCAGGAGCATGGGCAGGGATGCTTCTTTGNAGCAATACCCAGAATTGCCGAAGGTCGTGTGCGCGCAGGCGAGGTCGTTGCAGTCAGACTGAGAGCAACTATAATAGGTTCACTCATGAACGATACCAAGCGCAACTCCGTGAAGACCCGGGTTCCTGAGACGAGCGCAGTCAAANGGGGAAACGCACCAGAGGGGGAGGGATCATGGACAGCTTGCCACGTGTGATCGAAGGGGCTCTCGTATTTCTGGCGCCTGAACGGCGCGACAACGTTCCATTCTATTGGAAATGGGCCAACGACCGCGAAGTGACGCGTTTGACGCAAGGCTACGGTAGAGCTCCTAGTCTCGAAGCGATGCAGGCCTCCTACGACAAATCTGCTGTGGCGGACGACGTCCGGCGGTTCGGCGTTCACCTGATGTCGACCGGGGACCTCATTGGACGATGCGCGCTCAAGAACCTCAACCTCATCGTGGGGAGAGGTGAAGCGAGCATCCTCATCGGGGACGAGAAGCAGCGTGGACACGGGTACGGTACGGAAGCGACGCGCCTCCTGTGCGCAGTGGGGTTCGACATGCTGGAGCTGCACACGATCTTCCTGACGGTGCTCGCCTGCAACCCGCGCGCAATAGCTTCGTACCACAAGGTGGGCTTCAAGGACGCCGGCTGTCTGCGCGAAGCGAGTGCACGCGACGGGAAGCGTGTCGACATCCTCTACATGGACCTGCTGCGCGGGGATCTGGTGCCAGACACCGGATTGGGAGTCTGACACCAGAACGACGAACAGTCGCTACAGCTCCTGCACCTTGTGGACAATGGCTGTGGCGTCGATGCCTTCGTAGGCTAGCAGTTCCTCCGGCTTACCGCTCATCGGCAGCTTGTACACCGCAAGTGAGAACACCGGCGTCGCGACGTCGGACAGCGCTGCTGCCACGGCTTCGCCGATGCCACCCTCGGCGTAGTGATCCTCGACGGTGATGACGGCTGCGGTCTCGGCTGCTGCCTTGTGCAGTGTCGCCAGGTCGAGAGGCTTGACGCTGTAGAGGTCGATCACCCGGGCGTGGATCCCCGCGGCAGCCAGGGTGTCCGCTGCCTTGAGGGCTTCATGGAGGGTGATCCCCGCCCCCACCAGGGTCACCCTGTCATCGTCGCTGTGGCGGAGGGTCTTGCTCCCGCCGATCGGGAATTCTTCCCCGGTCTCGTAGAGGCGTGGCATTTCCTGCCGGGTCGTCCGCATATAACAGATACCTTTGTGATCGGCCATCTGTCGAACGAGAGCTGCTGTGGCCGTGTCGTCGGCTGGGTACAGCACGACGCTGTCGACCAGCGTGCGGAACAGGGCGATGTCTTCCAGGCCCATCTGTGAGGGACCGTCCGGCCCGATAGAGACGCCGACGTGAGAACCCACGAATTTGATGTTGGCCCGGTCCATGGCGTACTGTGCCATGCGGATCTGGTCGAAAGCGCGGGAGAAGAAGGCTGCAAACGTCGAGACAAAGGGTATCTTGCCCCGCGTGCTGAATCCCAGTGCCGCAGAGACCATGTTCTGCTCGGCGATGTACATCTCGAAGAACCGTTCAGGATAGGCGTTGCGGAAAGTGACGGCAAACGTGGAGTTGCTGACCTCGGCGTCCAGCACCACCATCCCGGGGTGTGTCGGCGCGATGTCCACGAGGGCGCGTCCATACGCCTCGCGTGGTGACAGCGCTTTGGCGCTCGCCGGCTGGTCGACTGCCATAGGAGCCCAACCTGCCGGTACCGCCTGGACTGGTTTCTCGATGGTGCCGTGGAGGTTCAGGTCGACCGGTCCCAGTTCGAGGACCGCACGGTCGAACTCCTCGCGGTTCAGCGTCTTGCCGTGCCATCCGTCCTTGTTCTCGAGGAACGAGACCCCCTTGCCCTTGATCGTCCGGGCGATGATGACCGTAGGACGGCCGCATGCATTGTCGATCTCTCCATAGGCTGCCTGGACTGCGTCCATGTCGTGCCCGTCTTCGAGGATGATCGTGTGCCAGCCAAAGGCGGCGAAGCGCGCTTCGTACGTTTCCAGGTCCCAGCCGACCATGGTTTCGCCGCGCTGGCCCAGCCGGTTGACGTCCAGGATGCCTACCAGGTTGTCCAGCTGGTAGTGCGACGCAAGCTCCGCAGCTTCCCAGACCGAGCCCTCGGCGACTTCGCTGTCGCCCATGAGCACATAGGTGTTGTATGGCAGCTTGTCGACGAATCGGCCGTTCATGGCGATGCCGACGCCGATGCCCAGCCCCTGGCCGAGCGACCCAGTCGCGGCTTCCGCATAGGCGAAGCGCGGAGTCGGGTGTCCTTCGAGGGGGGAGCCCATCCTGCGATACATGAGCAATTCCTCCTGCGACAGGACACCGGCAGCTGCGTACAGCGCGTAGAACAGTGGCGAGGCGTGCCCCTTGGAGAAGATGATGCGGTCGTTGCATGGGTTCTGCGGGTGGTCCAGGTCGAAGCGGAAGGTGCCGCCAAAGAACAAGCCGGTCAACAGATCGGTCGCGGACAGCGAGGACGTCGGATGGCCGGACCCTGCTTCCGTCGTCATGTGCAGGATGTCATAGCGGACTCGTGTTGCAAGCTTCATAAGTGTCGATGTAGCCATAGTTGCCTCCCGACGAGCAATCGTCTACCTGCTATTCTGTGCGGATTGGAGGTGTACGCAACAGTGTTGACGTTCTTGTTCAGACTACGCCAGCGCTTTGGGCCTTAGCGCTTTGAAGAGTTCGAACCAGAGGATGGTGCTGA
>JGI24142J45722_1001576_pt1 | contig 10876 bp, 9 predicted proteins | sample BarGraIncu00431A_FD_45722 | JGI IMG/M metagenome (IMG submission 45722) | reverse complement strand
ATTGCGATGGATGTTCGCACCGCGACCTCACTCCCCTTGCTGCCAGAGCAGCTCTCAGTCCTGAAAAAACAGGGGATCATGGTCAAGTCCCTGTTTCTGGACGCCACGACCGGAACGCTGGTACGACGCTATTCCGAGACCCGGCGCAAGCACCCGCTGTCGCAATCCGCCTCCGACCATTCGGCGCAAGACCAGCGACGGGCATTGATGGATGCCATTGAACTGGAACGCGAGCTTCTGGCTGATTTGCGGGAAAACGCCCATGTCATCGACACCAGCATCATTCGGCCCTCGCAGTTGCAGGGCTACGTCAAGTCATTGATTTCCACAGCCAGCGAACAGCTGACGCTGGTGTTCGAGTCGTTTGCCTTCAAGCGCGGTGTTCCAGCCGATGCCGACTATGTGTTCGATGTGCGCATGCTGCCGAACCCGCACTACGAGCCTGAGCTGCGCCATTTGACGGGTCAGGACGCGCCGGTAGCGGCCTTCCTGCAGGAGCAGGCAGACGTCGCTCAAATGCTTGAACACATCCAGAAGTTTCTGAACCACTGGCTTGACGCGCTGGCACGCGATCACCGAAGCTACGTCACGGTGGCGATTGGCTGTACCGGCGGACAACACCGCTCGGTCTACCTGGTGGANCAACTGGTGAAGTTTTTCGGGGACAAGTGGGTCACGCTGAAGCGGCACCGGGAACTGGAAGCCCTCTGATCTGGNCCAGCAACTTCCTGACCGGTGCCGGCAAGCCCAAGCGGGGCCACTCATCCGCGGCCATCCACGCCCCTTCTGACGGCGCCATGGCAGAAATCGGCATTTGCACCTGAACCGGGTGCAAATACAAGTCTTTATGGGTCAATACGTGGGTAAAAGCGGGCGCATCCTGCAGCGCCGAGTGGTAGCGGGCGGGAACAGCGGCTTCCAGCGCCTCGCGATTGTCGAACAAAGGAAAGCAGTAGAGCCCCGCCCAGACGCCTGGGGTCGGCCGTTTGCTCAGCCACACGGAAGCATCTCCGGCCTGCGCCCACAGTAACCAGATCGACTGTGAACTGCGCTTGAGTTTGCGCGTCTTCACGGGGTATCCCTCGGGCTGACCGAGCCTCCGTGCCACACAGGACNGAGCGAGCGGGCAGACCCCGCAAACAGGCTTTTTGGCAGTGCAAACGGTGGCNCCCAAGTCCATCACCCCCTGCGTATAGCGNGGCATGNCATCGTGCAGATCACGCACGGGCAGCAATTGCGAAGCCTCGTCCCAAAGCCGTCGNTCGTTGGCCGCGCTGGCCAGGTCAGCATCAAAGCCCAGCACGCGGGTCAGCACCCGCTTGACATTGCCATCCAGAATGGCAACCCGCTCACCAAAACACAGGGATGCAATGGCAGCCGCCGTGGAACGACCGATGCCCGGCAATGTTTGAAGNAGTTGAGCTGACTTCGGAAAAACGCCGCTGTGCAAACCCATCACCGCGACGGCGCATAAATGAAGGTTGCGGGCGCGGCTGTAGTAACCCAGACCGCTCCACAAACCTAGCACGTCATCNAGCGGTGCTGCGGCCAAGGAACGTACATTTGGGAAGCGAGCCATAAAGCGCGGGAAATAATCCAGGACCGTCGCCACCTGCGTCTGCTGCAACATGACTTCGGACAGCCAGACCCGGTAGGGATCGCGCGTGTTCTGCCACGGCAAATCGTTGCGTCCATGGGTTTTCTGCCAGTTCACCACCTGGGTGGCCAAGTCCATCACCACGNTTTNTCAAACCCGTTCAGANGCGTGGGCCGCGTCGAGATGAACCCGGTCCGTCGCNGTCACCAGATAGTCAGTCAATTCTGACAACTTGGNCTCCAGCTGCTGCAAGGCGTCGCCCCGGGCCTGGATTTCACCAATTCGGTCATCNAGTCCACCGGACGCCTGTTGTATGCGGTCAATGGCCTCCAGGCGTCGGCCGAAGTTNCGGCGGCGCTCGCGCAACTGAACGTCCAGTTGAGCCGCGGCTGATTTACTCCACAGTTCAATGTCACCCAGTGCCGTTTCATGGATGACGCGAAGACGGGAGGAAAGTGCGCGCACCAGTCGATCCGCAAACTCGGGCTGCGCCAGCCTGAAGGCGTTGCCAAGGCCCAGATACTGCAGATGACTGCGCTCCACCAGATCAAGATCGTGCAGATACCCGGCCAGAGAGGGCTCGGTCGGGGCCTGCAATGAAAAACCGTGCTCGGCATTCAATTGCCGGAAAGTTGCCGCCAGCATGGATTGGATTTCTTCGCTGATGGATTGAACCTTGCGCAGATTCGCGCGCAGCTGGTCAAAGGTTTCGCCATAGGCTCGTCTGACGCCNAGCTTGAGGCCTTTTTGACGCAAGACCGCCGTGAGTTGCGCCATTTCCTTTTTGAGCGCTGTCGNACCCAGAATACTGAACACTTCACGCAGCAGCTTCAGGTGAACCGAGCGCACCGCATGGATTTTCGCCCCACCCAGATCAAACTCGGCTTGCTCTTGCGAAATCCGGGAGCGCATGCTCTTGATCACGGGTGAATTTTTGCCCTGAAGACCCTTGAGCTCCATCATCTGTTCCGTCAGATCACATCGGCGAATATTGATGACACGGCCAGTCTCGGTGCGCAAATCTGAAATGCCTTTGACCATTGCCGCGCCCAGCATTTTCTGCCGCTGGCCCATGATGCCCTGGCTAAGGGCCTCTTCAAGCGCCGGCAAGCAACTGAGTTCCAGCAAAGCTAAATCATTCGTCACCTTGGCAACCAAGCCCTTTTGCGCCGACACCGGAATAACCTGTTGCACGGGGATACCCAGAATCTCGGCCGTGGACGCCCGCTGGCGCTCAATCTGTGCCTGTACCTGAGCGGGGGAACTCAAGGCATCCCACAAGCTATCAATCTTGTTGAGAACCACCAGCCTGGTGCTCGTATCGTCCGAATCATTGACCAGATGCTCGCGCCAGATGGAGAGGTCCGATTTGGTCACTCCCGTGTCGGCCCCCAGAAGAAAAACGACGGCATGCGCCTGTGGAATCAAGCTGACAGTGAGTTCAGGCTCGGCACCGATGGCGTTAAGCCCCGGCGTGTCCAGAATCACCAATCCCTGCTTCAACAGCGGATGCGCAATATTGATCAGCGCATGACGCCACCTGGGTACTTCCACCAAGCCCTGGGCATCAACCATCGGGTTGTCTTCAGGCGCTTCAAGCTGCCAGAAACCAAGCGCTCGTGCCTCGTCCTGCGTCACGCGACGGNTTTCAGCCACCTTTTCAAGCGCCGCCGACAACTGCTTGGGATCATTCACATCCAGATCAATGCGTGTCCATTTCTCAGGCACCATGCGCCATTCCATCAGCGCCTGGGGCTGCAGGCGTGTTTCAATGGGCAAGAGGCGCAGGCAAGGNGGAACGTCTGCGTCATAGCCCATCTCGGTCGGGCACATCGTCGTTCGNCCGGCACTTGCGGGCATGATGCGCCGACCATACCCGGCAAAGAAAATGGCGTTGATCAACTCCGATTTTCCGCGGGAAAACTCCGCCACAAATGCCACCATGACTTTGTCGGNGCGCACCTGGGCTTCCAGACGCCGCAANCGCTCTTCCACGGCGGCGTCCAGCAGTTCGTGATCTTTCATCCACTCGGCCAGCAACTTCAGTCGAAGGGCAAACTCACGCCGCCACGTACCATATTGATCAAACTGTTCGTTGAATGAAGTACCCAAATATCCTCCGCGCAATCTTTCAATATAGCACCGCGCTACGCCGCGGCTCTCAAGCTTTCTGACAATTGGGACAGTAAAAAGTCGAACGCTGACCTTGTCGCAAGGACTTGATGGGTGTCCCACACACTCGACAGGCCTGCCCTTCCCGCCCGTAAACCATGGCATCAAGCTGNAAATGACCACTTTCACCGTTGGCGTTGGAAAAGTCCCGCAGGGTGCTGCCGCCCTTTGCCACNGCGCGCGCCAGCACGTCCCGGATGGCCGCGTGAAGTTTGGCGNTGCGCGGTCGGCTCAATCGCGCAGCGCTCAGGGTCGGCCTGATGCCGGCCATAAACAGCGCCTCCGAGGCGTAAATATTGCCTACTCCCACCACTACGTCACCCGCCAGCAACACTTGCTTGATCGCCGCTTTGCGACGCTTCAATCCGGCATGAAATTGATTGACATCAAAATCATTTGATAAGGGCTCCATGCCAAGTTTTCCCAACAGCTTGCGGGCCACGGGAGCGTCTTCACTTTCTGCGTAGACGACCGCCCCAAATCGGCGCGGGTCATTGAGTTTGAGCGTGCCGTGGGTGGTCACCATCTCAAAATGATCATGGGGGCCAGCGGGTGGCAAGTGCCGTGCAAAACTCAAGCTCCCCGACATGCCCAAATGCACCAGCAGCAAGCCCTGATCAAGGTCAATCAGCAAATATTTGCCGCGTCTGCGCACTGCCAGCACCGTTCGCCCGGCCAATTGGGCCGAAGCACAGCCCAAAGGCCAGCGCAAGGCTTTACCCAAGCACACTGACACCACTTTCGCACCGGCAATTGCGTCGGCAAAACTCAAGCGCGTGACTTCAACTTCAGGTAATTCAGGCATGGGGGGGGGAAATGCGGCAGACATGGATTATTATGGCCCGATGTTGCGTTTTAACCGTTTTTCACTCTTAGTCTTGTTTGTTTGTGCGCTGACCGCGAACGCACAAACGCCTGACAGCAAANCGACCGAACCCACCAGTTCGGNACTGGACAGTGAGCTTTTTTATCAGCTCTTGNTGGGGGAGCTCAATGCCCGNGAAGGGGAACCAGGCGCCGGTTACTCGCTGATTCTTGATGCGGCGCGGAAAACGAATGACGCCCGGCTGTTCCAGCGGGCCGTCGATATTGCGCTACAGGCACGCTCAGGGGAATCTGCGCTGCTGGCAGCCCGTGCCTGGAAACAAGCCCTGCCAGCGTCAAAAGAAGCCAACCGATACGTCCTGCAGATATTGATTGGCCTGAACCGGATTGGCGACACACTGGAGCCCCTCAAACGCGAGATAGCAATAACCGATCCAAAAGACCGCATTGCTGCGATCTTGTCCATTCCGCGCTACTTTGCACGCGCTACCGACAAAAAGCTTGCGGCCACCACTGTAGAACAGGCGCTGGCTGGCTACCTGACGGTGCCAGGGGTCGGCGTTTCTGCCTGGATCGTCATCGGGCGCATGCGTTTTGAGGCTGACGACATCAACGGGGCCGTGGATGCTGCCCACAAGGCGCAGGCAATGGACGCTAAATCAGACGGCCCGGTCCTGCTCGCCTTGTCCATGATGAGCCCCAAGACGCCACAAGCCGAGGTCTTTGTAAAAAAGTACCTCGAAGAAGGCCAAGCACTGCCCGAAGTGCGGATGGAGTACGTTCGCGCCTTGCTGGACGCGCAGCGCTACGCTGAAGCGGCCACCCAACTGCAGGTCACCACCTCTGAGAAACCGGACTATGCCGATGCGTGGCTGATACGGGGCGTACTTGAATTGCAGGACGGCAAGCCAGCNGTCGCCGAGCGCTCCCTTAAGCGCTATGTGGAACTGGCGCTGGCCAAGCGCACTGGCGTACCTCACNCGGAAACAAGCCGTGGTCTGGTGCAAGCTTACCTCTCACTGGCCCAAATCGCCGAACAAAGNAAAGACTTCACGCACGCGGATGCATGGCTCAAGCGCATTGACAGCGCTGACGACCTGCTCAACGCCCAACTGCGACGGGCCGCCATTCTTGCCCGCCAAGGCAAGCTCGAAGAAGCACGTCTATTGATCCGCAGCCAGCCCGAGAAGTCCCCGGCAGACGCCCGACTGAAGGTCGCCGCAGAAGTCCAGTTGCTGCGTGACAGCAAACAATACAAAGGCGCTTACGACCTTCTCGCGGAGGCTGTATCGCGCAACCCCAACGATTTTGATCTGGTTTACGACATGGCCATGGTGGCCGAAAAACTGGGCAATCTGGAAGAAATGGAGCGCCTACTGCGCAGCGTGATCGCGAGCAATCCCGAGTATTTACATGCTTACAACGCACTGGGCTACTCACTGGCGGAACGCAACACCCGCTTATCCGAGGCCAAACAGCTCATTTTGAAGGCGCTGGAATATGCCCCCGATGACCCGTTCATTACCGACAGCCTGGGCTGGGTTGAATTTCGCAGCGGCAATCTGGCAGAGGCCCTGCGCATTCTTCAAGGCGCATTCAAAGCCAAGCCGGATGCAGAAATTGCCGCCCATCTGGGTGAGGTCTTATGGACCATGGGACGGCGTGATCTGGCCGTGAGCACCTGGAAAGAGGGCGCGCAAATCAATAGCGAGAATGAGACCTTGCTCGAAACACTGAAACGCCTGCGTGTGAAGTTGTGAGGCAGCGGGTGAAAGCCGTTTGCGCGGCAATTCTGTTTGCTACTATTTTTATAGCGGGTTGCGCAGCACCGACGAGGGTTGGGATCTCAAATCAGTCTGAAGTTTCGCTCTGGCGCGGGCGACTGGCAGTTCGGGTCGAGTCCAGCCCGCCACAATCTCAGCCCCAAGCCTTTTCCGCCGAATTTGAGCTAACCGGGAACTCCCAGGCTGGAGAATTGACTCTGTACACACCGCTGGGCAGCACGGCCGCCGCCCTTTCCTGGTCTGCCCAAACCGCCGTTATGCACTCCAATGGCGAGGTCCGCTATTTCGAGTCACTCGACGCCTTGATCAAGCAGGCGGTCGGCACCGAGATACCCGTGGTGGCACTCTTCGCATGGCTGGCGGGTAACAACATGGTCGTCGCAGGCTGGAGCGCCGACCTGTCACAACATGCCAATGGCCGGATCACGGCCCGTCGCACAGATCCCGCGCCTCTGGCGGAACTCCGTCTGGTGCTTGAAAAGTAGCACCTGATCAGTTGAGGACAAAGCTAAAAATCTGTCCCGCAAACTCACAGCATATGAAGTCGCTCTACGATATTTCCGCCCCGGCCAAGCTCAACCTGTTTCTGCACATCACGGGCAGGAGAAGCGATGGCTATCACCTGCTGCAATCCGTCTTCATGCTGATCGACTGGTGCGACACGCTGCATTTCGACCTTCGCGCTGATGGGCAAATCAGCCGCGAAGACCTTGGCACCCCCTTGCCAATTGACGACCTTATCGTCCGTGCTGCACGCGCCTTGCAGGCAGCCAGCAGCAGTTCGTTCGGTGTTCACATCGGAATTGAAAAACGGATCCCTGCGCAAGCCGGCATGGGCGGTGGTTCATCCGATGCGGCATCGACCCTGCTGGCCCTGAACCGTCTGTGGAAGCTCGACTATTCTCTGGAAAAACTCACCAAAATCGGGCTTCAGCTGGGTGCCGATGTGCCGTTTTTTCTGGGCGGGCACAATGCCTGGGTCGAAGGTATCGGCGAAAAAATGAAACCTATCACCTTGCCACAAAGTCGGTTTTTAGTGGTCAAACCAACCGACGGGCTGGAAACAAGACTGATTTTCTCGGACCCGTCCCTAAAACGGGACAGTAAAACTGCTATAATTGCAGGCTTCGCTGCAGATACTTTCGGCTTTGGCCGTAATGACTTGCAGAGTGTTGCCCAAAGACTTTGTCCCGGCGTGACCCAAGCCCTTGAATGGCTTGCCTCACACGGACTTAGTGGCCGGATGACAGGCTCTGGAAGTGCTGTGTTTGCACAAGTATTGCATCACATTGACTTGCAAGACGCACCGAGTGCGTTTCAGGTCAGGTTGTGTAATAGTTTGGATGTTCATCCCCTAGTGGGCTGGGCCTCCAGCGACAGTTTATCGGTTGACAGCTTTTAGCTGCCAACCCGTGTAGGGGAGTCGCCAAGTTGGTTAAGGCACTGGATTTTGATTCCAGCATGCGAAGGTTCGAATCCTTCTTCCCCTGCCAAATATTAAGTTGTACGTATCACACACTGGTCGTACAAGCGCAAACGTCACTTAAGCTGGGATACTCATGCAGGCTGCTCCAACCCCTGATTTCATGGTTTTTACCGGCAATGCCAATCCTGCAATGGCAGCGGACATTGCCAGTTACCTGAACATTTCCTTGGGTGCCGCAACGGTTGGCCGTTTCTCTGACGGCGAAGTGACGGTTGAAATCAACCAGAACGTGCGGGCCCGGGACGTCTTTGTGGTGCAGTCTACCTGCGCGCCAACCAATGAAAACCTGATGGAATTGCTCATCATGGTGGATGCTCTCAAGCGCGCTTCAGCAGAACGCATCAGTGCCGTGATTCCGTATTTTGGTTATGCACGGCAAGACCGTCGTCCGCGCTCAAGCCGTGTGCCAATTACCGCCAAGGTCGTGGCCAACATGTTGCAAACAGTCGGTGTGGCCCGCGTGCTAACCATGGATTTGCATGCTGACCAAATTCAGGGGTTTTTTGATATCCCGGTCGATAACATTTTTGCGTCCCCCGTTTTGCTGGGCGATCTGCGCCAGAAAAACTATGAAGACCTGATTGTTGTGTCACCCGATGTGGGTGGCGTGGTGCGCGCCCGCGCCCTTGCCAAGCAGCTCAATTGCGACCTCGCCATCATCGACAAGCGTCGCCCCAGAGCCAATGTCAGCGAGGTGATGCACGTCATCGGTGAAATCGAAGGACGCAACTGCGTCATCATGGACGACATGATTGATACGGCCGGCACCCTGGTCAAGGCCGCTGAGGTCTTGAAAGAACGCGGCGCGAAAAAGGTTTATGCCTATTGCACGCATCCCATTTTTTCGGGTCCTGCCATTGAACGCATCACCAATGGCGGCGCGCTCGATGAAGTGGTAGTCACGAATACTATTCCCTTGAGCCAGGCAGCCGCTGCTTGCCAGAAAATTCGGCAACTGTCCGTGGCGCCGCTGATCGCAGAAACGATCCAGCGCATTGCCAAGGGCGAGTCCGTCATGAGTTTGTTCTCGGATCAGGAAAATCTTTTCTGATTTGGGCAAAAGCGGGCTCACGCACGAACAACCGCGTGCTTTGAGCCTTTTTAAAATCGGAGTCACACTGGTCGCGGTGGACTCTTCTTGGAGTGAATACTATGAAATTCGTCGCTTTTGAGCGCGCANTGCTGGGCACGGGTGCGAGCCGCCGTCTCCGCATCACCGGCCGCACGCCCGGTATCGTCTATGGTGGCGCTGTTGCACCGCTGCAGATCGAAATTGATCACAACGCCCTGTGGCACGCCTTGAAGAAGGAAGCCTTCCATTCCACCGTTNTGGACATGGAAATCGACGGCAAAGACAATAAGGTTTTGCTGCGTGACGTGCAAATGCACCCCTTCAAGCAACTCATCCTGCACATTGACTTCCAGCGCGTTGATGCCACCACCAAATTGCACATGAAGGTGCCTTTGCACTACAGCGGCGATGAAAACTCGNCCGCTGTCAAAACTGACGGTTGCATCGCCAATCACGTGATCACTGAAATTNAAGTGCTGTGCCTGCCTGNNGACCTGCCTGANTTCATCGCGGTGGATTTGAGCGGCCTGAAAAAAGGCGCTTCGTTGCACCTGGCCGACATCACCCTGCCCAAGGGCGTGACAGCTGTTCCGCACGGCGGCAACAAAAACCCGGTCTTGGTGTCCGTGGTGGCCGTTGCTGGCGCAGAAGTACCAGCCGCAGAGGCTGGCGCAGAAGCTGCACCCGCAGCAGCCGGCAAACCAGCTGGCAAGGCCGCACCCGCAGCCAAAGCGCCTCCTGCTGCCAAAGCACCCGCAGCCAAGAAGAAGTAATCTCGAAGTGTGGGGGACAGAGCCGGCCTGCTTCGCAGTCTGCGGTCTGTCCCGCAAGCTTTCAGAGACTACTGCTAACTGCACAAAAATGGCCCACTTCGGTGGGCCATTTTGTTTTCTGCACTTACCCTGATAATTTGTTCATGATCAAACTCTTTGTCGGTCTTGGTAATCCCGGCCCCGAATACGAGTCCACCCGTCACAACGCAGGCTTCTGGTGGCTCGATGAGGTCGCACGCGAGTTCAAAACGTCCCTCGTGATGGATAAAACCTACCATGGTCTGGTGGGTCGAACCTCTGTCAATGGGCAAACGGTATGGTTGCTGAAACCTCAGACTTTCATGAACTTGTGCGGCAAGTCGGTTGCAGCCCTGGCCCATTTTTTCAAAATTCAGCCGCAGGAAATACTGGTAGCGCACGATGAGCTGGATATCGTTCCGGGTGAGGCCAAGCTCAAGCTCGGCGGCAGCCACGCCGGACACAACGGTTTGCGTGACATTCACGCCCAACTCGGCACTGACGACTACTGGCGCCTGCGATTGGGTGTGGGCCATCCGGGTGTCAAGTCCGAGGTCATCAACTGGGTGCTGAAAAAACCCTCGCTGGATCACCGGATCGCCATTGATCAGAGTATTGACCGCGCACTCAAGGCCCTGCCACACTTCTTGGCGGGCGATATGGATAAAGCCACCATGCTGGTGCATACCAGCAAGCCGCCAAGGCCCAAACCGCCCCGGCCTGAAAACCCACCGCAGTAACTCCCGCCTCACCAAACCCCATCGAACAGGAAGCACACCATGCAAAGCCGACCACTAAACGCTATATTTTTAATAGCTGCTTGCGCTTTATCGACGGGGGCTACAGCTCAAAACACCTATAAATGCGGTGACACCTACAGCCAGCTACCCTGCCCCGGTGGCATCACCATCGACGCCGCAGACCAGCGAACCAGTGCCCAAAAAACGCAGACCGACTTGGCAACGGGTCGCGACGCCCGCACCGCAGACGCGATGGAGAAGGCACGACTGCAGCAGGAAAAAATAGATATTGCGGCCAACACACCACCAGTGCCGCCTGCGAACACGGATAAAGCGGGCACCCCCGACACGCCCCAGGCGAAGAAGAAAAAGAAAGCGCCGGCCTACTTTACGGCGCAGACTTCAGGGG
>JGI24142J45722_1001560_pt1 | contig 10935 bp, 8 predicted proteins | sample BarGraIncu00431A_FD_45722 | JGI IMG/M metagenome (IMG submission 45722) | reverse complement strand
AGAAGTAGTCATTTCCTAATTCGCGTTTCTACTATTAAAGTAGAGGGGAGGTAAAATTATCATGTTAAAAGATACACTGAAGTATAATGTTGGGTCTAAGCCGAAAGATTTAGCTCCTGTAAAATATTCAAATGAGGATATGCGCCTTATTGAAAAGCGTGCTGCAAAATTATCCGGGCAATGCCAGTCTAAAGAAACTTCCTCTCACCTCCCTAACGTTGAATTATCCAACCGTAAACTGGAGGAGCGAAAATGAATATAGCATATATTCGTGTATCAACAATAGATCAAAACGAAGAAAGACAAATAAAGGCGATGGAAAAGGAAGATATAAAAAAATACTTCACGGAAAAAGTAAGTGCCAAGGACACAAAAAGACCCAAGCTTTTAGAAATGCTTGAGTTTGCACGAGAAGGCGACGTAATTATTATTAAAGACTTTTCTCGTTTAGCCAGGAGCACACAGGATCTATTGAATATTGTGAAGCAGTTGACAGACAAGGGCGTTAAGTTAAGATCCCTGAAAGAGAACCTTGACACGGACACCAGCACTGGGAAATTAATGCTGACCATGATCGGAGCGATAAATGAGTTTGAACGAGCAAATATGTTGGAGAGACAGCGCGAAGGAATTGCAATAGCAAAGTCGAAAGGTATGTACAAGGGACGCAAACAAGTGAAGAAGCCGGATAATTGGGACGAGGTATATCCACGGTGGAAGATTAGGGAATTGACAGCTGAGAAAGCTATGGGATTACTGGGGCTTAAGCGTAATACCTTCTATAAATTCGTGAATGAAGTTGAGATTAGTAGGGGAGAGAAAATAAATGACTAAGGACGAAACTGAACTTCTTAACATGATCCCAAGGGACCCTGCATTAAGAGCGTCCAGGCGTAAGTTAAAGAGATGTTTGGAGATATTTGGATATTTTATGGTAGGTGGCGGGAGGTTGTTTCATGCCTATATTTCGTTTTGAGAGTAAAGAACAGAAACGCGACCGGGAGATGCAGGAAATAGCTGACATTATTGCCCGTGAAGTTGCCAAGAATAAATATGATCCAGACCACGATACTGTTTTGGCGGACTTTCGCAAGAAAATGGGTTTGCCACATCCTAAAAAAAGTAAACTTTGTCTATAGCCAGAGTACATAAACGAGAAAATCCTGAAACGGACACCCTAGTAAAATGGCGTGAGTGAGAGAAAAACGGGCTTTGGCCTTTACATATCAAAACACGTTAAATGAGCCCAAAAAGTAGGAAAAAGAAAACACGTAAATCAGAACTCACGGTCAAATTTGACCCAAAATGAGGATTTGTAAGTTGAGCAACTTGTCATAGTGTTGATTATCGGACGCAGAAGGTACATAAGGATTTTGCTTTATCTAAACTGCTGGGCATTTTTAAAAAAAGTCACAATAACCACTTTTACTAATAAAATCTGTAAGTGGTTATTGTGACTTTTTTTAAAAATGCGTTGGAAGAAGTGAAGAAGCATATCGATTTCAACAACATCCAATGGGATCAGATTGGCCACCTCCAGTAATATTTTTCGACAATTTTCACTGTTTATCTTTCGTTAATATACTATGAGGATGGTCTTAATCCCCAGGCCTATGTAAGTTTGGAGGTTGTTCAGCAATCTTTATCTGCCAAAATTAATTGTCGTAAATTCGGGGAAAATTCATTTGTGTTACCTGGTAGAATTACCAGGGCGCAAATAGTGAAACTGTAGTACAGTTAGTGTCGGTAGGTATAATTTACCACATATTATCTTAACGTGGGTTGTACGTCATTTAGTTGGATCTACCTAGAAGGGGGGTATTTCAAAGTGTATTACATTAATCCTTGGATAGAGCTTTAAGGATTGGATTAATGTACATTTAAGTTTGCAAAACTGCGGATAAAATGACTATTGACAATGCTAAAATCGTCTATTTCTGGTTATTTGTATAATTTTAAGGAGGTTTAATACATGAAGAAATTACTTTCAATCGTTTTGACTCTAGTTCTTATGTTAACGTATACTATGAGTGCTTTTGCAGCAGGATCTGCGGTTACATCATCGGCTGTGGTTACACCATCAACCGGGGATAATTATAAAGTTGAAACTATTATGGACACAAAGGATTACCAAAAAATAAAGTTTACTAACCTCAAAACAGGTGACATAGAGTATCTTGAATCTTTTTTAAAGAATGGTAAGTATGAATTTTTAACGACTAATAAAGATGGTAGGACTAGAATAGAAAAGGTTAATGGAACAATCAAATCTACTAACTTAGATACAAAAGTAATCAAATACCAACCTATTATCACTTCAACTTCAACTTCAACTTCAACTTCAACTTCAACTTCAACTTCAAATAAACCTATTGTTAGTTCAAGTATAGTGGTTAGAAACAATACCTTAGTGGTTCCTCGAATAGGCGGTTGGGATGGAATCGGGAATCGAGAGTATAGTTCTACTTCCACAGTAATAAATAATGTAGGTGCAACGGCAGCTGCTCTCGCATTAGGCACAGACAGTTTTATAACAGGAGGTATTACGATTCTTGCTACATGGTTAGTTGGTCATTTTTGGGGAGAAACGTGGTGGTATACGGATCACTTCGTGGATTCGTATGATGAAACACACTTTAGGGATGATACAACCTTCTTTGGATATCCGGATTATACCAAGTGGATAGGCTCTTCGACATTTGCCTATTATACTTGATTATTAAAAATACTGAATTCCCTTCTCACAATCGGTCTTGTCTTCTCAAGAGAGTGCATTAACATCCTCATTTCAGGGGTTGGATTGACTGGACCTTACGTCTAATGCTTTAATGCAAGAGTCTTACAGGAATATTTCCTAGAAGACTCTTGCTTAATTTACTCCTTGTAAAAGTATTACTTTGGGGTCAAGGTCACGAATTGCGAATAAGGTATATGACACGGAGTTTATCAAATCATATTTTTAGGTAATGGCTAATTATTACGCAACAGTCGTAAATGTGAAGAAAGGGAAGGAAAAACATGTTTGATTATTTTTATATAACAATTGTATATGTTGTAATTATTTTCATAATGATTCGTGAAATTTACTCGTTTAATCAAGGGAAATATTACCCATACCTCAATTGGAAGAACAAGAAAGAAAGTTTTAATAAAAAGATGTTTGACACTGGATTGTTGGCAGTGCTCTTGTTTTGTGTTTGGAATTTGAATTTATCACCTGTTAAACTGCCTGATTTTCTCCCATTACTACCAATAATAACGTTTCTTCTTTGTATAAGTATATTGAATTATTTATCATATGCGAAAATTAAAGACCTCAAAATTATTTATCAAACTGTCATTTTAGATATATCTCTTATTGTTTTATTTTTAATTGTGATTATGATGCGACGTATAATCCCCTGAAAAGATTAGTTCGTTGTATGCTAAGAAGCATTCCAATGTAATTAACGGTAAGTTTAAAGTATCAACGTATTTCTGTCGGTCTTTATATTGATAGCTAGTGGATTGATTAAGTGTGAACGATTTAAAACAGCTATTAAGGTGTTTTAATGGATAGTATTTGTTATGTTGTGTTTTAATGTAATTGGCAATCTGCTTGATGTACATTATTCGAAAAATTCGCTATGACTTTAATATGCCCAATCAATATAGTGTTTGTTATGCGTTTGGCATTGGACAAAGGATAGTACAATCATTTGTCCTTGATAGAGCACACTAATTTGAACGTTGTGCTCTTAATTAAAAATCTTAATCGACATTTAATAATCAATAGCCCACCTGCCACAAGATCCGATAGGATGGGTATCGGACCAGCTCTTATTTCGAGAAGGGCTTTCCTCGTTCAATTACTAGCTTTGGCTTACGCCGTCTACAAAGATTACATATTTATTCTATCATCATTGAAAGACAAAGAATAGTTTGATCCAAAAAGAGAGAGAAAGAGACGCTTAAAGGCACTTCTAAGCCTCTAGAAGCTTGTCCAAGGTATTGAAATACTCTCTTTATCGTATTGGTCGAACTACAACCTAAATAATAAGCTTAGAATCTATTTTCATCTTAAACCTTAAGGGGTACTTAGTATGGAATTTTAGTAGCCTATAACTCCATTTCCATGCTTCTTTGAGGGGTATGGCAACGATTCGTTCTTTTTGGGGCCGCTAATAAATGAGCCCCTTTTTTATACGGTAACAACTATACCGAACTATAGTTCGGTATAGTTGTTACCGTATATTTCTTGTTTTTTCTTTACCGAATACAAATAATGACCTATAGAAAACTACTTTCCCGAACACGAAACACTAAGGAGTGAAGGCAATGAATAAGAAAACTAGGAAAATGCCGGGGGACCATCGAAGAATATCGCCATGAGGTGTAAAGTGGCCCCAAAAAGAAGGAATCGTTGCCATACCCCTAGTAATGGAACAGAAACGGCAATAGAAATTACAATATTTTCAAAAAACCGCTTTGAATTGATAGGTGAAGGTCACATTAACCCGTTATCAAATACCAAGGTATTTGATAATCAATAATTTTAATGAAAATTGCTATATTTAACCCACTAAATGGTTATTAAAACTATTATCAAAAACAAAATCTCAATAACTGCCAATTTTATGATGCGTTTTTAGCACTTTTATATGTAATTTTATCAATAGAATTTGATCAATCTGGAAAATTAATCAAATTCTATTGCCGTTTCTGTCCGGTTACTACACAACCCCCTAATACAGTTTAGCGGACTTAGCTAGGGTGGAAAAGCCTTATTTTGGCTTAGCGTATAAAAAGGTTAAAATGTTGGCCCTACCCCTTATAGAACTATTTGCTAATCCAGTTCAATAGAGTTCCCCACCTCATTTTTGGTATCGGAGGTGGATAAAAGGAGAGGCTCAAGTGTTGGCTTATCGCAGTTCCAGGGTCGACTTTATAGCTGTTAATCGCAGTTGTTGATGCGGTATTAGCAACATAGGTTACATTGCCCTCCGCCAACGTGAAGGACACTGTACCATCGTCACCTGTTGTCAATCCAATAACTGGGGTAGTGTTGTCTTTCAGGTGAGAAGCAGTTAATCCAGTGACCGATACACTTGGGTAGGCAGGAGCACTAGCCCAAGCTCCAAGATTGAAGAGTGGAACAGGTGTATTGACCGTCTGCATTGATGGTGAAGACATTGTTCCCATGTTAACACTTCCAGTAATGGTGTTGCCGTTAACCTGAGTAATCCACATGCCCGGAATCTCTGTTCCAAGGTATACGGTTTGATCAACAATCGGATTGCCGTACGCATCCTGAGCAATAAAGGTAATAGTCTGCGAGCCACCCAGGAGTTCGTTAACGCTGGACGGACTCGTTTTAAAAGCAATAAGTCCACTTACTGTTCCAGCAAATTGGAAGTTTACCGTTACCCTTGCAGTTTTGCTATTAAGTAAGTCACTAATAGTAATGACCGAAGTTTCTATATTCTTGTCACCGGCATTCACTTGAGCAACCTCGACAGGTGCGAACACACCAGTAGCTAATGTGGATACACTTGTTGAATAAGGAGCAAACATATTATTGTTCGCAAAGTAACTGGCTACCATGGGCTGCAATTGACCAGTAGACTTAACGTTAAAGCCGAGAAATTCTTCAAAATTACCTGGCAGACTCGTTGAAGGCAAAGTCCACGCAGCAACTTGTGATCCAGTAGAGCCGATGTTAGGTACACTAACTCCGATAAAGTTAGTCAAATCCGACAGATTTTCTTCAATTAGTGTAGCTGAACCACTTGTCGAACCAGGTAGATAGCCAACAACTTTATACCCTGACTGAGCTTTCCAGAGTATAACATTGTTAACACTGACCTCGCCTAAACTGTTTACGTTGAATGTTACCTTAGTAGGAAAAGAAGCAAGAGAGTAGCCATCAACATTTGTAATTACACCGTTCTTATCTGAGGTCATGTTCATGGTCAATCCTTGGTTAGGAATAGTACTCATAGCCGGGCAAGAGTTGAATGGAGCTACCACGAAGCTAGCATCCCATGCTGAGTCATACGGGCCGCCTTCAAATATAGGTACAACCCCCCCAGCTACAGTGAGGGTTGACGCTGGAGCCGCATCGCCATCAAGCAACGGATAGTTGTAGTAAAATCCATTCAGGGCAGCAGCTACACCAAGGCTTTCTCTTGAAGTTGCTGTTGTTACTGTCACCGTGCTAGTTGCTGTTTTAGCACCATCTTGCGTCGTTACTGTAATAGTTGCAGTTCCTGCACCTACTGGAGTCACTATTCCGTTTACGACAGTAGCTACAGTCGCATTACTTGTTGTCCAAGTAACTGCTTGGTTTGTAGCATTGGCAGGAAACACGGTAGCGACTAGTGGGCCAGTGGCACCACAGGCGGTTAAGGATAATGTAGGCTTATTAAGGCTTATCCCTGTTACATCAGTTACTACTGGGTTCACACTATCACCTATAGACCCCCCCGGCAACATCGGCATATGATAAGAAACCTCTGTTATTTGTGCAACGTCGGCATCAGAAATCACTGAGTGACCGCCAAGAGCAGTTACTACTGACGTTGAACCCAGCTTACTATTAATACTAGTAGATGCAATAGAACCGTCTCCATTAGTGTCATTAAGAACAATGGGTGAATTTGACTTAGCTGCAAGAGATGATGCAACGAGAGAGTCAACTAAGTGAGCGTCTGTGCCGTTAGCAACATAGACATTGTTATACGTATAAGTTAAGGCATTGAGTACTGCAAGATTCGTAGCGAAACGATCTGCCCCAAAGAGACGAGTAGCACCAGGGATGTCTTTTACGAGAGTAGGTCCTCCGATGATGTACGTAGTGGCACCTTTATAAACAGTCTCCGAAACTGGTAGGGTTCCATCAGGGTTGGCCACTAAGATTGAGTAGTTGTTAGCAGCGGCGTAAGAAGCTATTGATAAAGCATCAGCTAAAGCCCCATAACCTACTACAAAAGAACCTGTAGGATTAATTAGTTTAGCAGAAATTTCAGTCGCTGTTGCAATTCTATCAGCACCTTCTAGGACTGTAGTATTTACCCCGTTTATCCCGTTGACTTGATCAATAACTAATTTACTAATAGCTCCAACCACATAGACATTCTTTACACCAAGTTTGATTAATTCATCTTGAGTAGCAGTCGTCAGTGTATTGTTGTCCGTTAACAAGATCGGAGCTGTTTTACCTGCTAAGGGTGCAGCTAATAATACATCTACCAAATCTGCATCGTCAGATGAAGCTAAAATAGCCCTGTCAGCAGTCGTCCAGCCAGCATCTGCTACTGCAACGGCGGTCCCAATTCTGTCCGAACCGAAAAGTCGTGCTGTCGTTGCCCCAATGTCTGCAAAGGCATTAAACGGAGCCATTGTTAGAGCCATACCTGTAATAGCTAAGGAGGCTAAGGCTTTTTTTACTATTTTCAATGTGGTGAATCTCTCCTGTCATCTTTGAATAGTAGGGGGTGATTTCTGTTCTCGCAGGGTGTAAAGAGAATCAGCTCAACCACTCCGTCTACATGTACCCATCTACCCCAATTTATGGTCTATTCTCCATGCTATTACTTGTATCCTTCCTGATCTGACTGGTTTAGCTCTTCTTATCCGTTTTTTAGCCTAGTATATGAAATCTAACCAAAGTAAAGTTAAAACCGAAAATCAATCAGGTTTAACTTTACTTTGATATTGAGACAACTTATACTCTTGGTTCCGACCGGGTCCTCAAAACTGCTTATTTACACTGAGCAAACAGTGAAACATTGCATAATTGCAGTAAAGGTATTGACGCAGTGGTTCCTTAATCGGAAGTGTGGCTCAGATATTCGGAACACTGGCTTATTTTGACCCGGAGCATTCCACTTATATTATCTATTTACTTTGCCCCTGGTGACACGGATGCTCCCACTATCCCAAGTATCAAAAAATCTGCCATCGTAAAAGTAAACACGTCAAGATAGCAACCTGGGTGAGTTTGACTAAAATCGCTGATTTACATTTCGCGGTTTTAGTCAAACTCACCCAAAGAGGACTTACCTTCTCGTCGTTGAGTAGATAAGTCCTCTTTGTTTGTACCATTATTGGATTATAGTCAAAATAAATCAAAGCCACTCTAAAATGAGTGACTTTGATTTATTTTGACTCAGCTCAATTTAATTAGCGACTCTCTAAATTCTTTTATCCTATTTCCAAAATTTCTAATTTTTATAGAGTAAAATTCCTTTGGAATATACCCTAATAATCGAAGGCAATATTGGCAATATTCTTTGTGGCCAAGCATATTATTTGAATAATTTGTATTGAATTTAGCTAGTTTATCAATAATTAGTAATACTATCACAATATTTTGCTCATTATAATTAATGGTATTTTCTTCTTCATTAATTATAATATTTTCGTTGTTTTTGATTTCATCTTTTATTTGTAATTTTTTAATCATATATTTAAATAATTCTTCAATTATCATCTTTGTGTGAATTCCTAGAAATTTTATTTGTACAATTGTATAATAAATAAATTCAACATATATATGATTATCTACTATTTTCATAAAATCATAATTAATTAAATCTTTAATATTTTCGAATTCATATTCTTCTATTTTATCAAGTGAATGAATTAATGTGCAAAAACATAAACAATAATATCTCATAAAGTATTTAATGCAATTATTATCAATCATGGAATTAGCCGTTAAATTAAAAAATTCAATAATTAAATAAATCAATTGTTTAAATTCATAATTGTTTTCATTTTCATCATTTTTAATTTCATTTTTTAAAGAAAGTAATAATTCAAGAAAATAACTGAATTTAATTAAACAATTTAATATATCAGAGTGATGCTTTTTATTCATAGAACCAATTATTAATTCCTCAAAAGAGTAAATTTTCTTCTTATAGTCCTCAATCTTGTTGAAATCTCTACTGCCAGTCATCACACTGCCATTCATAATATTTGATATTATAACTTCTGTCTTAAAGTTATTTAAAACGTCATATATATACTTAATTAATAAGAAAACAATGACTATATGCGCAAAAAGAACAATAAACAATAATTTAATTAAACAAAAGTTAGAAAGCAATATATTATTTCCAGGTAAGATAAATAGCATTATTGAATCAAATATTACAGCTAATATAAGACAAACAACAATAAATTTAAAAAGCTTAGTTGGAAAGTACTTAATACTAGTTGGAGATTTTTCGCCAGAAATTTGTAATACTATAAATGTACTAGTTACTATGAGTCCAAATATCGCTGATAAAGACTGAACCAAAGAACTCAGTAAATACCTTAAATTGTCATCATTAATTTTTGATATAGAAAGATAATTTATAAATCTTACTGATCCAATTATTATCAATGCTATAAAAGCCACTAACATTAATGTGGTAGAGTGGACTAAGATGGACTTGTATATAGAGTTGTTGTAGAGAAAAGACCTTTTCCAGAACTTTTCAAGTAACTTTGTAAAGTCTTCTCGACCAATAGCCAATTCCCTCCTAAAATCTTCTAACTGGCATAATATCATATATACATGAGCTATAATTAGTAAGGTAAAATATATTAAAATTATAAATATAAATATATGTGTTTGTAATTCAATTCCTATCTTTTCCATCCCCTTTCCAGCTAACCCCTTCGACAAAAGGAATGATTACTCCTCTAGGGTAAGCTTCGAGGTATTAGATAAGTCCGGTTACTTTCGGGCAATAAGTATCAATATATACTTCTTCCGTTACTTCCACCAAACCTTCAAATAACATCTCTTCTTCCTCTTGCGCACCTTGACGAACCCCTGTCCAATACTTGATAGCTAAGGGCCTCCATTTTTTTCTAAAGTTATGTGTTTCTATATGTAAGAACGATTGACTAGCCCTATGCAAATTTCCAGTCAGCTTGACTTTAAATATCTTATAGCAATCTGGATCAGTGAGTGTGCCGATCCAATAGTCTAAACATCTTTTCTCGTCAGGGAGTACCCGGGGGTTGTGTAGTAACTGGACAGAAATTCCCGCTACACAACCTATAATTTACCAAAACAACTCTAATTTATCTATTGGATATTACATAATGAAAGTGTGTCACATTGATAAAATCACCAAGCTCGATTTCCGACGATTTTTACCCGTGAGAGTTGATTTTACGTTAGAGAAACAGTCGAGAAATGGCTCGAACTATCAGAATCACATTCTTTAAATTGCTCGATATAACTTGAATTACCTATGGTATACCATATTATAGGATTTACTGCATAGGTGACTCTGCTACTGGACTTTTAGACGATTTGTGCAGAGAATCCCATGGCAAATTTTTTAGTATAATTTAGGTTACATAACGGGAATTTCTGTTCCGTTACTACACAACCCCCGAGTATTGCCACAAGAAAGAATGTGATTTCTCGTGGCAATACTCTTTACTAATTATTTCTGACGACTACGAGGGGACCCAATTTTTTATTGCGGGTTCCCTCGTCTTTCATATAAATAATATAGCGAGGCATTTATTTATATGACCTAAAACAATCTAAATATGGTACAATAAGGAAAAAGTTTTAAATAAAGGAGGTTGTTCTAAGTTAAGATTGCCATTAGTTTAACCTGCTTTGAAGACGAAATTAGAGGTTTCTAAGGTTTGCGTACTTAACTAATCTAGGTGGTTTCTTGCAGAAAAATATAACTTAAGGTGGAGGAATTAAATGAACCTCAATATAAAAGAAACGTTTGAATTTGGTGTCCCTTTAAAAGCTATTGGTTGTGGTCAAGGTGGATCAAACCTTGTTGCTGCTGGAAATAATATAGGACTCTTTGAGCAATTTGCTGTTATTAATACGACGACTGCGGATGAGATGTCTGTGCCACTTTCAAATCAAATCCATTGTTTTAATCAAGATAATCAAAAGCGTGGGGCTGGTAAAGATGC
>JGI24142J45722_1001558_pt1 | contig 10938 bp, 9 predicted proteins | sample BarGraIncu00431A_FD_45722 | JGI IMG/M metagenome (IMG submission 45722) | reverse complement strand
CAGCTTTGACATCAATACCAAAAGTATTGTAAGGTAACAAAGAAGTTTGTTTCTCTATTTTCATTTATTTGATATTTTGAAATACTAACTCCATTTTCGATTCAAGCTCATCAGGATGAAACCACATAATTTCTTTATCCCTGTTAAACCAGGTCATCTGTCGCTTGGCATACCTTCGGGAATCCTGTTTAATCATGTTTACCGCAAAATCCAGCGTCCATTTGCCTTCCATGTATTCGTAAAGNTCTTTATATCCAACCGTGTTCAAAGTATTCAGGTTTTTATACGCATAGAACTTTTCAGCTTCCTCCAGTAGCCCTTCAGTCATCATGGCATCCACACGGGCATTGATTCGCTCGTATAATTCAGGACGTGGCCTGTTCAATCCTATTTTCAGNATATTGAAATTCCGCAATTTCCGTTGGCCTGTACGCAAGTTGGAATAAGGATTCCCCGTCATGCTGCATATTTCCAACGCATGGATTATACGCTTTGGGTTTTGTAGGTCTACCTGTTCAAAATGCACAGGATCCAGTCGTTTTAATTCACCCTGAATAAATTCAAGGCCGAAATCAGCATACTGCTTTTGCCAGAATAACCTTGTTTCAGCATCTACATTGGGGATATCGTCCATGCCATTGCAAATTGCATCGATATACATCATCGAGCCACCCACCAGCATGACAACTTTGTGGTTCTGAAATAAACCATCCAGCAACTCTATGGCATCCTTTTCATATTGTCCGGCATTGTATTCATCATGTATGGAATGTGAGCCTACGAAATAGTGTTTAATCCGTCGTAGTTGATCTTCCGTGGGTGCAGCGGTACCAATCTTCAACTCGCGGTAAAACTGTCTGGAATCGCACGAAACGACCGGACAACCGAAATGCTCAGCCATTCGCAGACTTACATTGGTTTTACCAACCCCTGTCGGACCCAAAATTACAAGCAATGTTGGTCTTTTCAGTTGACAGTCGGTACTGGAGAGTTGATTTTCAGNTTCATTCATAAATAAACTGGAAGTATGGAACACACTGATTTATAAAGAAAAAGACAGAAAATAATGCTTACTTTCTGTCTTATATCGATTAATTGTTGATAAATTAGAATTTAGGATCTTCTGTAAACANGCTGCTATCGTCAAAATTCATTTCTCCAAATCCTTCTTCATCCAATTCTTCAGGTTCATATTCTTCATCCCCATAGAAGTTTTCATCAATGTTTTCTTTAGGAGTTGCGGCTATTCCTTCATCGACCATAATCTGAACAGGAGCTTTTCCTTCCGAAGATATACATTCCGCTTTATCCAGGTTTTTTCTTGGAATTATTTCGGTCAATTCAATAAAAAATACCCGATCTGACATCATATCAAATACATACAGCATTTTCTGATTCTCATCAACCAACAACTCTTCTAAAGTTGTATCTTCCATGACTAAATTATCGTATTCTGAACTTGAATCCATTTCAACTAGTGTCACCTCTTGTCCCTTTTCCCAATTATCGGAGCATATAAAGAAAGATGTCATTAGATTTTTCTCGTAACTTACCGAATCGAGAATTGCATTATGCAGATCGAGGAATTTTGCTTCGGAATCAATATTGATTACACGAACAAAATTATCTATCTCATCGGATAGTATTGTGAATTTATATACCATGTCTGTTTGTTTTTATTTCGGGCGTAAAAATACAACATTATTTCTTATTTACATTGTAAACAGATAAAGATATTTCGCAAAAAAAGCTGCTATTTTGTATAGCAGCTTTCTTTAATACAGTTCATTATTTACAAATAACACATTACGGATAAGAGATTTATCGCTTCAATTTTTCTTCTATTTCCCTGACGCTTGAACGGAAATTTTTATCGCAATCCATTAAATCATTTACAATTTTACAGGCATGCAATACTGTTGCATGGTCACGTTGTCCAATGGTATTACCTATAGAAGCCAGTGAACTTTTTGTCAATTGTTTTGATAAATACATGGCAATCTGACGTGCCTGAACGACTTCACGTTTACGGCTTTTGGTAGATATGGCATCGATTGATAAAGAAAAGTATTCACAAACGACATCGCGTATTTTCTCAACAGTATTTACTTTCCTTGTGATATTCACTATTCTGCTTATGACCTTTTCAGCCAGTGTTACATCAATTGGGATATTAGCAAGGGTGGAATGAGCCATAAGTGAAACCAGTACGCCTTCCAGGTCACGGACATTATCCACTACATGTTCAGCAATAAAATNAACAACTTCTTCGTCAATTTCCAACCCATCCCTGTAAATCTTACTCTGAAGAATTGATTTACGTAAATCAAAATCAGGTTTCTCTATTTCAGCAGACAACCCCCATTTAAAACGAGTAAGNAATCGTTGTTCCAGTCCAACCATCACAATTGGAGACCGGTCGGAGGTTAACACCAATTGTTTTCCCATTTGGTGAAGGTGATTAAAAATATGGAAGAATGTATTTTGTGTACCTGTTTTACCGGCAAATTCCTGAATATCATCTACAATCAAGACTTCAATAGTTTGATAGAAATTCAAAAAATCATTCACTGTATTGCTTCTGACAGCATCTGTATATTGAATCTGGAATGTATTGGCGGAAACATACAACACACGTTTGTCAGGATGCAACTGCTTAGTCATAACGCCAATGGCGTTAGCCAAATGCGTTTTGCCTACTCCCGACTGACCATAGATAAAAAGCGGGTTAAAGACATTCTTCCCGGGTTCATTTCCTATGCTAATTCCGGCTGTACGGGCCAGTTTATTACTATTTCCTTCAATCAGATTATTGAAATTATACGCAGGATTTAATTGTGGATCAATTTCCGGCAATTGAGGTTTGTGATAAGGATTCAGATAAGCCGAATTATTCACAACCTGTTTGGGTTTTTGTTGTTCACTGGCACTAGGAATCTGTGTACCTGTTCCACTCGATTTATCAATCATTACGCGGTATTCAAGCCGTGTTCCGACTCCAACCTCACGGTATAAAGTCATCCGCAACAAATCAATGTATTTTTCCTCAATATATTCTACAAAAAACTGGCTAGGCACCTGCAATACAAATATCTTATTTTCGTATTTAAGCGCAACAAGGGGTAAAAACCAAGTTTTAAAAGATACTTCGCTGATATTGTCTTTGATAACGCCCAAGCAGCGATTCCATAATTGAATGTGATTATTTAACATCTTTGTTTTGGTTCAATATATTTTTCAACGAAATTATATAAACAGATAGAAACAGATTGCAGAAATTAGTTTTTTATACGGGCTATTTTCAGCACTACAAAATTCTAAAACTTTTCTGACATAAAAAAATCATATTTATTTTGGTACTTCATCCTTTCATCCATCTTTTTTAATATCAGAACTTTATATAACATGTCTGATTCACATATAGTTATTTGTAACATTATTGTAATATGACTGATAGTAAAGGCATTAACAAATTGATAGTAATTTTGGTCAATTTAGTTAAGAAAAAACCGAAACTCTTGTTAACAAAAGGTTTCGGCTGTGAAAATTCTTAAACAATATTTTTTTTACCGGATTCGTTATTTAGAATTAGCGTAAATAGCAATACTATTTAGTCTTGCTACCAAAAAGAGAAAAATGGACATACCGCTTAGGGTTTTTTTGAAGGTCTATCAATAACTTATCAGCNCTTGAAGCTGTATTTGAAAGATTGATGTACAGATCTTTATTATTCAAAAGCATGCCGATTGTACCTTCCGAACTATTCATTTTTTCAGAAATCAAATTCAGGTTTGCGATAGTATGATCTATGCTGGCAAAAGTAGATTGGTAATCAATTTTTTTCAGGTTTCCACTTATTTGTTTGAAGTCCGCTGTCATGACATTTACATTGTTTAGAATATGGGGCACATCATTACTCATCAATTTCTTCAGTTGAGAAGAGCTTATGGCCAGATCAGCAGTAGTGCGTTCAATAGAGGCCATACTTTTATTCAGGTTTTTGTTTTCCACCAAAACCCTGACTGAGCGTATCAGTGAATCAGCCTGAGTGGAAATGCTTTCAATTTTTGGTACAAGGTCTCCCGATATCTGAGCCATTAATCCGATTCCCATTTTAGTCTCAATCGTATCACCCGGTGTATGCATTGTTTGTGACAGATTTATAGGTTCATAGATCAACTGAATGGCTTTACCGCCCATTATACCTTCGTCATATAATTCAATTCGGGTATCCNTAGGCAATTTGATATCCTTTGAAACAGATATTTTGACAANAAACGATTCTTTCTTTGAAAAATCATATTTGATTTGCTCAACCTGTCCCACTTTAAATCCCTTGACATAAACAGGAGAAGAAGGTACTAATCCACCAATATTCTCATACCTTCCATAATAATAACTAACCGGTGAGAATATATCTATTCCTTTTAAATAATTCAGTCCAAAATACAATACAAAAACGGCTATCACAGCCATGATACCTACTTTAACTTCACGTGTAAAATATTTCTTCTTCATATGGTTTAATTTTATTATTCTGATAAATCGTGATAAACTGGAGAGAAACAATCGACCTTATTATTTGATTAATTTTAAAGCTTCTCTGGCAGATATTTTTTTATCTCCTTGAAAAGCAATGATAAATGCTTTGGGAAATTTTGAGACAATTTCCTTTCTGACTTTTTCTATCCTTGCATAATCGGTTTCATTCCCTACTGTGTATTTATTCATCCCATCTTCTACAAAATAATCGATATTGTCAACACCTTTAAATTCCTTTGATTTTGCCTTTACGTTTTTTGAAGTAACAAACAATTGAACTTTAAAAACCGGCCTATGTGCTAAATTCACCGGAAGAATCAATGGAGTCACATTTTGGTTCTTTTTAGCAACGGTATCTATTTCGGGTTTATGATCACCCACTTCTTCCGAATGGGATGACTGTTTTTGATTATGTTCTTCTCTTTTAGATGGTTGATCAATTTTTGATACTGAGGACATTTGGCGACCTGATTTTTTATCATGCGTTCTCTTGTAGTCTACAAATGCATTGAAAACAGCTGTAGCCATTTCTTTCTGCCCCTGGTCTGAAGTTAAATACCGTTCTTCAGCCGGATTAGAAATAAAACCTACTTCTACTAAAACACTTGGACAGGCTGACCGGTGTAAAACCCAAAATCCGGCTTGCCGCACACCCCGATCAGTCCGTTGGCAATAGCTGACAAATTGCTTTTGAATAATCGATGAAAATTCAACACTTTTATCAATATACTTGTCCTGCATAAATTCGAACATGATATAGGAGTCTACCGAATTGGGATCAAACCCTTTGTATTTTGTACGATAATCTTCTTCCAATAGTATTACAGAGTTTTCACGCATTGCCACATCCAGGTTTGCTCTTGTTTTTGCCAACCCTAANGTAAATGTTTCGGCACCATAGGCAGCTGANCTTAGTGATGCATTGGTGTGAATACAAATAAAAAGATCTGCATGATGGTCGTTTACTACATCTGCTCGTTCCTGCAAGGTAAGGTATTTATCCGTCTTACGTGTATAAATCACTTTNACATCCTTGAATTTTTGTTCTATAATGGCACCNAGATCCAGAACTATCTGCAAATTAATATCTTTCTCNTTTGAATTTGCACTCATTGCTCCAGGATCATGNCCTCCATGACCAGCATCCAGGACAACAGTAAATCTTGCATCCTGAGCTTGAATAGGAAAAATAACAAATAATCCCAATATTATTATATAATTTTTACAAACCAGAAAATAGTCTTTTAAGTTTTTCATGAAATTTCATCTAATAAAAAAAAAGAAACTCTTGTATGTTTTTGTGCAAAAGTAATGCATTTATCCTATTCCTGATACGATATTAAGGAGTAAATTTTCAAATTAATCATAAAAAAAGGATATATGTAAATGAGACAACTATTTTTTCACTAAATTTGCAACCTAATCAAGAAACCTATGCCCCTACCGGATGCAAATCTGTAACCATTTATATTTCAGCAAAGCACGTCCGTACTTGCTTCTATTTTTATGGTTAACTCTACACTTATTGGGTTTCAGCCAGGGGAAAGTTGCATCAACGAATAAAGGAAACAAAGCCTCGGTAACCGACACACTTACCGTATCTACAAATTCAGATTCCACCAAAACAATCAACAAGCCAAAATCAAATAAAATTGACGCTGAAATAGTGTATAGTGCTCAGGATTCGATAGTTTTCCTAGGCAACGGTACAGGCTTTCTACATGGAAAAAGCGATATTAAATACAAGAATATAGAACTAAAAGCAGAATTTGTTCGTGTTAAAATGGACAGTAGCCTTATTTTTGCAAAAGGAAGATTAGACAGTATCGGAAAAAAAATAGGTGATCCTGTTTTTACTGAAGGCACAACTGAATATGAATCGAAAGAACTCACTTATAATTTAAAGACAAAAAAAGGTTTCATTCGTCAGGCAGTTACAAAACAGGGAGAAGGTTATGTTATAAGCGACAAGACAAAAAAAACCAGTGAAGACATTCTTTGCATGACTGATGGAAAATATACCACCTGCGATAACCATGAGCATCCTGATTTCTACCTTGATCTCACCAGAGGGAAAGTCAAACCGGGAAAATATATCGTTACCGGTCCGGCTTATCTGGTTATTGAAGATGTGCCTTTGCCTATTGCCATTCCATTTGGATTTTTNCCTTTTACCGATAAATATTCTTCGGGTATTGTTATGCCAACCTTTCAGGATGATTTCTCCAGAGGATTTGGTTTGGTAAATGGCGGATATTATTTTGCAGTAAATGATTATATGGATCTTGAACTTAAAGGGGATATCTTTACCAAAGGTACATGGTCTTTCAATGCTTCATCACAATATGTGAAACGCTATAAATACCGTGGAAATCTCAGNTTCAGNTACCGCGATGATATCATTAGTGAAAAAGGGTTGCCGGATTATCAAAGCAATACAAATTTGAGTATCGTATGGTCNCATTCCCAGGATGCNAAAGCAAATCCTTTTTTTAATTTTTCTTCCAGTGTCAACTTTTCAACCAGTGGCTATAACAGGAGCAATATAAACAGCTATTACAACGGTGCATTAAATTCAGCAAATACTAAGAGTTCAAGTGTATCATTTACGAAACGTTTCCCTGACAGTCCGTTTAATATATCAGGGGGTATGAGTCTGAATCAGACTACAAGAGATTCAATGATTAGTCTGACATTACCCGATCTGAGTATTTCAATGAGCCGGATTTATCCCCTTAAGCGTAAAATCGCTNTTGGGAAAGAACGTTGGTATGAAAAAATCACTATGTCTTATACCGGAAGTATAAGAAATATTATCAACACTAAAGAAAACAAGCTTTTTTCGTCATCGTTAACCAGGGACTGGCAAAACGGAATGCAGCACAATATACCNGTAAATGCCACATTTAATTTGCTNAAATACATCAATATTTCTCCGAATTTCACTTATACGGAACGTTGGTACCTGCAATCAATCAANAAATCATGGGATAACATCAAACAAGTTGAAAAAATCGAGACACTCGATGGTTTTCATCGTGTTTTTGATTTCAATACTTCGATTTCAGCTTCTACAAAGCTTTATGGGTTCTTCACACCTATTAGCTCCATTTTTGGTGATAAGGTACTAAAAATCCGCCACGTTATGACCCCAACCATTAGTTTCAGCTATCGTCCGGATTTTGGGGATCCGGTTTGGGGATATTATAGTTCTTATACAAAATCTTTACCTGACATTTCCAATCCGTTAATCAGGCATGACCAGACAGTCCAATACTCTCATTACGATGGATTTCTTTATGGAGTACCTGGTGCAGGCAAATCAGGGGTCGTTAATTTCTCTGTTGGCAATAATGTTGAAATGAAAATACGCAATGACAAGGATACAACCGGAATAATTCCTACCAAGATTATTAGTTTAATTGATGCACTCTCATTTAGCGGTGGTTATAATTTAGCCGTAGACACTATGCAGTGGCAGATTTTCAATGCCAGTCTTCGTTTAAAACTCGGCAAGAGTTATACACTCAGCCTGAATGGATCGTTCGACCCATATATGTATGCCTTTACCAATACCAATCAATTTGTGCGGGTAAACCAGCTTCGTTGGGAGCATGGCCAGTTCCCTAAATTTTTGGGAACCAGCACCTCTTATAGCTATACATTTAACAACGACACTTTTAAGAAAAAGAAAAAAGANAAAACNAACAATACCGGCCAACAACCTCCCGTTAATCCCAATGATCCAAAACCGGCAACTGGTGATAAAACGGGTGCCGATAAGGACAAGAAGGAGGTAGACAAAGATGGGTACCAAAAAGTAACTATCCCCTGGAGTCTTTCCATAAATTATTCCGTTCAATATTCAAATACATCCACAATTGACTCGGTAAAAAAAGAATTCAAAATGGCTTTAACGCATAATCTTAGCCTGTCAGGGAATATCTCACTTACTACTAACTGGAAAATAAGTGCAAGTACGTCCTATGACTTTAAAGCCAGTCAATTTACATATACCAATGTCAACATTATCCGAAACTTACATTGCTGGACTATGACTGCCAGCATGGTTCCATTTGGACCTTTTAAATCATATACTTTCCGTCTTGGTGTCAATGCAAGCATGCTTCAGGATTTGAAATATGACAAACAAAGTGGTTACCCTACGAACAATATTGTCTGGTATTGAGTTATTATGGTAATACTATTCAAATAACCCTGTTTAAAATGCAGGCAGACTAATTAAAAAAAAGAATTAATACAAGTACAAATACAAATAAGAAGAAAAATGAAAATTACAGCAAACAAATCAGTGTCAGCCGAATACGAGTTATACGTGGATGGCGAATTAGAAGGAGAACAGGAATTGATGGAAAAAGCTACCACGGAAGAACCTCTACGTTTTATTTATGGAGTTGGAATGATGCTCCCTAAATTTGAAGAGAACTTATTCGGACTTCAAGTCGGTGATAAGTTTGACTTTACCATAAATAATGAAGAAGCCTATGGTCAGTATGATGACGATAGCGTGCTGGATCTTGAACGTGCCATTTTCGAAATTGATGGTAAGCTTGACGAAGAAATGATTTTTGAAGGAAATGTTGTTCCNTTGATGGATAATGAAGGTAACCGTGTTAACGCACAGGTTGTAACAATTACNGATACTCACGTTACAGTCGATTTAAATCATCCGTTGGCTGGTGANAATCTGCACTTCAAAGGAAGTGTATTGGAAGTTCGTGAAGCAACAGAAAAAGAAATCGCATCATTAAGCGGTGGATGTGGTTGTGGTTGTGACGAAAAAGGATGTGGTGAGGGCAATTGCGGCGAAGGTGGTTGCAGCGATGGAGCCTGTGATTGTGGTGAAAAAACTGAAAAAGTAAGTGCCTGCGGNTGCGGATGTAACTAATCCCTTTTTATAAATACAAAACAAAATCTGAATGGCTATTTTGCAGTTTCAAGCTGCATAATAGCCATTTCTATTTGTATTAAAATGTGCTCTGATAAATAATTCTGATTGGGATATTAATGTTTTAGGTTTTCCAACAACTAAAAACAGGTATACCATACAACGCTAATTNTAATTTGAATTTTGGTCATCAAAAACAAGAATTATAAACATTTGTTCCAAAAATTCATATTTTCAATTAACTTTGTACATCAATCAGTGTTTAAATCAAAAGTAATAGTACATCAACAATCAATCCGTTTAACAAATGTCGAATATAATAGGTAAATTATTTACGTTCACCTCATTTGGGGAGTCTCACGGTAAGGGTATCGGAGGTATAGTGGATGGTTGTCCATCCGGAGTAGAACTGGATGAAGTCTTCATTCAGAATGAGCTGAATCGTCGCCGACCCGGACAGTCGGACATATCTACACCACGCAAGGAAGGAGATGTAGTTGAATTTCTCTCAGGCATTTTTGAAGGTAAAACTACCGGAACACCCATTGCTTTTGTTATTTGGAATGAAAATCAACACAGTACGGATTATGATCATTTGAAAGAAGTCTACCGTCCTTCGCATGCCGATTACACCTATCAACAGAAATACGGAATTCGCGATCATCGTGGAGGAGGACGTAGTTCGGCACGTGAAACTGCTTCACGTGTAGTAGCAGGAGCAATTGCCAAATTAGTCCTAAAGAATATGGNCATTGAGATCACAGCTTACACTTCACAGGTAGGACATATTGCTATGACTAACAGTTTTGAATCAATTGATTTATCGTTAATTGAAAGTAATGTGGTCCGTTGTCCTGAAAAAGATACAGCAGAAAAAATGATCGCCTATATAAAACAATTAAAAGAGGAAGGCGATTCAATCGGTGGTATTATTTCGTGTGTCATCAAAGGAGTTCCTGTTGGACTTGGAGAACCTGTATTCGATAAACTGCAGGCACGCCTTGCTCAGGCCATGCTAAGCATCAATGCTACCCATGGGTTTGATTATGGACGTGGGTTTGAAGGAGTAAGCCTGAAAGGGTCAGAAATGAATGATGCATTTGTGAAGGCAGCTGAAATGGTTACTACCCGAACAAATAACTCGGGGGGTGTTCAGGGTGGTATTAGCAACGGACAGGACATCTATTTCCGTGTTTTATTCAAACCTGTTGCTACCATTGCCAAAAAACAAGACACACTTGATATTCACATGAACGAAGTAGAGCTGGAAGCGCGCGGACGCCATGACCCTTGTGTTTTACCACGTGCCGTACCGATTGTGGAGGCAATGGCAGCCATGACGTTGCTGGATCTGTATCTTATTAAGAGTTGATTGGTTGATTGGTTAACTAGTTGATTAAGTTGTCCCGATTGCTATCGGGAGGTTAAATAGGTAATTGGTTGATTAGGTAATTGAGGTAATCAGGCAATTAGTTATTTGAGAAAAT
>JGI24142J45722_1001550_pt1 | contig 10993 bp, 11 predicted proteins | sample BarGraIncu00431A_FD_45722 | JGI IMG/M metagenome (IMG submission 45722) | reverse complement strand
TGGCGTGGCGCGCCACTTGGTGAACCTGGAAGTGGTCAACACCTACGAAGGCACGCACGACATCCACGCCCTGATCCTGGGCCGGGCACAGACCGGCATTGCCGCGTTTGCGAACTGACATGGATATGACCCCCACGCTTGCCACTTTGTGTGCTGCCCTGCCCGCCGAGAGGGCTGGCCTCCCTTGGGGCGGCCCGGCGGGAGTCCGGCCATGACTGCAGCACTCCAGCACCTGAAAGTGCTCGACCTGTCCCGCGTACTGGCCGGCCCTTGGTGTACCCAGATGCTGGCCGACCTCGGCGCCGACGTCGTCAAGGTCGAGCGCCCCGGCGCCGGTGACGACACGCGCCACTGGGGCCCGCCGTTCCTGCAAGACGCGCAGGGGAATGACACCGATCAGGCCAGCTATTTCACCGCCTGCAACCGCAACAAACGCTCCATCACCATCGACATGGCCCAGCCCGAAGGCCAGGCGCTGATCCGCCAGCTGGCGGCGCAAAGCGACATCCTGGTGGAGAACTTCAAGGTCGGCGGCCTGGCGCATTACGGGCTGGATTACGCGAGCCTGAAAGCGCTCAACCCGCGCCTGATCTACTGCTCGGTCACCGGCTTTGGCCAGAGCGGACCGTATGCCGAGCGTGCCGGTTATGACCTGATGATCCAGGCCATGAGCGGCATGATGAGCATCACCGGCCGCCCCGACGACGTGCCCGGCGGCGGCCCGCTGCGCGTCGGCGTGGCCCTGACCGACCTCTTCACCGGCGTCTATGCGTGCAGCGCCATCCTCGCGGCCATCGAGGTGCGCCACCGCACTGGTGAGGGCCAGCACATCGACATGGCCCTGCTTGACGTCGGCATGGCCATTCTGGGCAATCAGGCGGCCGGGTTTTTGAACACCGGGAAGGTGCCGCAGCGCCAGGGCAACAGCCACCCCAGCCTGGCACCGTACCAGGACTTTCCGACGCTGGACGGCGCCATGCTGCTGGCCATCGGCAATGACGGCCAGTTCCGCCGCTTCGCCAACGCCGTTGGCAAGCCGGAATGGGCGGATGATGCGCGCTTTGCCGGTATGGCCGGGCGCGTCACCCACCGCAGCGCGCTGATCCCGGCGATGGAGGCCGTCACCCGCACGCGCACCACCGCCCAGTGGATTGCCCTGCTGCAAGACAAGGCGGTGCCGTGCGGACCGATCAACGACATCGGCCAGGCCTTTGACGACGCCCAGGTCAAAGCCCGTGGTTTAGTGGTCAATCAGCCGCTAGCCCCCGCTATTGCTGCGCAGACGGCTATTGAATCAATAGCAAGCGTGGCGAGCCCGCTGCGCCTGTTGGACACGCCGCCGGTACTGCGCCGGGCGCCGCCGGCCTTGGGCGAGCACACCGAGGAGGTGCTGGCCGAACTGGGGCTGGACGCGGCGCAAAGGGCGGCGCTGCGGCAGGCCGGGGNGGTGTAGTCAATTGCTACTAAAAACGTAGCTACTACCGCACTGTGGATGAGGGACGGAAGCCTATTTGACCCTGTATTCAGTCGGTGGCAGGTTTGTCCTTTCGGCCTCTCCGTGGTACGAACCCGAGAGGATGCTTGGGCTGTGGCGCAGGCGGGTTATCAATAACCATCGCTCCGGGTTGGCTGGAACAAACGCAGTCCATTACGCGACTGTGAGAACAGTGGGGTAAGCGGTGGCGCGAGGCAATTTGTGGATTCAGGCTGCGGGCCAGAAAATTCAAGTTNGTCTTTCTATTGGAATCGCCTCATTGCTGACTGATGCGACAACTGCCCATAAACTGATCCGATGTGCGGACACTGCGCTTTATCAGGCAAAGCAAGAGGGGCGTAACCGCGTCGTTCCTTTTGTGGATGTGCAAAAGAACTNAAGGCGGCGTCAGTTATTACTGACGTTTCCCTTCTGTGGNAGGAACTCAAATACCGCCCACTCCAGTCAAGATATATCGGAAACCAGTAGTGTCCCAACGTTTTCACATCAGGGGTTCGTAAATTAATGATTTNCTTGCAGAATTCNGCATTTGGGTCTGGTCTCGATTTGAACGTCGAGCGTCAGACTTATATGCAGTCATAACGCAGTCACCTGGATTTAAAGCAGAGTTGAAACCTGTGACGGTTCGTATTCGACGCAAGTTCTGGCTGGCGATCCCGCTCCTGAACGCAGGCATACCCGTTGCAGTGTCAAGCTCAAATTACCATCCTGAGTGGTAATTTACAAATACGCTCCAAAGAGGTAAAATACGAGTACCCGTTTGACAGGTATCTATTACTCGTTCAACGTACTCTGCGAGGCGCTTATGAAACAAATCCTTTCCATCACAGACCAAGTTGGCCCGCTCCTGCAGGCGGCGCGCAAATCGGCGCGACTATCCCAAACTGCCCTGGCCAGCAGGCTGGGCATCAGTCAAAGCCGNGTGTCCGCCATGGAGTTGGCCCCAGCCTCCATCAGCCTGGAGCAGTTGCTGGCTATGTGCTCCGCACTGAATTTGGAGCTGGTGGTGCAGACCAAGGTGCGCTCGACTGAGCGCCGCAGCGATATTGCCCTCACCGAGTCGGAGTGGTAAGCCATGGGCCGCAAATCCCATTCGCGCGCCCTGTCAGTGTGGACCAATGGTCAACGCGTCGGCACATGGACCATTCCGACGCGTGGCGACATTGAATTCATTTATGACACTGAGTGGATGAGTTCACCCAGTGGACGCCCGCTGTCGCTTTCCCTGCCCTACACCGGTGACCAGGCGCTCAAAGGCGCTCGTGTTCGAAATTTCTTCGACAACCTGTTACCCGACAGCGAACCCATTCGCAAGCGGCTCGCAACACGCTTCAAGACCGAGACCACCGAGGCCTTCGACTTGCTGCAGGCGATCGGCAGGGACTGCGTGGGNGCGGTTCAACTGCTTGGCGAAGACGAGATTCCAACTGACATCACGAGCATCATCGGCACGCCGATGTCCGAAGAGGAAATCGAGAAGCTTCTTATTCAAACGACGAGCACCGGACCCCTGTCCAACCTCGACGATAACGAAGACCTGCGCATATCGCTCGCCGGCGCCCAAGAGAAGACCGCCTTGCTCTGGCATGACGGCGCCTGGATGCGCCCGCATGGGTCGACGCCGACCACCCATATCCTAAAACTGCCGCTGGGTCTCGTGGGCCATCGCAAAGCTGATTTCAGCACCTCGGTCGAGAACGAGTGGCTCTGCATGAACTTGCTGGCGGAGTATGGACTGCCGGTGGCCACCACCGCCTTGCTCACGTTTGGCAGTCAGAAAGCGCTCGGTGTGGAGCGTTTCGACCGCCAGCTGCATTCCTCTGGTACGTGGCTGATGCGTTTGCCGCAGGAGGACTTCTGTCAGGTCAAGGGCGTGCCATCGCACCTGAAGTATGAAAGCGACGGCGGCCCCGGACTGGCTGACCTAGCGGGTGTGCTGAGCGGGTCAGTGCGAGCGGAGCAAGACCTTGCCACGCTGCTGAAGTCCCAAGTGTTGTTCTGGATGTTGGCGGCGCCAGACGGCCATGCCAAGAATTTCAGCATCCGCTTGCTGCCGCAAGGCCGCTACTCGCTGACTCCGCTGTACGACGTAATGTCCATCTGGCCAGTTGAAGGAAACAGCGCAAGCCAGTTCTCCCACTACAAGGCCAAGCTGGCGATGGCGCTGCTTGGCAAGAACAAGCACTACCACTTCAAGGACGTCCAGCGCCGGCACTTCAACAGTACGGCCTCCAAGTGTTTCCAACGGCCGATGCGGAAGACCTGATTGAACAGGTACTGGAACGTACCACGACGGCGATCGACAACGTCGCTAAGAAGCTGCCGAAGGGCTTCCCAGAGAAAGTCGCGGAATCCATATTCCAGGGCTTGCGCAAGTCTGCTGAGCAGTTGGACCGGATGCCCAAGGCGTAGCATGTTGTGCCGGCAAGCCCTGCATTGGGGAATTCTCCAACCGTAACCAAGGTTGGTGGCGTTTTCTAAGCGGCTGCATGAATGGCAATTGGGTTGAGCAAAAAAAGGCCCCGAAGGGCCTTTTCTAAAACACGACCAAGTCGCGACGGATTCTTACTTCTTGGCAGCGCGCTTGACTGCTTTTGCAGGCGCTTTGGGAGCAGCCTTGGCAGCGACCTTCGCCTTCGCCTTCGGTGCGGCAGGGACAGGCGCTGCAGGAGCGACTTTCAGTGCCGTACGTTGCTCACGCAGCGCATTGATTTCTGCATTGAGCTTGTCCTTGCGCTCGGTCAGCTTCGCAATGCTGCTGCTCAGCTTTGCAATCGCCTTGGCGGTCTTGGACACGGGTGCCTTTTGAGCAGCGGGTTTAGCCGCGGGCTTGGCCACCTTGGCCGAGGTCTTCACCTTCACAGGTGCTGCAGCCTTGGGGGCCGGTTTTTTCGCAGTTGCCATTTTCTGATTTCCTTTTTATGTTGCGCTGGCAAAGTTGTTTTTGCCAGTGCCGGTATTGTGATCATTTTTTCAGGCGCCGTCGATAGAACCTGACTGACGTCCAGGCCCAGCTGAGCATGCAAGCTACGCGGATTGAAGTGAAGGTGCAAGTACAGGTCAACACTTGGCGCGTGGCGGTTGAATACTGGCGGCGCTGGCAACACGTAATGCGAAAAAGCATCAACGTGGGGCACAAATTGGCTGTTGAGAAGCCAATCGTGCGGGTTGCGGCGCGATGGTTGCAAGGTCATAACGGTCTCCAAAAGTTCAGACCTCACTTCACAACATCAACAAAACTATGTCCTGATCAATCGGAGTCCACCATGGTCGCGCCCAGCAAAAATGCCGTGCAGCACGGAATTCAACAACCATCTGTGCATAGTTCAAACTGTGCATAGGCAGCGTTAGCGGGTCTTGGTGAACGCCTGCTTGGCGGAAGGCCAGCCAAAGAGTTGGCGTTGCCCTGTATCGACTGCTACAGGGAAAATATATATCCGTCCAGCAAAAGTATTGCGCCGTCCAGCAAAGGTTTGCTGCGCTAACGCTACTAGCATTTTGAAAATTGCTTCAATACTGATACAAATTCATACCTTCAATCAAGAGTAGGCTGCCATGCCCAGTCTGACAGCACGTGGCGTTATCGTACCTTCCCTTCTGGCTGCCAGCGGCTTGGATAGTCGCGACGTTTACAAGATTTCAGGAACGGTTCTATGAAGTACTTACGAATGACAGCAATCGCAACCATGGTTGGCGCGCTGTGTAGTTGCGGAGAGAGTGGGAGTTCCAGTTCTGGGTGTCCGGAGACCGGGGACTACCCATGCATGACCGGAGCGCAATCCAAAGAGCCCCTGTACACGTATCAGTGGGTCTTGAATAGCGCAAATAGTTTTTTCAAGGACTTCCCATTTGTTTCTGACGGAGCGACAGATTTAAAGGTGGAGGCCGTTCATAAACAAGGAATCAAAGGTAACGGTGTCAATGTATTGGTCATTGATCAAGGCCTCGTGCTGAACCATGAGGACCTTAACGTAAATTCCGCCATGACCTGGAACTTCGACACCAATAGCGCTGATCCAACGCCAACGCAGGACGCCAATAATCTGGAGCTCGCGCATGGGATGAATGTGGCTGGGATCATTGCCGCCCTGCAAAACGGGAAGGGCGTGATGGGAATTGCGCCCAAGGTCACGCTCGGGGGAGTAAGGGCAATATCGCTGACCAGTAACGCTTCGGTGAATTGGATAGAAGCCTATGGTGGTGCGAGTTGGTCAAAAGCAGCACACATCATCAACGCGTCATATGGTGGCGGCCCGACTGTTCCCCCGGATTTTGATTCGGACACCAGCAATGAAGCAGCCGCGATTCGAGCCTTTCCTGCTTTGAGGGGCGGGAAAGGGTTGATCATGGTGAAAGCTGCCGGCAATTCGTTCATGCAGATTACAGATGACCCCAAGGCATTACGACGTGAGTGCCCGAAATATCGGCCGCCGGGTACGCCGGATAACATTGACTTGGCCAGTTGCGAGACGCCGGCAAATGATACGGAGGCCTTAGAGCCTGGGGTCATCCTGGTGGCCTCAGCGAACGCGCTTGGGAAACGAGCGGTTTATTCGAGCGCAGGTTCCGTCATGTGGGTGACCGGACTCGGGGGTGAGTGGGGTACAAGTGGCAAATTTGGAGAGGCAACAGGTGACGGAACGGACGGGCCTCATCTGTACTCCACCGACCTGCCGGGATGTACTTATGGGTATAGCCGAGCTGCAGCAACAATCAGCGATACGGCGACAGACTTTCTCAAGCAGGGCACTGTCACCAACACCGACAAGAATCCAAAATGCGACTATTCGCATATGAATGGAACCTCAGCGGCTGCACCAACGGTGTCGGGCGTTGTTGCCCTGATGTTGGAGGCCAATCCGAATCTGACGTGGCGGGATGTGCGTGACATCTTGCGTAGCACGGCGCGTCAAATTGATACCAAATACGATGAAGACGCCAATCGAAACAAGCCGGTCGATCTGGCTGCCACTCTGGGTACGTATACGGCAGACCGCAAAGTTGATCCCGCAGCTCCGGACGGGTATTTGCTGACCTTGACAACTGAGTCCACATCGACCATCAGCGACGGCGCCACCTCGGCTCGCCGAGAGCTTGGCTGGCAAACGAATGCGGCTGGGNTCAAGTATTCAAATTGGTATGGGTTTGGATTGGTCGATGCCGCAGAGGCGGTCGCAAAGGCGAAAACCTATACCGTCTATAAATCGTCCACATTGGCGCTTCCAGGGTTCAAGACCATACCGAAAGTTGGAACTACCGATCCCGGTGTATTCGCTGTTAAGTACGGGCAAGTGACCCGGCTTGCGACCTTCACCGAGACGGACAATCGCAAGGTGGATGCATTACAACTGAGGCTCGCAAGCAGCACCGGTGACCTGTGTATTGGCAGTGTCGGAATCTATGTAAAGTCTCCAAGTGGCACGGTCTCCATACTCTCTACCCCCTACAACAGTTACTACAGCAATAACGCAAAACTTGGTTCTAATTCGACGTATGGACTGGGAAGCTACGCGTTCTACGGTGAGAGCGCCAATGCCAATGGCGGGGNGTGGGAAATATTTGCGGTAAGTGGGAAGCCACAAATTGCGTGTACCGCTGCGATTTCTGGAAACATCACCATTCAGTATCGTATTGTTCCGATGGAATTTTGAGAATCGAGGCAACAAACATGAATAAACTAAACATTAATCGGTCCTCGTTTCTGGCTAGACTGGCCCTGTGTGGCATGTCTTTCGCTGCCATATGTGCGCAGGCTGCGCCCGGCATAGGAACTGTGCTGACGGCCGAGGAACAAAAGAGCCTCACTGCCAATGCGTCGGTTCAGGTAGGTGCGCATCAATTCAAGATTCTTTCCGAGAAGAAGGTCGTTCCCGCAACGGGCGCCGCCGTAGCGACAAAGAACGCTCAAAGTGATTCGGGGGCCGCTCTTGATCCCGTCACCACAGTTGTCAATGAGCAGGGCCTGGTTGGGAAGAGTCGAAATGAAGTTTTGATTTCCAATATCTCGACCGCAGACGCCAAGACCAAAATATCGGCCTATTTGAGCCAGGCCATTTCGGTAAAGTACTACGACCACATGAATATCACGGCGTTGCGCTTTGCGAGTTTTAGCGAGGCGGCGCAGGCACGCAATGAGTTGCAGGCTTTGATGATGGGTGCCAAGGTCACGCTGCCTATCGAGTTTAGTGTTCCAACCCCACGCTAGTTACCAGGCAGCAATTGAAGTGACATGATGGGCAACCCAGCGGTGCATGATCGCGAAATGTAAATCCGTCCAGCAAAGGACTGGCGCAACCCGGCAAAGGTTTATTGCATCGCCGCTATTAGCATTTTCAATGCCGGTGCGCCTCCATGCCTTCAATCAAAAGAAGATTTCCATGAGACTAAGAACTTTGCTTTCGCCCTTGTTGCTCATTGCAATAGCAGCGCTCGGCGTCAACACAGTATCCACGCGCATTTGCCGTTGACTCAGTATCAAAGATTCCAGAGGTTTGGTTGCATCAGCGGCGGCTAACAATGCGGAGTGACATGCACTTGTTTGATTTAGCGAAGGCAAAGTTCTTGACGATTCGAGGCAACCTCATGCGCTTTGAAAAGCGTCCGTTAAGTAAAGCGGCGCTATAGTTAGGCACTAAACAGAACATATCCCCCTATGAACAGGCTTCTGAAGCTTATCCCCGCACTACTTCTCTGCACTCAAGTGCTGGCGTCCGACAATGTGGTCATCTACATGAAGTCCACAAATTCGCAGACGCCCATTCGGCTCCGCTTCACCTTCTCCGATGATTCCGATGACACAGGTACTGTTGACTACGAGCACGGGANCGGCTCTATACCTGTGAAGCGGGTAAAGGAACGAACGCTCAAAAAAGCTTCAGGCGGAAGACCATGGGTCTTTGAGACCTATTGGGTAGAGAGCTTGAATGGTGATAAAGGCGGAACATACATTATCACGAGTCAAGGGGCGGTCATCGGTGACTTCACCTATAAGCGAAAGGATGGGAAGACCTACAAGTTCATCGAAGATGAGGAATGGCGAGACACGAAGAGCAAATGAGCCCTATCCCGTTCGTGCCTATCCGCCAACGACTGACGAGAAAATCACCATGGTCGGATCGAAAAGTCTTCAATCGCCGGTGAGTGACCGCGGCAAGGAAATCAGGGCTTGGCTATGACCGGTCTGGAGACGAAAAATTACTGAGCGGTTTGCGACTTCAATCTTGAAACACGGGGTCCAGCGGAAGTCGTCCGACTAAGGTCACCTTCCACTTTTGCGGACTGAACGACCGGTATCACGCAAGCCAATCGTAGAAACGTAGACCCGCTTTGGGTCTATTGCGGTCCATCCAAAGCACGCATTTGAACTTCTTCAGTGGTTCAGTTGCAGCCGCAGTCTGGCAAGTTCCAAGCCACCCCGACGGCATGGGTTTGCCATACAAATAGCGATAAACCAACGCAATAAAATTGTTAACACGTTGATTTTTAACTTTTATGCAGGTAATCTCCCCGCATGAGCAAGTTCAAGCAACTCGAATCCTTCGTCTCTGTCGCCACCCGTGGCAGCCTGACCGCCGCCGCGATTGCGGAAGGCGTGGCCCCGGCCATCATGGGGCGGCGGCTCGACGCGCTGGAAGATCGCCTCGGTGTGAAGCTGCTGGTGCGCACCACGCGGCGCCTCTCGCTCACGCATGAAGGCAGTGCGTTTCTGGAAGACTGCCAGCGCTTGCTGGCCGACTTTGCCAATGCCGAGGCCAGTGTGTCGGCCGGCGGTGTGAAAGCCAGTGGTCACTTGCGCATCACGGCGCCGGGGGGGTTTGGGCGGCGGCACGTGGCACCGCTGGTGCCGCGTTTTCGTGAACTTCACGCCGATGTCACCATTTCACTGAATCTGAGCGACCGTGTGGTCGATCTGGCCGGTGAGGGTTTTGACTGCGCGGTGCGGGTCGGCGACATGCCGGACTCAAGCCTGGTCAGTGTGCGCCTGGCCGACAATCGCCGCCTGTGCGTGGCCACGCCCACTTACNTCAGGCAGCACGGCACACCGGTCCATCCCCATGATTTGTCCAGGTTTGATTGCCTGACCTTGTCCAGCGATGCCTCGCAAACCCGGGGCTGGTCCTTCAAAGTGCCCAAAGGCGATAGCAGCGAGCTGATCTATCTCAAACCCGGCGGGCCGCTGAATTGCTCGGACGGTCAGGTGCTGCACGACTGGTGTGTGGCAGGGTATGGCATTGCCTGGCGCAGCACCTGGGAGGTCGAGTCCGAGATCGCGGCGGGNACGCTGGTGGCGGNGCTGGAAGATTTTGCGGCACCGGCCAACGGCATTTACGCCGTGTTTCCTCAAGCCAAGCTTTTACCCTTGCGCGTGCGTTTGTGGATCGATTTTCTCAAACATCATTACGGCCAGGCCGGGTTTTGGCGGGCGCAATGACGCAAAACGAACAGGACAGCATGAAGGACGTGATTTTGTGCGCCGATGACTTTGCGGTGCATGCCCCTGCGTCACGGGGCATTGCCAGGCTGGCGGCGATGGGGCGCATCAGTGCCACCAGCGCCATGGTGTTGTCGCCGCGCTGGCCGCAGGATGTGGCGCTGCTGCACGACCTGCGGGGCCGCATTGACGTGGGTCTGCATCTGGACTGGACCAGTGACTTTGCGGTTGCCGCCGGGCACGGCCTGTCGCTNAAGGCNGCCATGCTCAAGGCCGCGCTGGGTGGCTTTGACCGGNCCGCGGCGCGCATCGTCATTGAGCGCCAGCTCGATGCGTTTGAGGCGCAGTGGCAGGCACCGCCCGATTATGTGGACGGTCACCAGCATGTGCAGCAGTTTGCCGGCATTCGCGAAGCCCTGGTGCAGGCCCTGGCCAGTCGCTATCGCGAGCGCAAACCCTATTTGCGCATTTCACGCGCGCCGTCGGGCGCCGCCGATCTGAAAAGCCGCGTGATCGCCGCGATGGGNGCCTCTGCTCTTGAAACAATAGCTGCTCATGCAGGTCTGACGGGGGCTGGCGCCTTATTGGGCATCTATGATTTTGCGGGCGACCAGGCACGCTATGCCCAGCAGATGGCGGGCTGGCTGAGCGCTGCACCACCGGGCAGCATCATCATGTGCCACCCCGCACAGGCGGCAGAACCGGGCGATNTCATCGGCCTGGCCCGCGCCCNGGAGTTCGCTTACCTGAGTGGCGCCGACTTCCCCGCCGCGCTGGCCCGCGCCGGGGTCCGACTCGTTCGGGGGCGGCATTCAGGATCGGGATCGTCGCCGTGAGCATGCCCGCTAGAATTCGCCGGTGAATATCTCCCTGACTGAACGACAAAAATCGTGGCTGACACTGGCCGCGCTCTGGCTGGTGCTGCTGCTGATGGCTGCCATGCGGCCGCTGGCCGTGCCCGACGAGGGCCGCTATGGCGAAATCGGCCGCTGGATGCTGCAAAGCGGCGACTGGCTCACGCCGCGCCTCAATGGCATTCCCTTCTTTCACAAGCCGCCTTACCTCTA
>JGI24142J45722_1001545_pt1 | contig 11004 bp, 9 predicted proteins | sample BarGraIncu00431A_FD_45722 | JGI IMG/M metagenome (IMG submission 45722) | reverse complement strand
AATTTTTTGGGACTAAAATTCAAACGCGCCTTCGAACCAGCCTGAAACAGGGGTTTCCGTTTGGTTCCAGCATCAAAAAAAGCGCGCAAATTGAACCAATCAACGGAGACTTTGCTACATGTATCAGCATATCAAGGTGCCCTCAGAAGGCCAAAAAATTACCGTCAATGCCGACTTGTCATTGAACGTGCCTGATCAACCGATCATCCCGTTTATTGAAGGCGATGGCACTGGTTTGGATATCACGCCAGTCATGCTCAAGGTGGTTGACGCGGCTGTAGCCAAGGCTTACGGCGGCAAGAAAAAGATTCACTGGATGGAAGTCTATGCCGGTGAGAAGTCCACCAAGGTCTACGGTCCTGACGTGTGGATGCCCGCAGAAACGCTGCAGGCTCTTCGTGACTATGTGGTGTCCATCAAGGGCCCATTGACCACGCCAGTCGGTGGTGGCATTCGTTCGCTGAATGTGGCCATGCGCCAGGAACTTGATCTGTATGTTTGCCTGCGTCCGATCCAGTACTTTGACGGCGTGCCCAGCCCTGTGAAAGAGCCGCAGAAGACCAATATGGTGATCTTCCGTGAAAATTCAGAAGACATTTATGCCGGCATCGAGTTCGAGGCCGAGTCAGACAAGGCCAAGAAGCTGATTAAGTTTCTGCAGGATGAAATGGGCGTCACCAAGATTCGTTTCCCCAACACGTCGGGTATCGGCATCAAGCCTGTCTCGCGCGAAGGTACCGAGCGTTTGGTGCGCAAAGCGCTGCAATACACCATTGACAATGACAAGCCTAGTTTGACCATCGTCCACAAAGGCAACATCATGAAGTTCACCGAAGGTGGCTTCCGTGATTGGGCCTATGGTCTGGCTCAAAAAGAGTTCGGTGCCGAGTTGATCGACGGTGGACCATGGTGCAAATTCAAAAATCCGAAAACGGGCAAGGACATCATCGTCAAGGACTGCATCGCAGACGCGTTCCTGCAACAAATCCTGTTGCGTCCTGCTGAATACAGCGTGATTGCTACCTTGAACCTGAATGGCGATTATGTATCTGATGCTTTGGCAGCNCAGGTGGGCGGTATTGGCATTGCTCCCGGCGCGAATCTGAGTGACACCATTGCCTGCTTTGAAGCTACCCACGGCACAGCACCCAAATATGCCGGCAAAGACTATGTGAACCCCGGTTCCGAGATTCTCTCAGCCGAGATGATGCTGCGTCACATGGGCTGGACAGAAGCTGCCGACCTGATCATCAGTTCGATGAAAAAATCCATCAACAGCAAGAAAGTTACCTATGACTTTGCCCGTTTGATGGATGGTGCGACGCAAGTCAGTTGTTCTGGCTTCGGTCAGGTCATGATTGACAATATGTAATTGCAGTCTGACTGCTGCCGGCGAGGTCAGACCTCGCCAGCATCCAAACCGCTCTGGCTTAGTGGCTTTGAGCGGTTTTTTTGTTTCCGCTGCTTGAATGTAGAAAAATTGTCACCAATTCAACTTGAGGCTGCAGTGTGTCGGTACGCTCGATAGAATGAAATCATGGCAACCAAATCTCCCGTAATTCCNCCCGTTCCGCCGATCCACCAACCTGACCGGGATGACGGGGGCTCAGTTGTTCTCGAGAGGCGAACGCAGAAGGTCCAGCCGCCGCAGATGTACCAGGTAGTCATGCTCAATGACGATTACACNCCAATGGAATTTGTGGTGGTGGTGATTCAGGAATTTTTTGGCAAGGATTTGGCGNCGGCAACCCAGATCATGCTCAAGATCCATCTGGACGGGAGAGGCGTTTGCGGGGTTTANTCCAAGGATGTGGCCGCCACCAAGGTGGATCAGGTTCTGGATGCGGCAGCGAAGGCCGGNCACCCGTTGAAGTGCATCAGTGAGCCCGTTGATTTCTAGGCAGATGCCTGCATCTGTGTGGAATTGATATTGAAATCGGATTACAGTTAAACATCAAGCAAGGCTAAAAAGGAAATCACATGATTGCCCAAGAATTGGAAGTCAGCCTTCACATGGCGTTTGTTGAGGCGCGCCAGCAGCGTCATGAGTTCATCACGGTGGAGCACTTGCTGCTTGCCTTGCTGGANAACCCCAGTGCGGCTGAAGTACTGCGGGCTTGCTCGGCCAATATTGATGATTTGCGCAAGTCCCTGGCCAACTTCATCAAGGACAACACACCTCAGGTTGCAGGCTCAGACGATGTGGACACGCAGCCCACCTTGGGGTTTCAACGCGTGATTCAACGCGCCATCATGCATGTGCAGTCTACCGGCAGCGGCAAGAAAGAAGTAACCGGGGCCAACGTGCTGGTGGCCATATTTGGCGAGAAAGACTCCCATGCGGTGTATTACCTGCATCAGCAGGGCGTGACCCGACTGGATGTGGTGAACTTCATTGCGCACGGCATCAAAAAAAGTGATCCGCCGGAGCCGTCCAAATCGGGCGAGAGCCAGGTCGAGAGCGAAGAGGGCGTGACTGAGAAAAATGAGAAGGCTTCGCCTCTTGAACAGTACACCGTCAACCTTAATCAGCTGTCCAAGGACGGCAAGATTGACCCGCTGATCGGGCGCGAGTACGAAGTCGAGCGCGTGATTCAGATTTTGTGCCGTCGCCGCAAAAACAACCCGTTGCTGGTCGGTGAGGCCGGAGTTGGCAAGACCGCGATTGCGGAGGGTTTGGCTTGGCGTATTACGCAGAAGGAAGTGCCTGAAATTCTGGCCGATTCAATTGTTTATTCACTCGACATGGGCGCGCTGCTGGCCGGTACCAAATACCGGGGTGATTTTGAGCAGCGACTCAAAGGTGTGTTGAAGTCCCTTAAGGACAAGCCCAATGCCGTTTTGTTCATTGACGAAATTCACACCCTGATTGGTGCGGGCGCAGCATCGGGGGGNACCTTGGATGCGTCCAATCTGCTCAAGCCGGGATTGAGNTCAGGTGCACTCAAGTGCATTGGCGCAACCACGTTTACCGAGTACCGTGGCATCTTTGAGAAGGACGCCGCGTTGTCCCGCCGTTTTCAGAAAGTCGATGTGGTCGAGCCCACCATCGAACAGACGGTGGAAATTCTCAAAGGCCTCAAGTCCCGTTTTGAAGAGCATCACAACGTCAAGTACGCGGTAGCTGCCTTGCAGGCTGCGGCAGAGTTGAGTGCCAAGTACATCAATGACCGCCATCTGCCGGACAAGGCCATTGATGTAATCGACGAGGCGGGNGCTGCACAACGCATTCTGCCACCGTCCAAGCGCAAGAAAATCATCAGCAAGACCGAAGTTGAGGAAATCGTGGCGAAGATCGCCCGCATTCCCCCTGCTAATGTGTCCAATGATGATCGCGGCAAGCTCAAGACGCTGGAGCGGGACCTCAAGAACGTGGTATTCGGTCAAGACAAGGCCATTGACATGCTGGCATCGGCCGTGAAGATGGCTCGCTCCGGCTTGGGCAAGGGCGACAAGCCGATTGGTTCGTTCCTGTTCAGTGGCCCCACGGGGGTTGGTAAGACTGAGGCCGCCAAACAGCTGGCCTACATCATGGGCATTGACCTCATCCGCTTTGACATGAGCGAATACATGGAGCAGCACGCCGTTAGCCGCTTGATTGGCGCCCCACCGGGTTACGTCGGGTTTGATCAGGGGGGGCTGCTAACCGAGGCCATCACCAAGAAGCCTCATTGTGTTTTGTTGCTTGATGAGATTGAGAAGGCGCACCCGGCGATTTTCAACGTGCTGCTGCAGGTGATGGATCACGGAACCTTGACCGACAACAATGGGCGCAAGGCTGATTTTCGCAACGTCATCATCATCATGACAACCAATGCCGGTGCTGAGTCCATGAATAAGACGGTCATGGGGTTCACCAATATCAAGGAAGCGGGCGATGAAATGGCAGATATCAAACGCCTATTCACTCCTGAATTCCGAAATCGACTTGATGCGGTTGTCAGTTTCAAGGCGCTGGATGAGGTCGTCATCATGCGGGTGGTCGACAAGTTCTTGCTGCAGTTGGAAGCCCAGTTGGCCGACAAGAAAGTTGACGTTACGTTCACCGACAAGCTGCGCAAACATCTGGCCAAGAAGGGTTTTGATCCGCTCATGGGTGCACGTCCGATGCAGCGNCTGATTCAGGACACGATTCGTCGGGCNCTTGCCGACGAATTACTCTTTGGCCGCCTGACCGACGGGGGNCGCCTGACGGTGGACCTGGATGACAAGGATGAAAGCAAGACCGAGGTCTTGTTGGATATTCAACCCTTGCCAAAGAAAGAAGGCAAGTCCAAGCCCGAGGCGCAAGAGGCGACGGCAGGCTAGGATGAAAAACGGGCACGGGTGGAATCCACCCGCGCCCGTTTTACTTGTAGCCGACGCGGTCGAGCATTTGCTGAACCCTGATCTGTCACGATCACCGGAATACGCATCGGGAGAATACTGACGTCAGCCGACAATAGTATTTCCAGCTTNGCGTAAACGAGAAATTTTCCTAATTAATGTCTGTTGCAAATTTGAAATCCAGCCACCTGTCCATGCTGCTNGTGGCAATGTTTCTGGTTGGGTGTGCGTCCGGGCCGGTGCCAACAATGCCACCTGATTCCCCTTCANCGGTTCAAGTGGTANCGAAAAGGCCTCCCAAAGTAGGTTTGGTCCTCGGCGGCGGCGCTGCCCGGGGCTTTGCACATATCGGGGTGATTCAGGTTCTGGAAGAGGCCGGTGTTCGCCCCAGCCTCGTGGTGGGTACCTCCGCCGGAAGTCTTGTTGCTGCCTTTTATGCCAGTGGCAAGACCGGGGCTCAGTTACAGCAAATTGCCGAATCCATGGAGGAGGCCACTTTTGCCGACTGGACTTTGCCCATTTTCAGTCGTGGTATGTTGCGCGGCGAGGCTTTGGCGCGCTACGTGAGCACNCAGGTCAATGGCCGTCTGATTGAGAACATGCCTTTGCCNTTGGGTATTGTGGCGACCGATCTCAACAGTGGTCAGGGTGTGTTGTTCCGGCGTGGAGACACGGCCNTGGCAGTACGTGCATCGAGCGCTGTGCCCGCCCTGTTTCAGCCCGTCAAAATATCTGGTCGTGAGTATGTGGATGGCGGGCTGGTGTCGCCGGTGCCGGTGCGATACGCCCGTCAAATGGGTGCGGAACTGATCATTGCCGTCGATATTTCCAGTGCGCCGGAAAGCAACGCNGCAAGCGACACCCTGGAAATTTTGTTGCAAACCTTTTCCATCATGAGCAAAAGCATCAATAGCTTTGAGTTGCGTGAAGCCGATGTGGTGGTNCGTCCCTCATTGGTCGGCGTGGGGAGCTCGGATTTTGGTGCACGCCGCCGCGCTATTCAAGCGGGGCGGNTGGCCATGCAGGCCTTGTTGCCACAANTGCGGGCGGCCATAAATGGGCAGAAGCATCCATAATTTCAGCCAACGAGTCGGCCGTCGGGTGTGATCATGCTTTGTGTNACGTACGANCCACTTCGCCCTTGCGCATTGAAGCTGACGCGAAATCCGCCCACATCAATCGTATGGCGCTGCTGGAACGCCAGTAAAGTACTCTGCCGCGTAGGTATGCCTTCCACGCTGTTCAACACTTCGCTGGTATAGCGCGCGGCGATGTATCCGGCCAGACTTTGCGGTGTTGGTGGTTCATCAAAGAGACGTGCCAGCGTCTCACGATAGGTTTTTACGACGGGCAATGTGGAGTTGACCATCGGGACAACCTGCGTGGCCATGACGGGCGTATTGCGCGCGGCCCCCATTTGCATCATGGTTTGCAGGTTGACGTCGGCCAGGGCAACGATGTAGCGCTGCCGGGCCTGCTTGTCAATGCCCTGCGTAAACTGCACAAGCTCCGGTGTGCCACCGATAAATAGCAGTATCCGGGGCGTGTCAGGGGTCAGGCTTTTTCCCACCAGTGCCAGATCGCCAGTCGGCTTATAGGACGTCAGCTTGATCTTCAAGGCTGAGCTCGCACGCTCAACATCGTCATGGTACAGCGCATGCTCTTGCGCAGATGAGTAGACGGCTCCGAGGTCTGGTACGCCCATGATGGCCAGTGATTTCAGTGCTTGTGTTATTTGGTCCTGACGGGATGCAAAAATAGGAAACGTGCGATTATCCCCATCCAGATCGGAGTTTTGCAGCCATGGTGCAACGTGGGCAATNTTGTGCTGATCTTGTTGCAGCAATGCGACGAGTTGGCTGGCGGCGCGATCTCCCGCTGTNCCTGACAGAGCCACGCAATTGGGAATTTTTTTAATTGAATCAAGGGCTGCACGCATGCTGGCAGAGCTGCCGTCGACCTCCAGGGTTAAATGCTGGATGAGGCGTCCATTGACGCCGCCTTTGGCATTGATGTCTTTCCAGGCAGCGCGGGAGCCGATCATGAAATCTCTGGAAACATCCAGCTGACTGGCGGTGTTGTCCACGATCTGGGCTACCACCAGAGCGCGCGGGGCGCCTGATGATTTGCCTGGCTGGGACCAAACGGGNGCCGCTACGCACGCCGCCAGACCCATCGTGCCGCGCAACACGCTACGACGGGACCATGTTGACGGATAAGCCATCATTTCTTGTGAGGGGGGATCAGCACGCTGTCAATGATGTGAATGACGCCATTGCTTGCCTGAATATCTGCTTGTTGAACCATTGCTTCTTCAATGGTGACAAAGTCGCCTGCCTTGGACAGGGCCACGTTTGCGTCATTCAATGTTTTCACCGAGCTGTTTTTGACTTCGGCTGCCGTCAGCTTTCCCGCAATGATATGGAAAGCCAGAACATTCTTGAGCTTGTCAGGGTGCTTTGCCAGGTCTTCCATGGTTTTGGCTGGCACCAATTTGAACGCGTCATTGCTTGGAGCGAAAACGGTGAAAGGGCCAGCGCCTTGAAGGGTGGCCGACAGACCAGTTTGGGTGAGCAAACCGTTGAATGTGCTCAGAGAAGGGTTCTGCGCAATGGAATCGGCAATTGAAACAGGGGTGGTAACTGAAGCGCAGCCTGCCAGGGCCACGGCAACAAGGGCAAAACTTAAAATACGGCGNTTCAACATGAAAATTTCTCCTGGTTAATGACAACCCAAGCGTAGTTTTATTTNGTGACAGACTTGTGACTGTTGGGTGACTTTGGGGATTTTTGTTTTCCAGGCTGATNTCAANTTGTTTTTGCAAAAATGTCACATCACTGTCACAGAACCTTCTTATATTTACCTNGGTCCAAAGGTCNCCANTCATTCAACCCAAAAGGTATCCCGATGAAAACCAGTTTTAAAATCGCCCTGATCAGCATGGCTGGCGTAGCCTCCATGTCATACGTCAACCTGGCAGGAGCTCAGGAAATTACCGGCGCTGGCGCCACATTTCCTGCTCCGTTGTATGCCAAATGGGCTGCCGACTACAACAAGGCGACCGGTGTGAAGATCAACTACCAATCGGTAGGTTCAGGTGCTGGCATCAAGCAGATTGACTCCAAGACCGTTGATTTTGGTGCTTCCGACATGCCCCAAACCGATGAGGTACTGGCCAAAAAAGGCCAGATGCAGTTCCCCACGGCCATCGGCGGTGTGGTTCCCGTGATCAACATCAAAGGCATCAACCCCGGTCAACTCAAACTGAACGGTCAGGTACTGGGTGACATTTATTTGGGCAAGATTACCAAATGGAACGACCCGGTCCTCAAGGCACTCAATCCGTCCCTGGCTTTGCCGGACGCGGCCATCGCCCAGGTGCGTCGTGCTGATGGTTCAGGCACCACCTTCATTTTTACCAATTACCTGAGCAAGGTAAATCCCGAATGGAAAACCAAAGTGGGTGAGGGTACGGCGGTGAATTGGCCAGCAGGAGCAGGGGGCAAGGGTAATGAAGGTGTTGCTGCTTTTGTGGGGCGCCTGCCAAACTCGATCGGGTACGTGGAGTATTCCTACGTCAAGCAAAACAAGATGAACTATGCGCTGATGCAAAATTCAGGCGGTAATTTCGTACATCCCGATGAAGCAGCCTTCAAGGCTGCCGCCGCGGGGGCCGACTGGAACAAGAGTTTCTATCAAATTCTGACCAATCAGCCTGGCAAGGACGCTTGGCCCATTTCTGGTGCTACTTTCATTCTGATGCACAAGTTGCAGGACAAGCCCGCCAATGCAACCGAGACGCTGAAGTTTTTCGCCTGGGCCTATAAAAACGGCGACAAGGTAGCTAACTCTCTTGACTATGTGCCCATGCCCAAGTCTGTTGTTGGCAGCATCGAAAAAGCCTGGGGTGAAATCAAGGACACAACGGGCAAGCCCGTCGCGTTCAAGTAAGACGTCAGTCTTAATTCAAGCTGTTTACTTAGGAGTTGTCCGTGTCATCTACACTTCCGGCGAGTGAAATGTCTTTTAACCAGTTGGCAAGATCTTCCGGACGTGTCATGACCAATCCTCCCCCGATAAAAGTGGCCCGCTCGGGGCCCATGGCGGACCGCATCTTTGGCTGGCTGGCCAAAGGCGCGGCCCTGTTCACCTTAGGCATGCTGGTTGCTATTTTGGCGTCGCTGACCATCAGCGCCTGGCCTGCCATCAGCAAGTACGGTNTTGGCTTCCTCACCAGCACGACCTGGGACCCGGTCAGGGAAGAGTTTGGTGGCCTGGTCATGATTTACGGCACGTTGATGACTTCGGCCATCGCTTTGCTTATCGCCGTGCCGGTGAGTTTTGGCATCGCACTGTTCCTGACGGAGCTCTCACCCGCCTGGCTCAAACGCCCGCTAGGTACGGCCATTGAGTTGTTGGCGGCGATCCCCTCCATCGTGTATGGCATGTGGGGCTTGCTGGTGTTTGGCCCCCTGTTAGCCACCTATGTGCAGCAGCCCTTGCAGGCCCTGTTTGCGGGCGTTCCCTATCTGGGCGCCCTTTTTTCCGGTCCACCGGTTGGCATTGGCATTCTGTCGGCCGGCATCATTCTGGCGATCATGATCATTCCGTTCATCTCGGCGGTCATGCGCGATGTGTTTGAGGTAACGCCGACACTCCTCAAGGAATCGGCCTATGGCCTGGGGGCTACCACTTGGGAAGTCGTCTCCAAAGTGGTGCTGCCCTACACCAAGGCGGGGGTGATTGGTGGCATCATGTTGGGGCTGGGTCGTGCGATTGGTGAGACCATGGCGGTCACCTTCGTCATTGGCAACTTGAACCAACTGGATTCACTTAGTCTGTTTCAGGCTGCCAACAGCATCACCTCAGCACTGGCCAATGAGTTCGCAGAAGCCGGTGAAGGCCTGCATCAGGCGTCGCTGATGTACCTTGGCCTGGTCCTGTTTTTCATTACTTTTGTGGTGCTGACCCTGTCTAAAATTTTGCTGTCACAGCTCAAGAAGAACGAAGGATCAAAAACATGATGACCCGTGAGATTCTGCTGCAGTCGGACGCTCTGGAGCAGTCGCGTCAGGCCAGGTATGCGCAACGCAAGTTCGTCAACCGCATTGCGCTGACGCTGTCATTGATGGCCATGGCCTTTGGTTTGTTCTGGCTGTTCTGGATTTTGTTCGAAACCATTCGTCTGGGCGTGGATGGACTCACGCTCGACACCCTGACCCAGATGACGCCGCCACCCAATGATGCGGGTGGCTTGGCCAATGCCATTTACGGGTCGTTTTTGATGGTATTGCTGGCTACGTTTGTGGGAACGCCCGTTGGGGTCATGGCTGGTATTTACCTGGCCGAGTTCGATACCAAAGGCTGGCTCGCTCAAGTGACGCGTTTTGTCAACGACATCTTGCTGTCTGCCCCGTCCATCGTGATTGGGCTGTTTGTGTATGCGGTCATTGTGACGCGCTTTAAATCGTTCTCAGGCTACGCTGGCGTCATGGCTCTGGCCCTGATTGTCATTCCGGTGGTGATCCGCACCACTGAAAACATGCTTCAACTGGTGCCGCCTGGTTTGCGCGAGGCGGCGTATGCGCTGGGTGCTCCGAAATGGAAAGTCATTTTGAGCATCACTCTGAGGGCAGCCCGCTCGGGGGTGGTCACCGGCGTTCTGCTCGCGGTGGCCCGGATTGCGGGTGAAACCGCGCCCCTGCTGTTCACCGCACTGAGCAATCAGTTCTGGACGTCCAGCCTGAGTGAGCCGATGGCGAGTTTGCCGGTCACGATTTTCAAGTTTGCCATGAGTCCGTATGAGAACTGGCAAAAACTGGCCTGGGCTGGTGTGTTCATTATCACGATAGCTGTTCTGGGCCTCAACATTCTGGCCAGGGTTTTGACCCGAAGCAGGTCCTGAGCGAATAGCTGCAGAAGATACGAGAAAAGACTAAATATGAATATTGCTATTGCGACGAGTGAGAAGTCGAAGATTTCCGTCAAAAATCTTGATTTTTATTATGGCAAGTTCCATGCGCTGAAAGACATCAACCTGGAAATTCCGGAGAATAAAGTGACGGCTTTTATCGGTCCGTCCGGATGTGGCAAATCGACCCTGTTGCGCGTCTTCAATCGCATGTTCGAGTTGTACCCGGAGCAGCGGGCGGAAGGTGAAATTTTGCTGGATGGTGAAAATCTGTTGACCAGCAAAAAAGACGTCGCCCTGTTGCGCGCCAAAGTTGGCATGGTTTTCCAGAAACCAACGCCATTTCCCATGTCGATTTTTGACAACATTGCCTTTGGCGTTAAATTGTTCGATTCGCTTAATGCAACCGACATGGAAGAGCGCGTTGAGTGGGCCTTGCGCAAAGCGGCATTGTGGGCAGAAGTAAAAGACAAGCTGCACCAGAGTGGCTCCAGCCTGTCGGGNGGTCAGCAGCAGCGCCTGTGTATTGCGCGCGGCATTGCCATCAAGCCGGAGGTCCTGCTGCTGGACGAACCTTGCTCGGCGCTCGACCCCATCTCCACAGCCAAAGTCGAGGAGTTGATCACTGAACTCAAGAGTGACTACACGGTGGTCATTGTGACCCACAACATGCAGCAGGCCGCGCGCTGCAGTGATTACACCGCTTACATGTACCTTGGTGACTTGATGGAGTTTGGCTCAACCGAGCAGATGTTTTTCAAGCCCAC
>JGI24142J45722_1001542_pt1 | contig 11010 bp, 9 predicted proteins | sample BarGraIncu00431A_FD_45722 | JGI IMG/M metagenome (IMG submission 45722) | reverse complement strand
TATAAAGATTTAGAGGGAGAATATGATTTTGGAAATTACGTTCTTAGCATTGATCATGTTCAAGGTGATCCATTTGCGTCTCCATCAAGAATTAGAGTAATAGTAGGTCAAAAGGCTGCTAAATTTCCAAAAAAAATTTTTGATNATAAAAACAAAAATATTGCTGTAGCAGATTATTTAACAAGAGAATTTTATTCGAATATTAATAAATGCTCTCAAAAAGTTTTTGGCTCTGGTAAAAGTGGATTAATAGCAATAAGTAAATGTCCGCAGGAGNTATTGGATAGAACTTCGATAATTATAGATGAGGAAAAAATAGAAGCTAGGTTTTACGTTGGATTTCCAGCAAGAGGAAGAAGTGTTTTATCAAAAGAACTATGCAAAATTTTATATAATGTTTTGCCAAGCATAGTAGAGAAGACTTTAATCTATGAGAATATTAGTGCTGAAAAAATAATGAGTAGAGTGACGCTTGTAGAAGATCAGGAAGCTATAAGAAACGATCTAAAAGGGCGTGGACTAGTAGCGTTTGTAGCTAATGGATCAATGTTGGCTCGTGAAAGTGGCATATCTACAAAATCTTTAAGGGATGGAAAAGTTTTTACATCGCCNACGGAACTAGAAGTAGAGTTTAATACAAAGAGCCGAGGNAAAATTTGCGGCATGGGTATTAAGAAAGGTATAACGCTTATTGTAGGTGGAGGATATCACGGTAAATCTACACTACTAAAGGCTCTAGAACTTGGAGTATATAATCACATTGAAGGTGACGGACGCGAACTAGTTATAACGGATGGGTCGGCTTTAAAAGTAAGGGCGGAAGATAGTAGANGTATAACTAAAACAGATATCTCACTATTTATAAGCAACTTACCTAATGGTCAGGGCACAAAAGAGTTCTGCACGCAAAACGCCAGTGGAAGCACATCACAAGCGGCGAGTATTATGGAAGGCATAGAAAGCGAATCAAAGCTGCTTTTAATTGATGAGGATACTTCAGCTACTAATTTTATGATGAGAGATGACTTAATGCAGAAATTAGTATCTAAAGAAAAGGAACCAATAACGCCATTTATTGAAATAGTCAGGCCATTATATGAGCAAATGGAAATTTCAGCAATAATGGTAGTAGGAAGTTCAGGTGACTTTTTTGATGTAGCTGATTGTGTAGTTCAACTAGATAATTATGATGCCATTGACGTTACAAAAGAGGCTAAAAAATTAAGCCTTGGCAATATAACAAAAAGAGTAAACGCGCGAGATTTAAAAATAGAAATTAAATTTAACAGAAAAGTAAAAGCGGGTACAATTATGTCAGGAGATAAAGGTATTAAAATAAAAGCAATGGGCCTTAGTACATTAAATATAAATCGAGATGATATAGATTTAAGGGCAGTAGAGCAGATAGTAGATAACGAACAAATAAATGCTATTGGTTTAATTATGAAATGGGCTGAGGCTAATGTAATAAATAAAGGTTTAAACTTTGTCGATATGGTTGATAATATAATTTGTTTTATAGAGAAAAATGGGTTAATATCAATAGAAAAAGTAAAAGGTGGAAGTGGAAGTTTAGCCATGCCTAGAAAGCAAGAAATAATGGCAACATATAATAGATATAGAAACTTAAAAATATAGAGATTTATAAATGTTTTGTGTTAAAAACATCCTAATTTAAAAATAAACTACAGACAATGAAAGGGGAAAAACAAATGTATAGTTTTAAAAATGATTATAGTGAGGGCGCTCACCCAAGTATATTAAAGGCCTTAGTGGAATCAAATATGGAGCAAACAGATGGATACGGAGAAGATAAATATTCACTTGAGGCTATTAAATTGTTAAAAGGGAAATTAAAATGTAATGATGTTGATATTCACATGTTTTGTGGTGGAACTCAAACAAATCTTACAGTCATTTCTGCTTTCTTAAGACCTCATGAAGCTGTCATTTCAGCAAATACAGGTCATGTATTAGTTCACGAAACTGGAGCAATAGAGGCAACGGGGCATAAAGTTATTAGCATAGANGTAACGGATGGGAAACTTTATCCTAGTCATATAAAAATGGCGATAGATATGCATACTGATGAACATATGGTAAAACCTAAGATGGTTTATATATCAAATCCAACAGAAATAGGGACAATATATAAGAAACAAGAATTAAAAGATCTAAAAGATTTCTGCGGGGGAAATAATATAATTTTATATATGGATGGAGCGAGGCTCGGATCTGCCCTGTGTTCAAAAGAAAATGATTTGGANCTTTCAGATTTGCCAAAACTTACGGATGCTTTTTACATAGGTGGAACTAAAAATGGTGCATACATCGGGGAAGCCCTTGTTATTTGTAGTGATTATCTTAAGGAGGATTTTAGATATCATATTAAGCAAAAGGGTGGATTACTTGCAAAGGGAAGGCTAATTGGTATACAGTTTGTGGAGTTATTTAAAGATGATATTTACTTTGAGATTGCAAAACATGCAAACAGCATGGCAGAGATATTAAAAATAGGAGTTATAAGTTGTGGGTATAAGTTTTTAATAGATTCATCAACAAATCAAATATTTCCGATATTTCCTAATAAAATAATTGCGAGGCTTGAAGAAAAATATTCATTTATTATATGGNAAAAAATTGATGAAGATAACTCTGCTATTCGTTTAGTAACATCATGGGCTACAAAGGAAGATGCTGCTCAGTCATTTATCGATGATTTGAGGTTAATGGAAAGAAAGTAGTGTAAGTGTTTATAATTTATTCATAATTTTAAATGTTATAGAAAACTAAATGCAAACAACCTGAGAGGGGTACTCTGGTATCTTTATCAGGTTGTTTGTTCTATAAATAGAGTATAAATTTTAAACAATTTATTGATTGACTTTTAACATAAACATATAGAAACCTTAACGTAATATTAATTTATTGATTATATACTATAAATATGTAGGTACCACGTATTAAAGGCATAATTATACCAAATATATTAAGGNGGTTGTTTAAAAACACTATATGTAAGTGTTTTAACAGAGATTATTTTTTAATTCCATTTAAAATTGTAACTAGAAAAATATCATCTAATAATTAGGTATAAATATAAATACATAGTAAGTAAAAAATTAAAGATGTATTCGAAGAAATGAATAGAATAAAAGGTTAAGGAAAGGGGAATTAAGCAATGAATGAAGTACAAATAATTGGTACAGGAAGTTATGCTCCTCTAAACATAATGACTAATCGGCAATTGTCAGAAATTGTAGATACGTCGGATGAATGGATAGTTTCTATGACAGGTATCAAGCAGAGGCATATTTCTCGAGGCGAAAATACTTCAGACTTAGCTACAAAAGCTGCTCTTTCGGCATTAAAGGATGCGAAGGTCAAAGCCGAAGATATAGACTTAATAATTGTTGCAAGTACATCACCAGATCAATTTGTTCCGGCTACCGCATGTATAGTTCAAGGAAATATCGGAGCAGTTAATGCTATGGCCTTTGATATATCGGCGGCATGTACAGGGTTTATATTTGCCCTTAATGTAGCAACGCAATTTCTTAGAACAGGAGAGCACACAAGAGCATTAATAATAGGTGCTGAGGTACTATCAAAGATAGTTGATTGGGCAGATAGAAACACTTGTATACTATTTGGAGATGGTGCAGGGGCAGCAGTACTTGAGGTGGGTAGTTTGCGAGGCATAATTTCTATAAATTCTGCTTCAGAGGGACAAAAGGGTAAATTTTTAACTTGTCCAACAGTAGATGTAAAAAACACATTTACAAAAGGAAATGATAATTTTAAAGCTACAATAAGTATGGATGGAAAAGAGATTTTTAAATTTGCAGTAAAAACTATTGCAAGTAGCGTAACTAAAATATTAAAGGAAAACAATTANACTATTGAGGATATTAAGTATATAGTTTGTCATCAAGCAAATTTTAGAATAATAGATTTTGTTGTTAAAAGATTGAAGGCTGATAAAGATAAATTTTTCGTTAATTTAGATANGTATGGGAACACTTCAGCAGCAAGTATTCCCATAGCAATGGATGAAATGAATAAAAGGGGTTTACTTACAGCTGGAGATAAAATTATTCTTGTAGGATTTGGCGGTGGATTAACCTACGGAGCTTCATTGATAGAATGGACAATTAATAAATAAAATTATAGGAGGAATTAGTAATGGTATTTGAAAAAGTTAAAAGTGTAATAGTTGAACAATTAGGAATAGACGTAGTAGAGGTTAAAATGGAGGCCAAGTTTGCAGACGATTTAGGTGTAGATTCTCTTGAAATTTTTGAGATTGTAATGTCACTCGAAGAAGCCTTTGGGATTGAAATACCAAATGAAGATATAGAAAACATTAAAGATGTGAAGGGAATCGTTAAATATATAGAAGAAAAACTAAAATAATAGGAAATAAAGGTTTAGATGGTTAGAGAGCTGAATGACTAAGTTTAAAAATTTAGTTTTATTCAGTATGTAATAAGAATGTATTACGTGAAATGTAGTGATTTTAATATATGCTTTTCTATAACTATTTAACTTAAGATTAATTAGGGAGGGGTAAAATGTTTAATTCAGTATTTTTTAAAGAGTTAGGTGTAAAATATCCAATAATACAAGGTGGAATGGCTTGGGTTGCAGACAGTAGCTTAGCATCTGCAGTATCTAATGCTGGTGGACTTGGTATTATAGCCGCAGCCAATGCACCAATTGATTATATAAGAGATGAAATCAGAAAAGCAAAGCAGTTAACGGATAAACCTTTTGGCGTTAACATAATGCTTTTAAGTGAGAATGTAGAAGGAATTGCACATCTCGTATGTGAAGAAGGTATTAAGGTAGTTACTACAGGGGCGGGAAACCCTGGTAAATATATGGAGCTTTGGAAGTCCCACGGGATTAAAGTTATACCAGTAGTGGCATCAGTGGCCCTGGCTAAGCGTATGGAGAGAGCCGGGGCAGATGCAGTCATTGCAGAAGGGTGTGAATCTGGAGGACATATTGGTGAACTTACAACTATAGCGTTAGTTCCTCAAGTTGTCGATGGAGTTAATATCCCGGTAATTGCAGCAGGTGGTATAGGTGACGGACGTGGCGTGGCAGCAGCTTTTATGCTTGGAGTACATGGAGTTCAAGTAGGAACAAGGTTTTTAGTAGCGAATGAATGTACAATACATAAAAATTACAAAATGAAGATACTTACTGCGAAAGATATAGATTCTGTTGTTACAGCAAGATCTACAGGGCACCCTATTAGGGTTTTGAAAAATAAATTATCAAGACAATTCCAAAAGCTTGAGAAGGAAAATGCTCCAGTAGAGGCGTTAGAGGAACTCGGGCGAGGATGTCTACCAAGAGCAGTAAAAGAAGGCGATATAGAGATGGGATCTGTTATGGCAGGACAAATTGCAGGTCTTGTAAAGAAAGAGCAAAGCTGCAAGGAAATTATAGAAGAAATGTTTACAGAGGCAAAAGGTGCTATTAATAAATTCATATAAAAAATTATTATTTTACATAGATAAAAGTATTTAAGAAGTTAGATGATTTTAATAGAGTTATAAATAATAACAGTAAGAGTGCTTTTAATTATACAAAGCAATGTATCAGTAAAATTAGTTAATATAGCCCATTTAGGCACATGAAAATAAATAGTAAGTCAAAGCGGTGACGGATATTTTTGCATGTGCCTAAAGTGACGATTTGAAGGAGGGTTCACTATATGAAAAATAGAGTTGTTATAACAGGATTGGGAGCAGTTACGCCTATAGGAAATGATGTGAATAATTTTTGGGATAATATAAAAAGAGGTATTTGTGGCATAGATATAATTAATTCTTTTGATATTTCAGGTTTTAAATGTAAGCTAGGTGCAGAAGTTAAGGATTTTGATGTAACAGTTGCAATGGATAAAAGAGAAGCTAGAAAAATGGATAAATACTGTCAGTATGCAATGGTCGCAGCATCAGAAGCAGTTAAAAATTCAGGACTTGATTTAGAATCTATTGATGGTGAAAGATTGTCGGTAATAGTTGGTTCAGGAATAGGGGGACTTAGTACTATTGAGCAAGAACATAAAAAGCTTATGGAAAAGGGACCAAGTAGAGTATCGCCATATGTAATACCTATGATGATAGGTAATATGGCAGCTGCAAACATTGCAATAAAGTATGGGGCTAAAGGTAGGTGTACTAGTGTAGTTACAGCTTGTGCTACGGGAACTAATGCAATAGGAGATGCTTTCCACATGATTCAAGATGGAAGAGCAGACATAATAATAGCAGGAGGGGCTGAAGGATCAATAACACCGCTTTCTGTAGCAGGTTTTGCGTCGCTAACAGCGTTAAGCAAAAGTGAAGATCCTTTAAGAGCATCGATTCCTTTTGATAAAGAGCGAAGTGGATTTATTATGGGAGAGGGTGCAGGTATAATTATACTTGAATCTTTAGAGCATGCTGAGAAAAGAAATGCAAAGATATATGCAGAGATGAAGGGTTACGGATCAACTTGTGATGCCTATCATATAACCTCACCAGCGCCGAATGCAGAAGGGGCTGCAAGATCAATGGTAATGGCACTTCTAGATGGAGATATAAAGGAAGAAGAAGTATCTTATATTAATGCTCATGGAACAAGTACTCCATATAATGATAAGTTTGAAACTGCAGCTATTAAATCTACTTTTGGAGAATACGCATATAAAATACCAGTAAGTTCAACAAAGTCTATGACAGGACACTTGCTTGGGGCCTCAGGAGCAATAGAAGCTATAGTATGTATAAAAGCCTTAGAAGAAGGTTTTGTACCAGCAACCATAGGATATAAAGTACCAGATGAAGAGTGTGATTTAGATTATGTTCCAAACATAGGGAGAAAAAAACAACTAAAATATGCTATGTCAAATTCCTTAGGCTTTGGTGGTCACAATGCTACTATAATATTTAAAAAATGGGATGGTAGATAATTATGGATTATAAAAACATTCAAGAGTTAATAAAAACTGTTAGTGATTCACAAATTACTTCTTTTGAAATTGATACGGAAGGAATCAGAATAAAGATGGAGAAAAAAGATCAACAGGTGGTGATAGAAAGAATNCCTGTAAATATTACGACCGTTGAGCAAGGTATAGATCCATTAACTAAGAAAAACATAGCTACAAATGTAGAAAAACTAGAGAATGATATAGCTAGAAACATAAAGAATAATTCTAATATAATACCAGAGAAAAATGTGTTTATAGTTAAATCGCCTATTGTTGGAACTATGTACACTTCCCCAAGCGCTGAATTAAAGAATTTCGTAAAAGTCGGTTCTAAGGTTAAAGTTGGAGATACACTTTGTATTTTAGAGGCTATGAAACTTATGAATGAAATTGAAAGTGAAGTAGATGGAGAAATTGTAGAGGTATTAGTTTTAAATGAAGATATGGTAGAGTACGGACAGCCATTATTCAAAATGATTACAGATTAGGGACCAAAGGGATTTAGCAAATAATTTTAATTGTAGGGAAGGTAAATAATATGTTTAAGAAGATATTAATTGCTAATAGAGGCGAGATAGCGGTAAGAATAATTCGTGCGTGTAATGAAATGGGTATTCAAACTGTAGCAGTATATTCTGAGATAGATAAGGATGCCCTTCATACTCAAATGGCATGTGAGGCTATATGCATTGGGCCTGCTAAATCAAAGGATAGTTATTTAAATATGCAAAACATTATAAGTGCTACGGTGCTTACAGGTGCAGAGGCAATTCATCCTGGATATGGATTTTTATCTGAAAACAGTAAGTTTACACAGATGTGTGAAGAATGTAATATAAAATATATAGGCCCGAATTCACAAAATATCGATAATATGGGTAATAAGTTAAAGGCAAGAGAAATAATGATAAATGCTGGAGTGCCGGTAGTTCCTGGGTCTGACGGAGCAATTATTGATGAAGCAAATGCAATAAGTTCCGCTGAAAAAATAGGATACCCCGTAATGATAAAAGCATCAGCAGGTGGTGGTGGACGTGGTATAAGGGTAGTTAGAAAAGCAGAGGAGCTTATACTGGCATACAATACTGCTAAAGCGGAGTCAAAAACTGCTTTTGGTGATGACACAATGTACATGGAAAAATTTATAGAAGAGCCAAGACATATAGAATTTCAAATACTTGCAGATGAGCATGGAAACATTATTCATCTTGGTGAGCGTGATTGTTCTGTTCAAAGGCGGAATCAGAAGGTAATAGAAGAGGCACCAGGAGCCAAAATGACAGAAGAACTCAGAAAACAGATGGGTGAGGTTGCAATTAAAGCGGCTAGGTCTATTAATTATAAAAGTGCTGGAACTATAGAATTTTTATTAGATAAATACGGTAAATATTATTTTATGGAAATGAATACGCGTATACAGGTGGAACATCCAGTGACGGAAATGATCACTGGAGTAGATTTAATTAAAGCTCAAATAAGAATTGCANCAGGACAAGTACTTCCTTATAAACAAGAGGATATAAAAATCCAGGGNCATGCTATTGAATGTAGAATAAATGCAGAAAATCCTAATAGAAATTTCATGCCTTGTCCTGGCGTTATNAAATCCATTCATACTCCTGGAGGGTATGGANTAAGAATGGATAGTGCTGCATATCAAGGATATAAAATTCCGCCAACTTATGACTCTATGATAGGAAAACTTATTGTACACGGAATAGATAGAGAAGAAGCAATACGAAAAATGAGAAGTGCTTTAAGTGAGTTTATAATAGAAGGTGTTGAGACAAATATAGACTTCCAATTTAAAATAGTGAATAATGAAAATTTTATAAATGGGAACTTTGATACTAGTTTTATTAGTAAAGAGTTTAAAAATATTTAAAAAAGTAACTGAATACATATTGNAATTCATCAATTATATGTTTAATGCTATGAATATGGGTATGTATTTTCATTTCATAAATTATATTATGGGTATGTCTTTAGAAAGGGGTAGCGATATGTTTGAGTTTAAACGTATATTTCAAAAAAGCAGATACATTGAGGTTAAAAATTTAGGGAATGAGGGTGAGAAAAAACCTACTATTCCTTCAGGAATGTGGGTTAAATGCAAGACCTGCGGTAAAATTCTTTATAATAAAGATTTAGCGATTAGTATAATGACATGTGATAATTGTAGAACTCATTTCAGAATTGGGGCTAGGGAAAGGATAAAATACACAATAGACACAGGAACTTTTATAGAATACGATCAATCTATGATCTCAGATAATCCTATAGATTTTGAGGGGTATACAGATAAACTCAAAAGTTTGCGTGATAGGACCTTATTAAATGATGCTGTAATAACTGGAGAAGGAAATATAAATGGACAGGATACGGTAATCGCAGTGATGGATAGTAATTTCATGATGGGTAGCATGGGCTGCGTTGTTGGAGAGAAAATTACAAGGGTAATAGAAAGAGCAACAGAAGCTAGAAAACCAATCATTATTTTTACATCCTCAGGTGGGGCTAGGATGCAAGAAGGTATATTTTCGCTTATGCAAATGGCTAAAACTAGTGCTGCTATTGCAAGGCATAATGACAAAGGGTGTCTTTATATAACTGTGCTTACAGACCCAACTACAGGTGGAGTTACAGCAAGTTTTGCGATGCTGGGTGATATAATACTTGCTGAGCCTAATGCACTAATAGGTTTTGCAGGTAAGAGAGTTATACAGCAAACACTAAAGCAAGAATTGCCTGAGGGATTTCAAAGGTCAGAATTTTTGCTTGAAAAGGGATTCATAGATAAAATAGTGGATAGGAAAGCTATGAAGGGTACTTTAACTGAAATATTAAAAATTCATTCATAGTTAGTAGAGAAAGTTTAAAGGAACACATAGGGAGTGATATTTTATGGTAACTTTACCTTTTGAAAAGCACATGTGTGAACTTAAAAATAAAATAAATGATTTAAGGGATTTGGCAAAAAATAAAAATATTGATTTAGCTAAAGAGACAAGANAGATGGAAATTAAGCTCTACAATATNCAAAAGGAAGCCTATAAAAATTTAACTGCCTGGGATAAAGTAAGCATTGCAAGGCTTGTGGAACGTCCTACTGCTCTTGATTATATTAATAGAATTTTCGACTGTTTTATTGAGCTACATGGTGATAGGTATTATGGAGATGATGCTGCTATTGTAGGTGGAATAGCAGAGTTTAATGGTACTTATGTAACTATTATAGCTCAGCAAAAGGGAAATAATACTAAGGAAAACATAAAAAGAAACTTTGGAATGCCAAATCCAGAAGGATATAGAAAAGCTTTACGACTTATGAAACAAGCAGAAAAATTTAATAGGCCGGTTATTTGCCTTGTTGATACTCCAGGGGCATATTGTGGACTGGGTGCAGAAGAGAGAGGTCAAGGAGAGGCAATTGCTAGAAATCTTATGGAAATATCAACTCTAAAAACACCAGTGATTTCAATAGTTATAGGAGAAGGCGGAAGTGGTGGAGCTTTAGCCATGGCTGTAGCAGATGAGGTTTGGATGCTAGAGCATGCAGTTTATTCTATTTTATCACCAGAGGGTTTTGCTAGTATATTATATAAAGATGCATGCCTTGCAAAAGAAGCAGCTAATACAATGAAAATAACAGCTCAGGATTTAATTAATTATGGAATAATTGATAGAATCATAAAAGAACCTCTAGGTGGAGCACACACTAATGTGGATGCGATGGCTACATGCATTAAACGTAATCTAGCGGAAACTATTGATAGATTAGCACGGGAATCTATAGAATCACTACTTACCAAAAGATATTATAAATTTAGAAAAATTGGGAAGGTAGTAGAATAATTTTATTCCATTTCCTTATTTCTTAAATTCTTTAAAAACACCTATAGCATTAGGTGTTTTTAATTTTGATGTGCGCCCGGCATGGGCGTAATCTAACAGGTGAAAGTCCTGAGTGCGGGTTGATAGTGCCAAGCACATAGCTGAACACCAAGGGTGTCCTCGGC
>JGI24142J45722_1001534_pt1 | contig 11063 bp, 6 predicted proteins | sample BarGraIncu00431A_FD_45722 | JGI IMG/M metagenome (IMG submission 45722) | reverse complement strand
GTGAACAGTTTTTCAATCTGCGCGTCGTCGCCGACATCGCAGTCGAATACCAGCGAGGAATCAAAATCTGCCGCGAACTCGGTAATGCGCTCCTTGAAGCGCTCACCCACGTAGCTGAAAGCCAACTCGGCGCCTTGCTCGTGGCATGCCTGCGCGATGCCATAGGCAATGGAGCGCTTGGACAAAACACCGGTAATCAGTAATTTTTTTCCTGTCAGAAATCCCATATCGTCCTCTTCAATTAGCAGGTGAATCGCCGCCGTATCGGTGCTGGGTTGGTCGAGGGTCGTCTTTGACGGGCCCCAATCGCTCCAGCCAGATGGCAGCGGCATTTGATGCAGAATTGTCGCATGCGAAGTCTGCTGTTTTTATTGATGTGTGGAATGTCCGCTCCGGTATGGGCGGCGCATGGTTACGCGCTGTGGGGCGACTTGAAGTATGCCGCCGATTTTTCGCACTTTGACTATGTGAATCCGAGCGCACCCAAGGGCGGTGAATTGCGCCTGGTCAGCAATCTGCGGGTGTCCACCTTCGATAAATACAACCCCTTCACGATCAAAGGCTCGGCCCCCGCCTATCTGGCGGACCTGATGTTTGACTCGCTGCTCACCGGCTCACTGGATGAAACCGGCTCGGGCTATGGCCTGCTGGCCCGCGACGTCGAAGTGGCTGCCGATGGTATGAGCGCCACTTTTCACTTGGCGCCTGAAGCGCGCTTTCACAATGGCGACCCGGTGCTGGCGGCTGATGTGAAGTTCAGTTTTGACACCCTGATGGGGCCCCACACTTCGCCGTCGTACAAGAGTTTGCTGGAAGATGTGGCTGGCGTGGATGTGGTGGATGAGCGCACCGTGCGCTACCGTTTCAAGAAGCCGAATCGGGGACTTCCGCTCACGGTGGGCGCCCTGCCGGTCTTCAGCCGCCAGTGGGGCATGGAGAACGGCAAACCGAAATCGTTTGACCAGGTGGTGACGGATATTCCGGTGGGCAGCGGACCCTACAAAATAGGCCCGGTCCGGTTTGGCAAGGACATCACCTATGTGCGTGACCCCAACTACTGGGCAAAAGACCTGAACGTGAAGCGCGGCACCAGCAACTTCGAGCGCATCACCGTCAAGATCTACAAAGACAACACCGCACGGCTGGAAGCCCTCAAGGCCGGTGAGTTCGACTTGATGCGGTTCTTTTCCGCCGGCGACTGGGCGCGGCGGGTCACCGGCAAACGGTTCGAGTCCGGGGAGCTGGTCAAGATGGAGTTCAAACATCGCCTGCCTTCCGGTTTCCAGAGCTATGTGCTTAATACACGGCGCGACAATTTCAAGGATGTGCGTGTGCGCCAGGCACTCGGTCTGGCGCTGGACTACGAGTGGATGAACCGCCAGATGTTCTACAACGCCTACCAGCGCGTCAATGGTCTGTTCGGCAACACCGATTGCCAGGCCACGGGCGTGCCCGGTCAGGAGGAACTCGCCTTGCTGCAACCCTGGCGCAAAGATATTCCAGCGGACGCTTTCGGGCTGATGGCCACTGCGCCACGCACCGATGGCACCTCGTCACTGCGGGCCAACCTGCGCCAGGCGCAAGCCTTGCTGAAAGCCGCCGGTTGGGAGGTGCGCGATGGGGCCTTGCGCAATGCGCAGGGCAAGGCGTTTGAAATTGAATATCTCGACAGCAACGAAGGCAGCGCGCGCGTGGTGACGCCGTGGGCGCGAAACCTCGAGAAACTCGGTATCCAGTTGAACTTTCGCCCGGTGGACTTCGCCCTGTACCAGCAGCGGTTGCAGAAGTTTGAGTTCGACATCACCTCACTGGCCTATGGCGGCACGCACAACCCGGGGCAGGAGTATGCCGATATCTTTGGTTCCAAGGCAGCAGATATTGAAGACTCGGGCAACCTGTCGGGCGTCAAGAACCCGGCGGTCGATGCGTTGATCAATAAAATGACCAGCGCCAAAACCAAGGCCGAGCTGTTGCCGGCCTGTCGCGCACTGGAGCGTGTCATCAGCCACAGCCATCTGCTCATTCCCCAATGGACCGCCGCCACCCACCGCATGGTGTACAACAGCTGGCACATCGCCAAGCCGGCGACCATGCCACCTTATGCCCAGGGCGAGAGCTGGGCCATTGACACCTGGTGGGCCAAATAAATCATGCTGGTCTATATCCTCAAACGCCTGTTGCTCATGATCCCCACCTTGCTGGGTGTCTTGCTTATCACCTTCGTCGTGATCCAGTTTGTGCCCGGTGGCCCGGTCGAGCAGTACCTGGCCGAGGCCAAGGCGGGGACGGGGTCAAGCGCCGAGGGCGGNGGCTTGAGCTACCGGGGTGCGCAAGGGGTGGATCCCAAGCGGCTTGAGCAGATCAAGGCCTTGTATGGCTTTGACAAACCGGCGCATGAGCGCTTCCTGCAAATGCTCGGACAGTTCGCCCGNTTTGACCTCGGGAAAAGTTTTTTTCAAAACAAGGACGTTTCCCAACTGCTGTGGGAGAAGTTGCCGGTCTCCATCAGCCTCGGGCTGTGGACGTTTTTCATCAGTTATCTGATTGCGGTTCCGCTCGGGGTGGCCAAAGCGGTGCGGGCCGGGTCGCGCTTCGACTTCGTCACCACGCTGCTGGTGCTCGTGGGCTATGCCATTCCCGGNTTTGTGCTGGGGGTGGCGCTGCTGGTCATTTTTGGCGGCCAGTTGCAATGGTTTCCACTGCGNGGCTTGACCTCCAGCAACTGGGATGAGTTGACGTGGGGCGCGCGCATCGTGGATTACCTGTGGCACATTGCCATGCCGGTCACAGCCATGGTGCTGGGCAGTTTTGCCGTGACCACCATGCTGACCAAGAACGCTTTTCTGGAAGAAATTCGCAAACAATACGTGGTGACGGCGCGGGCCAAAGGGCTGAATGAACGGCAGGTGCTGTGGAAACACGTGTTTCGCAATGCCCTGATCCCGATCATTACCGGTTTTCCGGCGGCGTTCATTGGTGCATTTTTTACCGGTGCGCTGCTGATCGAGACGCTGTTTTCCCTGGACGGGCTTGGGCTCTTGAGTTACGAGAGCGTGATCCGGCGTGACTACCCGGTGGTGCTGGGCACTTTGTACTTCTTCACGCTGATTGGTCTGGTCACCAAGCTGATTTCTGACTTGTCTTATGTCTGGGTGGACCCGCGTGTCAGATTTGACTAACCCAAAACCAGGCGAAGGAGAAAGCGTGCGCCGCGCCGGGCCGCCCCAAGCAAGCACAGCCCCCTCGGGGGGCAGTGCAGTACACGAAGTGACAAGCGTGGGGGCCTCCCCCGGCCGCCGCGCCTGGCAGCGCTTCAAGCGCAACCGCCTGGGTTATTGGAGTCTGTTGGCCTTTTGCGCGCTGGTTCTGTTAAGTTTGTTTGCCGAAGTCATCTCCAATGACCGGCCGCTGCTGGTTCGCTATCAGGGCGCAACCTACTTCCCCATGGTCAAGGATTATTCGGAAAAAACCTTTGGTGGTGACTTCGACACTGCCACCGACTATCTGGACCCGTTCATCCGGGAGCGTTTGTCGCTGGCAGGCAACTGGGCCGTGTTTGCCCCCAATCCGTATGGTCCGAAAACGCTGAACTACTTCGCCAAAGAGCCGAATCCGTCCGCCCCCAGCTTTGAGAACTGGCTGGGCACCGATGACCGCGGACGCGACCTGCTGGCCCAACTGATTTACGGTTTTCGGGTCAGCGTGCTGTTTGCGCTGGCGCTGACCGCCACCGGCGTGTTGCTGGGAGTGATTACCGGGGCGATTCAGGGCTTTTTCGGTGGCAAGACCGATCTGGCGTTTCAGCGTTTCATCGAAATCTGGAGTTCCATGCCTGAGCTGTATCTGCTCATTATCTTCAGCGCGGTGTTTGCACCCAGTCTGGCCCTGCTGCTGATCCTGTTAAGTCTGTTTGGCTGGATGGGTTTGTCGGATTACGTGCGGGCTGAATTCCTGCGCAACCGGCAACTCGATTACGTGCGGGCGGCGCGGGCGCTCGGTGTGAGCAACTGGCAGATCATCATGCGCCACTTGCTGCCAAACAGCCTGACGCCCGTTGTCACATTTTTGCCCTTCCGCATGAGTGGGGCCATTCTGGCGCTGACCTCGCTGGACTTTCTGGGCCTGGGTGTGCCGCCCGGAACCCCGTCTCTCGGGGAACTGCTGTCGCAAGGCAAAAACAATATCGACGCCTGGTGGATTTCGCTGGCCACTTTCTGTGTACTGGTGGTGACCCTGTTGTTGCTGACCTTCATGGGCGACGCCCTGCGCGATGCGCTGGACCCGCGAAAGGCAGAAAAGTGAAGGCCCCCACGCTCGGCACTTGCGTGTCCTCGCTGCCCCCCGAGGGGGCTGTTCCGCCTAAGGGCGGCCTGTCGGCGGAACTGACCCCCACGCTTGTCGCTTCGCGTACTGCGTTGCCGCCCGAGGCGGAACGGATTCCGCCCCCACCGTTGTTGACTGTTCACGGCCTGCGCGTGGCTTTCGCCGGCAAGGAGGTCGTGCACGGTATCGATTTCTCCATTGCCCCCGGCGAGAAACTGGCGCTGGTCGGCGAGTCGGGCTCCGGCAAAACGGTGACGGCGCTGAGCCTGCTGAGGCTGGTGCAGAACGCCGACATCACCGGCAGATCCATGTTTCTTGGGCGTGACCTGCTTTCGATGCCGGAGCGTGAACTGCGTGGCCTGCGTGGGCAGGAGATTTCGATGATTTTTCAGGAACCCATGACGGCGCTCAACCCGCTGTTCACGGTGGGCGATCAAATTGCCGAAGTTTTAGAGCTAAAACAGGGTCTAGCCCGCAAGCAGTCTTCGCAATCAGCTATTAAATTAATAGCAGAAACCGGTATTGCCGAGCCCGAGCGACGTGCCAAGGCGTATCCGCACCAGCTCAGCGGTGGCCAGCGCCAGCGCGCCATGATCGCCATGGCGCTGGCGTGTCAGCCGAAATTGTTGCTGGCAGACGAACCCACCACCGCCCTGGATGTGACCCTGCGTGGGCAAATACTCGATCTGCTGGCCAGTTTCCAGCAAAAAAATGGCATGGCCGTGCTCATGATCACCCATGACCTGAATCTGGTGCGGCGTTTTGCGGACCGCGTCATCGTCATGGAAAACGGCCATATCGTGGAGCAGGGCGCGGTGGCAGATGTCTTTGCCCATCCGCAACACAGGTATACCCGCCGACTGATTGACAGCAAGCCGGTGCGCGATGTGCTTGAGGTGGCGCCGATTGCGGGCGAACCGGCCGTCATGCAGGCCCGGGCGTTGCGGGTGACCTACCCGACACCGTTGCCGGGCATCAAGGGCTGGTTCAGCCATGGCGAGTTCGTCGCGGTGCAGGGTGCCGACTTCCAGCTTCAGGCGGGGCAGACCCTCGGCGTCATGGGCGAGTCAGGGTCGGGTAAATCTACGCTGGCGCTGGCCGCGCTGGGTTTGATGCCTTTCAGGGGCGAAATGCAGGTGACTGGACAAGCCTGGGGCTTGAGCGCGGCCCACAACAAATCCATGCGCCGCGTGGTGCAGGTGGTGTTTCAGGATCCTTTTTCTTCCCTGTCACCGCGCCTGACCGTGGCGGAGATTGTGGAAGAAGGGCTGCTGGTGCATGAGCCCGGTCTGTCGCAGGCGGAGCGCCGCCTGCGGGTGGCGCAGGCGCTGCTGGATGTCGGNATGGGTNTTGATATGGATCAATTTCAACTTCAAAGTCTGCTACAGCGTTACCCCCATGAGTTTTCAGGAGGGCAGCGCCAGCGCCTGGCCATCGCCCGGGCNCTGATCGTCAAACCCCGGGTGCTGGTACTGGACGAACCCACCAGCGCGCTGGATGTCACGATCCAAAAGCAGGTGCTNCAACTNTTGCAGCGACTGCAAAGAGAGCACGGCTTGAGTTATCTGCTCATCACCCACGATGTCGATGTCATTCGGGCCATGGCCCACCAGGTTGTGGTCATGAAAGACGGACATATTGTGGAGTCCGGGCCCGCCGCCAAAGTGCTGGCGTTCCCGAAGCACGATTACACCCGATCCTTGCTGGCGGCAGCTGGATAAATCCTTCAAAATCAAGGCAATTAAGCCGGTTTTCGGGTACAATCCAAAGCTCACGACCAAACGGGCGGGTATCTACCGCCCGTTTTTTTTGGTCGATTGTTTTTGTANTGCATCTGAACACAAGTGGCACTGAAAGAAATTATTGAGCAAACCGTGGCCGGTCTGGGCTACGACCTGGTGGAAACCGAGCGTTCCGCCGCTGGATTGCTGCGCATCACGATTGACCTGCCATGGGTGCCGCCGGTCGATGGCGTGGCTGCGGAGCAGTTCGTGACGGTTGAAGACTGCGAGAAAGTCACGCGTCAGTTGCTGTTTGCGCTTGAGGTGGATGGCGTTGAGTACAAGCGGCTTGAAGTGTCCTCGCCGGGCATTGACCGTCCCTTGCGGCATGAGAAAGATTTTGAGCGATTTGTCGGGCATGAAGTTGACGTCACGCTCAAGGCGCCTATTGGGGTTGCAGCGGCAGCGGGTCAGGTTAATGCCACCCGCAAGAAGTTTCGTGGCACGCTGGAGCGCACCCAGGGCGAGGGTGGGGNGTTGGGTTGGCAAATCGTCTGGAGCGATGCGCCCGTTGGCAAGCCTGGTCAAAAAATCAGCAAGAAGAGATTGCCGGCACCGGTGCAGGCCTTGGGTTTTACTCTGGATGAGTTGAAGGAGGCGCGACTGGCGCCTATCGTCAGCTTCAAGGGTCGTGGCACCAAGGGCGACTCAGAAACAAATTTGGATTGAATTGAAACAGGAGAGTTATGGCATGAATCGCGAAATGTTAATGCTGGTAGAAGCCATCTCACGCGAAAAGAACGTGGAGCGTGATGTGGTGTTTGGCGCTGTCGAGGCAGCGCTGGCACAAGCGACGAAGAAGCTTTCCCAAGGCGATGTGGATATCCGCGTCGCGGTTGATCGCGACAGCGGGAGCTACGAGACGTTTCGTCGCTGGCATGTGGTGCCGGATGAGGCGGGCCTGCAGTTGCCTGACCAGGAAATCCTGTTGTTCGAAGCCAAAGAGCAGATTCCCGACATTGAGGTGGACGAGTACATCGAAGAAACGGTGGAGTCACTTCCCATTGGCCGTATCGGTGCCATGGCTGCCAAGCAGGTCATTCTGCAAAAAATTCGCGATGCCGAACGTGAAATGTTGCTCAACGACTTCATGTCGCGCGGCGACAAGATTTTCGTCGGCACGGTCAAGCGCATGGACAAGGGTGACCTGATTGTCGAAAGCGGCCGCGTCGAAGGCCGGCTGCGCCGCAGCGAAATGATCCCGAAGGAAAATCTCCGCATGGGTGACCGCGTTCGCGCCATGATCATGGAAGTTGATCTGACCCTGCGCGGCGCGCCGATCATTCTGTCGCGCTCGGCGCCGGAGTTCATGGTGGAGTTGTTCCGCCAGGAAGTGCCCGAAATCGAGCAGGGTTTGCTGGAAATAAAATCCTGCGCCCGTGATGTCGGTTCGCGCGCCAAGATCGCGGTGCTGTCGCATGACAAACGGGTGGACCCCATCGGCACCTGTGTCGGTGTGCGCGGCACGCGTGTCAATGGCGTCACCAACGAGCTGGCCGGTGAACGCGTGGACATTGTGCTGTGGAGTGAAGACCCGGCCCAGTTTGTGATTGGTGCACTGGCCCCGGCCAACGTCTCCAGCATTGTGGTGGACGAAGAGCGCCATGCCATGGACGTGGTGGTGGATGAAGAAAACCTCGCCATCGCGATCGGACGTGGCGGTCAGAACGTGCGCCTGGCATCCGACCTGACCGGCTGGAAGATCAACATCCTGGATGCCGCCGAGTCGGCCCAGAAGCAGGCCAGCGAGACGGACTCTGGCCGCAAGCTGTTCATGGAAAAGCTCGATGTGGACGAAGAAATCGCCGATCTGCTGATTGCAGAAGGCTTTACCAGTCTGGAGCAGGTGGCCTACGTGCCGCTGGAAGAAATGCTCGAGATCGAGAGCTTCGACGAAGACACGGCCAACGAATTGCGCACCCGCGCCAAAGACGCGTTGTTGACCATGGAAATTGCGCAAGAAGAGAGTGTTGAAAAGGTTTCGCAGGATCTGCACGACCTCGAAGGCCTCTCCCCCGAACTGATCGGCAAACTGGCAGATGGCGGCGTTCACACGCTTGACGACCTGGCCGATTTGGCCGTTGACGAACTCACTGAAATCACCGGCCAGTCTGCGGACGAAGCCAAGACCTTGATCATGAAGGCGCGCGAACATTGGTTTACCAATGACGCCGCTTCTCAAGAGTAATGGTCATGAAAGGTTACACAACAAATGTCCAGTACGACCGTCGCCGAGTTTGCAACAGAACTCAAAAAAACAACCGATACGCTGCTTGAGCAGCTGAAGTCGGCGGGAGTTGCCAAATCGGCCGCTTCCGACAAGCTGACAGACGCTGACAAGCAGCATCTGTTGAGCTACTTGCAGGCCAGCCATGGCACCGCCAGCGCCGAGCGCAAGAAAATTACGCTCGTCAAGAAGTCGACCAGCGAAATCAAGCAGGCCGANTCCACCGGCAAGGCGCGCACCATTCAGGTCGAAGTGCGCAAGAAGCGTACCTTTGTGCGTCGTGAAGACGGGGTCGAGGTATCAGTAGTAGAAGCGCCCGAGGTTGAGCACGAAATTGAGGCTGCNCCGCTGATCGACAACACCGAATTGGCGCGGCGTGAAGAAGAAGCTCGTCGTCAAGCTGAATTGATCCGTCGCCAGGAAGAAGAACTGTCGGAGCGCAGGCGTCAGCGTGAAGAGCAGGAGGCCCGGACGCGTGAAGCGGCTGAAGCGGCCGCTGCCAAGGCCGCCGAAACTGCCGCTGCGCAAGCAGTTGTAGAAAAAAATAAGCCGCTAGCCCCCGCGCAACAAGCGCAGGATGCTATTGATAACGCAGCAGCCCAAGTTTTGGAAGCAGCAGAAAAAGCTGAAGGNTTGGCTAAGGTGCAATTGTTGGCTCGCGAAAAAGCAGCGGCCGATTCCAAAGCGCGAGCTGCTGAAGATGTCGTACGGGCGGCCGATCTGGGTGACCGCAGGCGCAAGGCAGAGGCAGAAGCCGCTGCTATTCGCTTGATGATGTCGTCACCCGCCAAAAAAGCACCGGTTCCCAAAAAACCGGAAGAAATCAAGCCCGATGCAGCCAAAGCTGGCATCAAGGGTACGCTGCACAAACCAGCCGCTGGCGCAGTTCCAGCAAAACCGGCCAAGCCCGGTGCACCCGGCACAGCGGCACCCGCTGGCGCCGGCAAAGAAGTCAAATCAGCCAAGCTCTCAAGCAGCTGGGCCGGCGATCCCAAAAAGAAAAGTGCTATTCCTACACGTGGCGCCACGGGTGCACCCGCTGGCCGTGGCACCAACTGGCGCGCCCCTGCACGGGGNGGTCGACGCGGTAGCAATGACCGCGACCGTGATGACAACCGCGTGCAAGCAGCACCGGTTGAGGCGCGCGTCATTGAAGTGCATGTGCCTGAAACCATTACCGTGGCAGAGTTGGCGCACAAAATGGCCGTCAAGGCTTCCGAGGTGATCAAGCACCTGATGAAGCTCGGCCANATGGTCACCATCAACCAGCCGCTGGACCAGGACACCGCCATGATTTTGGTGGAAGAAATGGGNCACAAGGCCATCGTTGCCGCGCTGGACGATCCAGAAGCCTTTACCGATGACGAAGTGTCGCANCAGCAATCAGAATCGCTGCCACGCGCACCGGTTGTNACGGTCATGGGNCACGTCGATCACGGCAAAACTTCGNTGCTGGATTACATTCGCCGCGCCAAAGTGGCTTCCGGTGAAGCCGGTGGTATCACCCAGCACATTGGTGCCTACCACGTGGAAACGCCACGCGGCATGATTTCCTTTCTCGATACTCCGGGTCACGAAGCCTTTACGGCTATGCGTGCCCGCGGTGCCCAGGCAACCGACATCGTGATTCTGGTGGTGGCCGCCGACGACGGTGTGATGCCGCAAACCAAAGAGGCAATCAAGCACGCCAAGGCGGCGGGTGTTCCGATCGTGGTGGCGATCAACAAGATCGACAAACCGGATGCCAATCCCGAGCGCGTCAAGAACGAGCTGGTGGTGGAAGAAGTGGTGCCCGAGGAGTTTGGTGGTGATTCACCCTTTGTCACGGTATCGGCCAAGACCGGTCAGGGCATTGATGCCTTGCTGGAACAAGTGCTGTTGCAGGCGGAAGTGCTTGAGTTGCGGGCACCTGTGGATGCCATGGCCAAGGGTCTTGTGATTGAGGCGCGGCTGGACAAGGGTCGTGGTCCGGTGGCGACGATTCTGGTGCAGTCCGGCACGCTCAAGACCGGGGACGTCGTGCTGGCGGGTTCCACTTATGGTCGTGTGCGCGCCATGCTGGATGAAAATGGCAAAACCATCAAAACGGCAGGACCTTCGATTCCGGTCGAAATCCAGGGTTTGACCGAAGTACCGCAGGCGGGTGACGAGTTCATGGTGATGTCGGACGAGCGCCGGGCCCGTGAAATTGCCACCTACCGGGCTGGCAAGTTCCGCCACACCAAGCTGGCTAAGCAACAGGCCTCCAAACTGGAGAACATGTTCACCGACATGGCCGCGGGTGCCGTCAAGATGGTGCCGATCATCATCAAGGCCGATGTGCAAGGTTCGCAGGAAGCGCTGGCGCAATCGCTGCTCAAGCTCTCGACCGACGAGGTCAAGGTGCAGCTGGTTTACACCGCCGTGGGTGCCATCAGCGAATCGGATGTGAATCTGGCGATTGCCTCCAAGGCCGTCATCATCGGTTTCAACACCCGCGCCGACGCCGGTGCGCGCAAGCTGGCCGAGAACAACGGTGTGGACATCCGTTACTACGACATCATTTATGACGCCGTGGATGAGCTCAAGCTCGCCATGTCGGGCATGTTGACGCCGGACAAGAAGGAAGAAGTCATCGGTACTGCCGAGATTCGTCAGGTGTTCAAGGTCAGCAAGATCGGCTCGATTGCCGGTTGTATGGTCACCGCAGGTATCGTCAAACGTACGGCGCGTCTGCGTCTGCTGCGCGACAA
>JGI24142J45722_1001531_pt1 | contig 11068 bp, 9 predicted proteins | sample BarGraIncu00431A_FD_45722 | JGI IMG/M metagenome (IMG submission 45722) | reverse complement strand
TTCTTTTCTTCTTCTATATATATTTCTACCTTTATCGGTTTTGGTAAACTTTACAACATCTTCTTTATACGTTTCCCAAACATGTCTTCTAATAGTTTTAAGCTTACTTTTATCAGAAAAACATTGAGTTCTATTTGGGCATTCCCCGCAATCTTTTGCATTCCCAACATACTCTTTATATCCATCTCTTGTTGTAAGCAAGGAGTTAACTTCCAGTTACCTCCTATGGGGTCTGGACAGTCGCCTAAAAAAAGGGAGTAAAGCGGTAGATTGGCAAAAATGAGGCATTCGATATGAATTTAGAGTATAAGAATTTGGGTTGAATAACATAAAGCGTTTTGGTATCGTTCATTCCACAAAACTTAACAATATATCTTATATAAATTGTCATGGATTTTTATCGATTTTTCTAACAAACTATTCTGCATAGCGTTGTATAGCTTACTCGAACATACATCTTAAGATGTCGAACCCCTTTTTAATTCAAAGATATAAACTTTTTTTCATCATTTATATAGCATAGCTATACATTAACTGCTCCTACGAGTTGCCTATCGAGATTTCGTGGCACGCAGTCAGGTCCTTGCTAAATATAGATAAGTAGAAAATGTTTGCCAGACCAAAAATTGAAAATAAACTAAATATTTTGAATAATCGCAAAATAAGCATATAACTAAAGTAATTAATGGGTAAACCATAGATAAAAGCTTAAATAAGACTATTTAACATCATATACATATTGCTAATAATAGATATTTAAGTGTAATATTAGCACATGACATGGATACCTAAAAGATNCGTACTTTTGCAAGATTAGCATGGTAGTGCCACTATACCAAGAATCTAATAAAAATAATCTTTTAATAATATTTATAAAATAAGTAAAACAAAATCATTATATTTTTATTATGGGAGGGTTTTATATGGAAGTAAATAAAAATGAAGATCTCTTGTCCTTAACACATACTGGTGATGAATATGATAAATATCTCAACGCAGTTGTTCCACCAGTGTTCCTCAATTCGTTATTTGTATTTAAAACCTATGAGGAGTACAACAACGTCAATATATACGAGGAAGACAACTATATTTACGGTAGGGATTCAAATCCAACTGCGCATATTGTTGAGCGCAAGATTGCAGAATTAGAGCATGGTTCCCGAGCTGTAGTTTTTTCATCCGGAATGGCGGCAGCAACATCTGCAATCATGGCCACCTGTAAGGCAGGCAGTCATATTATCTGTCTACGAGATGTCTATCAGCCAGTTAAACGATTTCTTAATACTATTTGTATTGCTAATCTCAATATGAGTGTGACCTACATTACAGGTCTCGACCTAGATGAATTGGAATCGAAGATACAACCAAATACTTCGCTGATGATTCTTGAGAGTCCGGCTACCTTTGTTTTTACAGTAATAGATATAAAGGTGGTAGCTGATATAGCTAAACGCCATGGTGTTAAAACCTATATAGACAATACATACTGTACTCCTCTATTCCAAAAGCCATTAGATCTTGGTGTGGACATTGTCATGCACACCATGTCTAAATACCTTGGCGGGCACAGCGATATCATCGGAGGTGTTCTTGTTTCTAAGGATGAGGAACTGATGCGTAAGATCATGGGACAGATGCGGGAATGGTTCGGAGGAATTATTGGCCCAATGGAAGCGTGGTTGGTTATGAGAGGCATCCGAACGCTAGATGTACGTCTACAGCAGCATCAAAAAACAGCCATGGCGATAGCTGAATTTTTGGAAAAGCATCCTAAAGTAAAGAAGGTTTACTACACTGGCCTAAGATCGCACCCTCAGCATGAGATTATCGCCCGTCAGCAGACTGGACATTCCGGACTTATGAGTCTTGAGCTAAATGCCTCGCCAGAGGAAGCGGTTAAATTCATTAATAACTTACATTTGTTTGGGAAAGGTTGCTCATGGGGCGGATTTGAAAGTCTTGCGCTCTGCCCTCTCTATCATTGTGATAATGAAGAATTAGAATTTCTTCATCTTACTGAGAGCCGAGGTTTAATCCGTTTGCATTGTGGCTTAGAAGGAAATGACAACCTGATTGCTGACTTAGATCAAGCACTTGACAAGATTTAGACTGGTAGGACAAACCTACCACTAAAAATATAATCATATATTAAGGGGGACAATAACAATGGTAAAGAAAACGCTCTGTACTATACTTACAGCTGCACTGTTTATTTCTACACTATCCGGCTGTGCTGCCACTAAACCTTCGACAGCAACTAAATCAAGTAATACTACTACAAAAAGTCTGAGTTTTATGGATGTATCTCCGTCGCCAACTCGTCAGGCATATTTTACTAAGACTTTTGAAAAATTCAAGACAGCTACCGGTATCTCCGTTGCATATCAGAGTGTGCCTTGGGATGATGCAGCAAACAAACTGACTGTTCTTGGTGCTTCAAATAAACTTCCTGACGTGATGACTACATGGGCTGGCTGGCTCGGTCAGTATACAGCTGCAGGTTGGGTAATCCCTATTGATAAATATGTTAAAGGTACTGAAGATCAATATACCGACGTTGTTAGAAACATTGTATGGAAAGCTGAACAGCAGCTTTATGGTAACACCTATACCATCCCTGATGGAATGATGGTAAAAGGCGTTTTTGTTAGGAAAGACTGGGCTAAAGAAGCAGGCATAAATCTTGATCCAGACAAAGGTTGGAACTATGACGAGTATTTTGATGTGGTAAAGAAGCTTACAGATGTATCTAAAAAACATTTTGGTACATCTTACAGAGGCACCAGGGGAGCATTTGATCCACTGCTCGTTTATTTGGAAAGCTTTAATGGAGGTAGCCTATACGCTAAGGATGGTAGCATTCTAATTAATTCGGATGAATCCCTAGAAGGCTTTAAAAAATGGACAAATCTCTATCTTAATGGATATGCACCAAAAGATTCAATTAACTGGGGATTCACCGAGATGGTTGATAACTTTACCGGTGGACTAACAGGAACTCTGATAAACGATTCTGAGGTAGCCGCAACCTGTTTAGCAAAAATGAAGCCGGAGCAGTGGATGGTAATGCCAATGCCTAAGAGCACGAAAGACGGCAAAATCTACAATACCGCAAATTCTCCATACTCCTACACAATCTCAGGCAACGCTAAAGATCCTGATTCCGCATGGAAGCTTATTGAATTTCTATCTCGTCCGGATAACAATATCGAGTACTGTAAGATAGGTGGACTTATTCCGATTAAGAAAGATGTGTCGAATGACTCGACTTATGGCACTACTGGTGTTTACAGCGCTTTTGTAAAGCAACTCAACAATCCTGATCTAGTTGTTCCTGTTTCATATGGACCATTTGATTACACTGACATGCACCAAGGAATGCTTCATGAAGAGGTTCAGAAGTATCTGCTTGGAAAGGAAGACGCAAGAACATCATTGGGTAAGATTACTGGTGAACTAGAATCCCGTATGAAGAAATACCTTGCTGATCATCAGGGGTCTACAGTAGAAGAACCTAAGTCTCTTACAAAAAAATAAAAATAGGGGCAGTTCCAAGTGAACTGCCCCAATTATGAAAATTCACTATCGAATTCATTTTCTATTTCATAATGAAAAAAACACAACAAGCTGTCATTTATATAAATTCCAATGTAGACGATTCCGAATTTATGCATTTAACTAGAATTCCAACAATATAGGGGGGAAACTATGGGAACATTAATTTTATACCTGATAGTTCTAATTATAACCAGCCTGGGAATTTTCCTATGGATGCGTGATCGGACAAAGCATCATCGCCCGCGAATCCTGACTAATAAAGTAAAATCTAAACTAGAACCTTATCTGTACATTTTGCCCGTTTTTATATTATTACTTCTGATGTTTGGGTATCCGCTTATCAACAGCTTTGTCATGGCATTTGAGAACTACAAGCTCTCCGCACCAAACGACATCAGATTTAATGGCTTAGGCAATTTTATCAAGTTATTTTCTGATAGTGACATACTCATCGTCATTGAGAATTCATTAATTTATGTCATAGCATCTGTAGCGGGACAGTTCATACTGGGTATGACGCTAGCATTGGCGCTGAAAAAAAAATTTCGTGGACGTGGTCTATATCAGTCAATCGTGTTTCTACCTTGGGCATTTTCTGCGTTTGTAATCGGCCTGATGTTTCGTTGGTCATTCAATGGTGAATACGGCGTGGTAAATGACCTGCTACTTAAATTCGGACTTATAAGAGAGAGAATTGCATGGTTGGGTACTCCAGGGTTATCTTTGCTCGTAGTCATCTTTGCAATGATATGGATGGGTGTGCCCTTCTTCGCTATCATGGATCTTGCGGCACTCCAATCGATTCCTTCAGATGTATATGAAGCAGCTGATATCGATGGCTGTGGCACGATAAAAAAGTTCTTTTCGATTACGTTGCCTTATATAAAGCCAACAGTCATAATGACTCTACTGCTACGTACAATATGGATTTTCAACTCATTTGATCTTATTGTTGTAATCACTAACGGTGGACCTGCCAACACCTCACAGACGTTACCCTCTTTTATGTACACACGTGCATTTGCCAGCTATGACTTTGGGCTTGCGGCGGCATTAGGTATAATTCTGATGTTGGTATTAGCGGTTTATTCAGTAATATTCCTTAGAATAACAAATTACAATAAAGCGGGTGATTTTTAATGAGTTCACATGCAAAAAAAATATTTTACGGAATCGGACGATTTCTCTTATTAACCATTTTTTTATTGTTCGTGGTTTTACCGATTTATTGGTTAATTGTTACGGCGTTTAAAACCGCACCTGAAATTATCAATGCGCAAGAGGTGACATACTTTCCAAAGACGTTTACTTTAAGTAACTTTAATGAACTATTCAAGATGTATAACTATTGGCAGCTTCTTAAAAACAGTTTAATCGTTTCGGGTTCTACAGCTATTTGTATTACATTGTTATCAATTCTTGGTGGTTATGGACTTGCTCGTTATAACTTTCGCGGAAAGGATACTATGGTTATATTCTTTCTTATTACCCAGATGATTCCAGGGATTTTGGTAATTATTCCACTTTACGTAATTTTGACCCAAGCTGGATTTATTGATACTCTTTTTGGCCTGTTCATCTTTTACCTAATTGCAAACCTTCCATTCTGTGTTATCACTATGAGAAGCTTTTTCGTACGCATACCTTATTCACTTGAGGAAGCGGCACAGGTGGATGGGTGTACAAAAATCGGGACCTTATTGAAAATCGTCATTCCCATTATGTTTCCGGGAATCGTCGCAGTCTTTGTATTTGCATTTATCGGAGCTTGGAATGAGCTAATTGCTGGTACTATCTTCATAAATTCTCCTGAGATATGGACTATTCCAGTTGGATTGAAAACTTTGATTGGTAAATACGATGTCAACTGGGGCGTACTGATGGCAGGTGGTGTACTTGCCCTGCTTCCTACTGCGGTTATGTTTGCATTTATGCAAAAGTTCGTTGTTGAGGGGCTTACTGCAGGTGCAGTAAAAGAATAATTATTAGTGAAAATATTTTTCAATAGTAAAGATTATTGTTAAAAAATAAAAATTTAGACCAAGGAAATCAATACTTGGCAAGTTTTCTAAAATAATAATATAGGACAGGAGGTATAGAAATGCTCAATGATGAAATGTTAATAAAACCTGTCTCAAAAGAGCTGCTTTACATGAAAGTAGCTGATGCCATCCATAATTACATACATGTTAATAAGCTGCAATTGGGGGACAAAATCCCTTCCGAGCGTAAGCTAGCTGAACAGTTCCAAATCGGACGAAATTCTGTGCGAGAAGCCCTACGTGTGCTGGAAAACGAAGGAATTATCAAAGTAAAGTCTGGCACAGGTGCATTTGTTTCACAAAATTCCAACTCCGGTTCGATTTACCTCAAACTAATCAAAGTGAATTACGTGGAGCTTATGGATACAAAAATGACTCTAGAAAAATCTGTGATTGAATATACATTGGAAAATGCCTCTTCTGCTCAGCTTCAAAAGTTGGAATCCCATCTTTTGGCCATGGAAAGTGAGGCGAATCAGGGTGTTTATTCTTTCGAACAAGATCAACAGTTTCACCGTTGTCTGTTGGATATCCGCAATAATAAAATGTTGGGACAGATTGTATTAAATCTTATAAAAGCGTTGGATAAGTATGCTGGTGTGCTGGAGAAAGCTGAAGAGATATGGATGACAACAATTCCATATCACCGCCAAATGTTAGAAGCAATTAAGCGCGGTGATAAGCAGGCTGCTTTAGATGCCTATGATCATATATATCGAATCGACATCGTGACTCTCAATACTGCACGTGACAGAGAATTACATTCATAAATGTCATAGCCATCGAGGAAACCATATTCCTAACGGAATTCCGGTTGAGAATGTAGAGCGCTATTTTAAATGCGTTGATAAACTATCAAAAAGATAATATTAATAATAATTCGGTAGAAAAGTTGGAGGTATTAAATGTCTGACCTATATAAAAATGCTTTTAGAGGATATCTAATTGATCATCATTCTCCTAATGCGCCTGTCGCACCTCTTGATAAGCTTAGTGACAAAGAATTAAAAAAGTTTTTAAAAGAAGCAAATGTAAACAGCTTAATGGTTTATTTTAAGGATCATTGGGGAAACAGTTATTATGATACTAAAATAGGTAAAAAACACAATGGATTAAAAATAGACTGGATAGCACAGGTAGCAGCAGTTTTAAAAGAACTTAAAATAGAATTTAATGCTTACTATTGTTTCGAATATGATTCATATGCACCTAAGGCTCATCCTGAATGGTCAACATTAAAGGAAGATGGGACTCCATTGAGGTGTGGTGATAAATCCTATNNTTCAATAGCAAGATGGGGCATGCCATGTTACGAAACAGAATACAGGCAATATATATTGGGACAATTAAAGGAGATGATTATTAATTATAAACCCGATAGTTTATTTATAGATATTTTTGGCAAGTCTCTTTGCTATTGTAATAATTGCAAAAAGAAATTTAAAGAACAATACAATTATAATTTGCCGGAAACCGATGAAGAAGTAGTAGTCCATTCAAAGGATGTATTGGAGTTTCTTAATAAATGTGCAGAAAGTATGTTAGACGATGTAAAAGCAGAGATTAAGGAAATAAACCCATCAATTGCAATAACTATTAATTTTGCAGCGCATTATCCAAAGGAAATTAGAGATAAACTGGATTATGTATTTACTGAACCCTGGGCGGGCAACTGGCTCTCAGGTGCTTATGCAAGGGATACATCCAAGGGGAAATATCCTCAATTAGGTCCTGGAGATGTCTCAAGTATATATAATTATTTACCTGAATCAATATATGAAATGGCAGCTGCTGATATAGCAGCACAAGGGTGCAGAGTTTTTATATATAGTGAGTCTATGAGACCTGATGGAAGCCTTGAATTCGAAGAAGCGAAAAGAATAGGAAAAGCCTTTACTGAAGTTGAAAAATATGAGGAATATTTAACTGATAGAAATATAATTGCAGATATTGGAATTATACAAAGTGATGCAGAAGAAAAAATCAAATCACATAGTAAAATTACTCCTAATGCAATAGGAAGGGCAAAAGAAGGAAGTCCACACAGAGATGCTCTTTTAGGTGCAATGAAACTATGTGATTATTCAAAATACACATGGAATATATTACCTGAAACTGAGGCGACTATTGATGTTTTGATTAATTATAAGCTAATTATACTTCCTAATATGTACTATATAAGTAATGAGCTTAAAGAAATGATTACAAGCTATGTTAATAATGGCGGAGTAGTGCTAACGGGAGATGAAACAGGACTTTATGACGAAAATGGAAATATGCTTGAAAATTACACTATTTCTGATTTAATTGGTTGTAATTTTAGTGGAACAGATTATGGGTATACGAGTAACGTATGGTCACATTTTGTTAAACCCATAGAGGATGAGGTTTGGAAATATGTACCTAAGACCACACCACCTGTTAGCGAATACATTATAAATATAGAAAGTAAAGCCTTGAAAATTCTTGGAACATTTGTTGAACCAGCTGTAAAGCTTTCTGATACTGAATGGGTGAATTGGGGATATCCACCCCCAAAGAATACGACTACAAAGCCTGCACTTATTGAAAATGATTATGGTAAAGGCAAGGTCATATATGCAGCCTTTGATATATTTAGAATGGAGAACAAAAACTTTAACTGGATAAAAGAATTGTTTAATGGAATATTAGAAAAACATATAATACCTTCAATATATTTAAAGACGGATTATCCATCTATCGTTGGATTTACATCCTACAAAAGAAGTAACGGAGAAATTATAATTCATGAAGTATCTCACTGTTCAACAAAATTCTCAGGCGATGCACCATATATTAATGGAGGGATATTAAAAATAAATAAAACAACATTTAATATAATTTCTGTAATGTGTGTATATCCTGATAATACAAAACTTTCATATACAGAGGATGATATATTTTATTATATTGATTTACCAGATATAAGAGTGCATAATATGTTTCGATTAAAACTTGGGGTTTGATGAGNATAGGTTAAAAATAAAATAAGATTCGCTTTATTACCAGCACTTTAGCCTATACCTCAGNCAAACCATTAATTTCATTGGCATTTTTACCGATTTCAAAAGTGTATCAAATTCGCACTTTCTTCTATTCTTGATTTCTGATAATAGCAAGTCTGGGAAATACTAGAATGAGCATCAGTGGCTAAAGTAATAGTTGCTGATGCTCACTTTGTTTTTGTGGATAAAACATACAAATTGCACTTGCAAAGAGGTGAGTATTCTGTGGTCAAAGATAGTGACGATACAACGTAAATAATTCTAAATATACATTTACAAATAAATATGAAATGAATTTACTTGTAACTAAAAGTTTGTACTTCGTTACTTTAGAATCAGAGAACAAAAGGTTCTTATGGCATAAAGTTCATTTAATATAGCATGGATGTATTTTGAAAATGGATACTAGTGAACCAAAAGAAAAAATATATATTTTAGTAGTTTTTCGTCGTTAAGGCTAAGTTTTACTAAATCAATTTAATATTCTAAAAGTAGTGTAGAATAAAATGTAATTTTCTGATAAAATAAGAATATAGGAAGGCATGATTAAAGCCTTTAAATGCCTTCATCTTCAAGAAAACCTTTGGTGAGGAAGAAACAAAAGATAATCTAATAGCACTACTTAATGCAATTCTAAGTAAAAAAGATAGAGATAAATTAGTAACACTAGAAATAGTTGAAAATAAAGAGTTAACACCTGAATTAATTGGAGATAAGACAGGCATCATAGATGTTAGAGCCAAAGGTGGCTATCATTTTTTAGAGAAGATATAAGTAAAGAAGAGTTCTAAACAGGAGCTGATGGACATGGACGTTGATATTAGAAAAGCAGAAGAAAAAATAGAATATCTAAGTAGTGATCCAAAGACATTAGAACTTTACAAAGCAAGAGAAAGATCACTTCATGAAAGGGCTAACATGATAAGTTCTGCTAAGGATGAAGGAATAAATATTGGGGTAGAAAAAGGTGCAACTGAGAATGCAATAAAAGTAGCAGAGAATTTTTTAAATATGGGGTTCTCAGTTGAACAAGTTGCTAAGGGTTCTGAACTATCAATAGAAAAAGTAATCGAACTAAAAAAGAAAATAGNTCAATAAAAACAGCCATGGGTGGGACTACTGAAATATTTAAATATATTTCAGTAGTTTTTTAATTGTTGAAATATAAGCAACAGAATTTGTTCGTTTCTCTTCTAAAATCTGTAGGGTACCTGACCCTTGGGAATAGTTACAAGAAGATAAAAAGCGAAATAAAGAACTAATTTCAGATTTACTCGTAAAATTTGGTGAAAATGAAGATTCATTTAGTATTACATATGTTAAAAAATAGCTTGGATGAGAAATAGCAAGCTCGGGAACCGATGTCTCGCTATGTAACCTGCTATGTGACGACCTCCGAGGTCGTAGTAAAAGCTGTAAGTTTATGTTTGCTACTGCGTAGCGAATTGAGTTTGACGTAATATATACTTTCACCTATTGATGCTCATTTCACATAAAAATAAATTTGGGTATCTATTAAAGCATCTCCTGCGGAGCTGGAAAATTAACTGTAATAATAGTATATAAACTAATAGTGGAGAGTGATTGAGATGTTAAAAGATACAGATTTAAATAAAGTTAGGTATATGGTAGTTTGCGTAAATGAATTTGCAGATAGATTAAATATTAATGGGAAAGAAGCTTTTAATTATCTTAATAAGCATAAAGCTATTAATTTTTTACTAAATAATTATGAAATAGAGCATACTTTAAGTATTGATGAGGCTGTGGATGATATGGTCATAGTATCTAGGAATAATGGGGGTACTATACAATGAGTTTATATNACGGCTCTAATATTATAATTGAAAACATTGATTTAAAGAAATGCAGACCGTATAAAGACTTTGGGAAAGGATTCTACTGCACAACAGTAAAGAGTCAAGCTGAATTGATGGCAAAAAGAGTTGCAACTATTTATGGAGGAACTGCAGCAGTTACTGAGTTCTGTCTAGCGGATAACATTTATGAAGATGAAAATTTAGTTGTAAAGAAATTTGAAATACCATCAAAAGAATGGGCATTATTTGTATTGAATAATAGAAACAGATAGTGTAGTGTGGCGTAGTAGCAAACATAAATTGGTTACTTTGTTACTAATTTATGTAATGAGGCACGACCCTATAAAGATTAGCGTGGTAAGATTTTTTTAAGTTTTTTCTAATCAATAAATTTTGCAGACACTGTCTGCAAAATTATCGCCTATGGGGTCAGGACGGTCACCTGTGAGAACTACTGGAAATATATTTCGGTAGTTTTTTTGTCGCTTACATATAATACAAGAATTACTAAAAAATATATCTATTTACTTCCCATAAGCTGACAAATAGTATATAATGATTATGACGAACTGGTGTTCTAAATGGTTTATATAGGGGGATTATAATGAGATATAAAGAATTA
>JGI24142J45722_1001529_pt1 | contig 11074 bp, 7 predicted proteins | sample BarGraIncu00431A_FD_45722 | JGI IMG/M metagenome (IMG submission 45722) | reverse complement strand
TAACAGTGGTGCAAAACTTTAATTTGATTAATACAACAAAATATGTTGATGTCAAAGGCTATGACAAAGCAACATCTGTGATCACTAAATCGGACTCAACAGCAACTACGAGCATTTCAAAGCTTTTATTCAGCGTAAAAACGGATGCTGTAGGGTCCGGTCCGGTTGTAGACTCCGATAAGATAAACAACCCGAATAATAACGGTATTTATTGGATTGACAATGTTAAGGTGGAAACATTATTAGATTTAAGCACTGTGAACACACTTAAGGACGATTTTGAGGGCTACGCGGAGGGCACAACCTTTAATACAATAGGTCGTCATTCATTGGGAAATTGGATTTTCATTATCAATAACATAGGGGATAGCGTAAAGGTGGTAAGAGACCCTATTACAAATAGCCTTGCGCTGCGGCTGGAAAAGAGTACATCAACCAGCAGTTTGACAGCCTATTATAATTTTGGAGATGTAACAACAAGGAATTTGCAGCTCAAATTTGATTCCAGGTTCCAAAATCACAGTAAAAAATTGTATAACTATGGTTCAATTGCAGGTATAAAAGCTGATGGTAATACTGCCGCTAATGTTGCGACTATGTTTTTCTATAAGGACGCCTATTGGAGAAATCAAATAGGAACCCCGGCGAATGATAATATCACAAGCATGAACGGATTTACTGATAAATATATGAGGGTAGAGCAAACGGTTGATATGGCAAGGAAGACTTATGCCATAAAAGCCTACGATAACACAGGAGTTCTGATAGGTAATAAAACAGGCACAAGCACTGTAGCCACCATGAATCAAATTATATTTGATTCAAAATCAGGAGCAGACGGCTATCAGGGCACAATGGTAGATATAGATAGGTTAAATAACCCAAATAATAACGGAATTTATTGGATTGATAATGTGTCAGTGGGAGAATTAGCATTTGGAGTGCAATACAATGCAAATGGTAGCTCAGGCGGAACAGTGCCAATGGACAGCGGGAGATACCTAGAGGCAGATACGGTTACCGCTCTAGACAACACTGGAAACCTTGTAAAAACAGGCAACGTATTTGCAGGATGGAATACTGCTGAAGATGGAAGTGGAACAAGATACTCAGCAGGAACGGGAACATTTGTTATGGGTAATTCAGATGTAACGCTGTATGCAATGTGGTTAATTTCAACGGAAATCACAATGGCAGATGCAAGCTTTATATATGATGGTACAGCAAAGAGCCTAACCGCAACCAATACTAACGGTGTGGCAATGACATACACAAGCAATGGTAAAATAGATGTAGGCACCTACACTGTAACCGCCACAATTGATAATGCAAGTTATTCAGGAAGCAAAACATCAACACTTACAATAACAAAAAAAGAATTAACGGTTGTAGGATTATCAGCAGATAATAAATCGTATGATGCCACAACCCTAGCAAGTATAACAGGTGGTACATTATCAGGCATAGTAGGGACTGATGATGTTTCGGCAACTATGCCAACAAGCGGAGCATATGCAAGCAAAGATATTGGAATAGGTATAAATATTTCAATTGAAAATATTACCTTGTTAGGCACAAAGGCAGGAAATTACTTACTAACACAACCAACAGGTTTAACTGGAAACATTAGAGCTGTAAGCGATATTGATGATATATTAGATCATTCATTGATTATGGCGGTAAACAGTCCGATGTATATAACAAAAGGTACGGTAAAGGAATATTCTAGCTACCCTAAGATAAGTGGTGAAGATATTTTGGTTAGCGCCCATATAGTGGCAACGGAATTGCAAACGGTAAATGACGCCGGGGTGGAATTTGTCAGTGCGGATTATTTTGCGCAAAAAGGCTTTCAGGTATATAAATCAACCTCATTTCAATTTGTAATCATAGGGAAGCAGTATGCGATGACGAAAGAGTTGGAGGAACGAATTATAAAGCTTTTCGGAACCTATGTATCAAAGGCTGGAAACGACGCAAACAGCGGTTACCCAAATTCTCCGGTCGCAACCTTTGAAAAGGCCACAACACTTTATAGAAATTATAAAACTACCTATGGCGATGGTTTTAGAAACACAGTATATCTGCATGCAGGGATATATAGAAGAAACTCGTCTATTGTTTTAACCGCCGCAGACAGCGGCATGAATATACAAGCATTCGGAGATGGTGAGGTTTCTTTTCGCGGCAGTGTGAACCTTCCGAAAGGGGCATTTACTCAAACACAGGATGCAACTATTTTGTCAAAATTACCAAAGGAAGCAGTAGGCAAGGTATACCAAATCAATTTGCAGACCTATACAGGTCAAACTACTGGATATCCCGAATACCCAGTACAAACATCATCTACTGCGTATTATGAATTATATGTAAACGCCGCAGAGCAAACACTTGCTAGATGGCCTAACAAAACTTGGGCGCTTACAGGTAGCCCGCTTACTGATAGAAAGTCTTTTAAATTAGACAATACGCGCTCATTTCGTTGGGCAGACAGCAAAAGCTCAATGCTTTTCGGATATTGGACTCAAAATTATGCGTGCCAACCGATTCATATTGATACTGTTGATAAAGAAAAAGGAGTACTAACGCTTACAAAGGTACCTAGTTACGGCCTTTCCTTAAATGATAAATATTACGCGTTTAACATGTTAGAAGAACTAGATGTTCCCGGTGAATGGTACATCGATAATGTAAGTAATATACTTTATTATTACCCGACGGATGATTTTTCCGAAAATTCAATTGAACTTACAACATTAGCTTATACTATTTTCAGACTGGATGGCGGAGTTAAAGATATAAAAATTAAAGGAATCAATGTAGAGCTTTCAAGAGGATCCGGTATTTTCATTAATGGCAATTCTGACAATATTAACATCTCAAATTGCAATATAAGAAATGTCGGCAATGTAGGAATAGCTCTCGAGCAAGCGACGAATTCAAGCATGAACTCATGTAATATATACAATATCGGCGGCACTGGTGTAAATATGTGGGGCGGTAGTAAACTAGCATTAATACCGGGAAATTCTAGGGTGGAAAACTGCAATATTTATAATTTTGGTAGAATATTCAGAACATATCAGCCAGGCATTAGTGTGGATGGCACTGGAAATACGCTTTCGCATAATAGTATTCATGACTCGCCACATATGGCGATAAAATTCAGTGGCAATGACAATGTGATAGAATATAATGAAATTTACAATGTTGTAAAAGATACCAGCGATAGCGGAGCGGTATACACAGCGAGAAACTGGACAAATTTAGGAAATGTAATAAGATATAATTATTTTCATGATATAAAAAAAGACCCCTCACTTATAAACTTTATGACGCAGGCTGTGTACATTGACGATATGGTGGGAGGCACACAGGTAACCAGCAATGTATTTAAAAATTGCACTCAGGCGGCGCTGTTTAGCGGCGGACGAAATAATACGTTTAAGGATAATGTATTGATAAGCTGTGATAACTTCATAGACTATGATGCGAGAGCAAAGGTGGGGGGCTGGGCGCATAGTAGTACGCTACCGGGCGGCACGGTATACGAAGGGCTTATGAGTATAATCAATAAAATTGGATACAGTGCTACGCTATGGGAAGGCAAATATGTAGGCTTTGCCGAACTTGTAAGCGATGCTAAAAGACAGGCAAACGGCGAACCTGTTGATGCGGGTTTGCCAAAAAATGTGGTGATAACGAATAATTATAGTTACGGTGCGGCAACGGGAAATGTAAGCTATGAATCTATAAATCAATCCGTAATTGAAAATGGAACGGTTAGCGGAAATATAAAAACAACATCGGAGCATACGGCGCAAAATGGATACGGAAATATACCCTTTGATGAAATAGGAATGGAAACCACACCTGTGTGGGATTCAAATGTTCATCTTGCATATCCAAGAAACAATTCAAGCATATCTGGGACTGTTGTGGAACTCGCTTGGAATAAAACAGGAGGTGCAGAGAAATATCAGGTAACGCTGTCTAAAAACAGTGATATAAGTTCACCTCTATTTGACCAAGTTTTAACAGCAACAAGCTACACAATTAATCATTTGGATCTAGGCAAATATTATTGGCGTGTACAAGCAATCAATAATACAAGCGGAGTGGGGCAAAGCGAAACTTTCAATTTTGAAGTAACGGAAAATATTGTGGAAAATACTTCTGTACTGGCAATTGAAGATTTCGAAAGCCATAATATTGGTAACTTTGCAATGAAGGATAATTGGCAGTTTTCCGTTGCAACCGGCGATAGCTTAACTGTGGAGAAGGATGTATATGGAAGCCGCGCTCTTAAATTTACAAGAAGCAATGCTAACATACTAAGCACCTCTTCAACATATGCAAAAATAATGTTTGACAGTCCGGTATTAACCGGAAAAATAAGAGTAACCTATGATACAAGGCTTGAAAATTATAGGTCAACTTTAAAGAATTGGGGAAGTATTTACAGTACAGACTTCACAGCCATAATGAAATTATTTTCCCATAGAGAATTTATGAACGATGGCGATACTATCCCAGGCTATTCACGCACCCTTACAAATTACTTACCAAGTGAATATCTAACCATAGAAAGGACCATTGACCTTGATAACTCAACCTATGATATTAAAATATATAAAGACGGCGTACTACAAGACAATAGCATATTTACAGGTTTGTCCTGTAGCAAAGGCGAGGCAAACAAGGTACTGTTCGAGGTTGGCTATGATAGCAGATATTATACGTATCTCGGAGCTGGGGGCGACGCAGTTTATTGGATTGACAATATACGGGTTGATAGAGGGAATTTGACTACTTATAAAACAACACCACGAAACGGAGAGGTGGGCGTGGACGTTAATAAAAGCGCAGAGATTACATTTAATACGCCAGTTAACGGTACTACGCTAACCCCTGATACGATACAATTATTTGAAAACAATGTTCAAATGGCGAGGGATAAATACAGCGTCACTGTGGTGGGAAATAAAATAACCATTGATCCTTTAAATGATTTACAATACAATACAAACTATGTAGTAAAGATAAGTACTGCTGTTTTGGCGCTGGATACAAGCTGCTTACCCATGGAAGCACCCTATGAGCTTCAGTTTAAAACAAAAGCTTTGACGGACTTTGGCCTCTACTAATATTAAATATAAACCTGATATTTTTAAAAACCACAACGTAATTGATGTGGTTTTTTTTGCGGGGTAATTTATATGAAAAATGTAAAATTAAGCTTATTCGTAACCGCTTTAACACTAGCAATAGCAATACCCACTGGAGTTTATGCTCAAGGAAGAGATACAAAAACAAATAAGGTTGAACATAAAATTGAATGCAGAACTGTGAAAACACAAGAATGGGATGCAAAATTTATTAAAAATCATGCAAATAATGTAAAATTAATTGATAAAAAAATAGCTTGTAGAGATGAAAAAAACCAAGAATGGGCTGAAAAATATACTAAAAACCATGACAAAAAAGGACAATGTGCAGATACAAAAATAACACTTAGTGCAGAACAAAAAGCTGTAATACAAGCAAAAAAAGCTGAAATAGCAAAAATGGCATTAGCTAACAAAGCTTTACAAGCTAAAATTAGTGCAGATAAAGAATTAGTAAAAGCTGAACTTGCAAGAATTGAAGCTGCTAAATTAACTATACCTGCAGAAGTACAAGTTAAAGTTGATGAAGTTATTGTACCTAAAGTTGTTGTAACTCCAGTAGTAGAGCCAGTAGTTGATGGTACTCCAGTTATAGCACCAGTAGTTGATGGTACTCCAGTTATAGCACCAGTAGTTGATGGTACTCCAGTTATAGCACCAGTAGTTGATAGTACTCCAGTTATAGCACCAGTAGTTGATGGTACTCCAGTTATAACACCAGTAGTTGAGGGTACTCCAGTTATTGTACCAGTAGTTGAGGGTACTCCGGTTATAGTACCAGTAGTTGATATTACTCCGGTTATAGTACCAGCAGTTGATATTACTCCAGTTATAGTACCAGTAGTTGAGCCGGTAGTTGAGAAAACATATTTTGAAAAATTACAAGCTAGCTTAGATACTATGTTGGTAGACTTAACAACTAAAAATACAGAATTAACTTCTTTTAGTGCTAAAATATTAAGTATTTTAGATGCTCTAAGACTTATAAAATAGTGAATAAAAGCATAGTCACATATTAATTCAACGGATTCATTTTTGATGTGCTTTAATTAAATATCAAGATATTTAACATACTAATTATAATTAACATTATAATTAGTATGTTATTTTTTTGTTAGTATTAAATATAGTTGATGTGGAAGCGGAACAATATGCTATTATTTAAAAAATATAAATCGAATTAACATAGTAGATTTTGAATAGAATATTTTAAGTGATTTTTTTAAAAATATTAAGTAATATATTTCAGGAGATGATTTGTTTTGAGTTCTAATATTATTTTATTGCTGATTCTTGCTGCTGCCATATTTGGCAAGGCTAATTCGGTTGCTATTGCTACATGTGTCTTACTTATGCTAAAACTTTTAGGGCTAGACAAATCTGTATATCCCTTTATAGAAAAGAGTGGAATTACAGGTGGACTTATAGTTCTGATAGCGGCCATAATGATACCTATTGCAAATGGCCAAATTACAACAGAGAATATAAAAAATGTATTTACATCCTGGATAGGTATAACAGCTCTAGTTCTTTCATTTTTAACAACATATTTAAGTGGACAGGGGTTGAACTACCTTACTGTTCAAGGGCATAGTGATATTATGCCTGCAATGATAATAGGTGCAGTTGCGGCCGCAGCATTTTTAGGAGGAGTGCCTGTAGGACCACTTATCACATCTGGTATGGTAGCTTTATTTGCAAAGATGATTCACAAATAATAGTAATATGAAAAGGGGGCAGGAGAAATCCTGCTTTTGCTATTTGTGTAAGTTTAAAGTTGGTATTTAAATAGAATAAATTGTATAATGGATATATATGTGAATGGAGGAATAATGTAATGAATGACTTATCTATGTTGCCTAATATTGGAAAAACCGTTGAGAAACAGCTAAATGAAGTTGGAGTAGAAACGGTTAAACAATTAATTAAGATTGGAAGTAAGCAAGCTTGGTTAAGAATAAAAGGTATTGATGACTCTGCTTGTATAAACAGGTTATATGCTTTAGAAGGCGCAATACAGGGAATTAGATGGCATAATCTTTCAGAAGAAGTAAAAGGCGAGTTAAAAGAGTTTTATAATAATTTTAAATGATTGTAGGATTTAGCAGTAGGTTATTTTTAAACCTACTGCTTTTATTAACTTTCAGCTCTTAAGCATAAACATCAATAATATTACTATTAGTAGACTTTGAAATCCCTTTATTTGTAGTTGAACTACTAGTAACATCTTTTGAAGCTTGTACCTTTTCACTAGATGATTGACTTGTATTGCTTGTTTTGCTAGCTTGGATTTGCTGAATTTGTGCTTGGACTTGTTGTATTTTAGCTTGTATTACTTCGATTTTAGCTGTTTTTGTTTTTGCATCATCTTTACTTGAATTAACTTGGCTTAATTGTGAATTAAGAGTTGATAATTGTGATTTAAGCTGACTTACCTCACTGCTACTATTATTTGTTGGTGCTGTTGTAGTTGTTGTGTTTGATGTTGATGAAACTAATGAAATACTCATATTTTTCCTCCTTAATTTTGGTTGATTAATTTAATGTAAATGTATATGCTACATTATAGTTTCAAAAGCATTTTGTATAGCGTCTTCTTGAGTTTGAGTTATTGTGCCCGCTGATACTGAACTATCTAAAGTTGTTGTGCCTGGGTCTTTTAAATGGTGATTACTTGATTTAATTGAAGATTCAAAGGCATTTTTAATTGCAGTCACTTGTTCCTCTGTAATTGTGCCAGCTGATACTAAACTGTCTAATGGGTTTGTAGGTTTATTATTATATATTCCTGAGGATTGGATAGCCTTACCTACTGCTTGAAAAGCACTTTGAATTGCATTTGCTTGATCCTGAGTGATAGTCCCAGAACTTACTAAAGCATCTAGTGGGTTAACTCTATTTGTTGTGTTTTGTGCTGTGTTATCAAGAGCTAAAAGTGCTTGTTCACTAATTTTAACTGAATCAGCCTCTGTTTCCTTTTGTTTTTGTTCAGCTTTAGCTATTTCTAAAGCCTTAGCAATTTTTTCTGTTTTTAGATTATATAAATCAATGGTGTTTTGAGCACTGCTTATTGTATTCATATTCTTATCTCCTTTAATATGCTTGTTTGCATTTATTTACCTAATACTATTATCGTAATATAATGCCTATTAGGATACCTCAATACTGTGGCAAATTTGTGGCAAATTTAAGCGGAAAACCGATTTTAAATAACATTATTGTCTTCATATGGTAAAATATAAATTGAGGTGAACTAAATTCATGGATAAAAAACTGATATACATTGCTGATGATGAAATTAATATTTGTAATATTATAAAATCTTTTCTTGTTAAGGCGGGTTTTGAAGTTGAAACATTTAAAGATGCACGTTCTATCCTTGAAGCTTTTGATACAAGGCAGGCAGACATGTTAGTAATAGACATCATGATGCCTGAAATGGATGGATATTCTCTTTGCTCGCAAATTAGGACTAAAAGTTCTGTACCAATAATAATTGTTTCTGCAAAAGATACTGAGACAGATAAGATAGCCGGGCTTACTTTAGGTTGTGATGACTATCTCACAAAACCTTTTAGTCCATTAGAACTTATTGCTAGGGTAAATAGTATTTTTAGAAGAATGGAATTGGATAAAATGCCCATTAACAATAACCAAATTATTAAGATTTTTGATGTTTTAATAAATCTTAATAGTAAACAAGTTGAAGTAAATGGTAAGGCAATAGGGCTTACAGGAATGGAACTATCCTTGTTTTATTATCTTATAAACAATAAAAATAGAGCAGTTAGTCGTAGTGAACTATTAGATAAAATTTGGGGCTTTGAAAACCAAATTGAGACTCGCGCTACTGATGATATGATAAAAAGAATAAGAAAAAAGCTTTTTGAAGCTGGTTCAATTCTTAAAATAGATACTGTATGGGGATTCGGGTTTACCATACAAGAGAAGGAAGGTCATTATGAAAAGGAACACAATAAAATGGAAAGTTTTTAAATATAACATCATTGTAATTATTATGCTAATTACGTTAACTACAATTATATTTAATGTAGCAGTGCGAATGTATTTTAAAAAAGATATATTAGGGCAGTTGAATAGAATAGCAGCAAGTACAGTAGATACTGCATTGCGACATGGACCAGACTTTTTTCCTGGACCTGAACGAATGCCACCCCCAAAGCCAAAAAATGATAATGAACTTTTTAAATACTATTCTATGCTGGACCATTCATTAAAAGAGCCTCTTAGTGTATTGAATGCTAATGTTATTTTACTTGATAAAGATAAAAATAGGATTATTCCATTTGAGGAAAAAACCTCTGCTAATTATAATGATCTTATGAGCCAATTAACAAATGAAGTCAATAAATCTAAAAGTTTTAATGCTGAAAAATACTTAAACCTTGATTTATCGGGGACTAAGTATATAGCAATTATAAAACCAGTATTTGATAAAAATTCTTTTGGCCTAGGGTGGATAATCATATACTCAAGCCTTGAAAAAGTAAATCAATTACAATTAGGTATTAATGTTATTCTTTTTATTATTCTTGTTTTTTCAGCTCTTATCCTTAGTTTTTTTTCTTCCCGTGTATCAAAAAAAATATCGGATCCATTTTCACGTCTTAATGAGCATATAAGTGCTATTGCAGAAAGAAATTTTGGTAGTAAAGTTGAAATTCCTGTATATGATGAATTAAGCGAATTTGTAAATAATATAAATGTTATGTCAGAAAAACTTGAAATATATGACAAAGCTCAAAAGACTTTTTTACAGAATGTATCCCATGAATTTAGAACTCCCCTCATGTCTATTCAAAGCTATGCTGAAGGTATAAAATACGAGGTTGTGGATAGTGACATCGCTGTTGAAATAATACTTGATGAAACTAAACGTATGACCAATCTGGTAGAAGATTTATTATATTTATCTCGCCTTGATGCAATAGAAGAAAATTATCACTGTAACAGTTTGGACTTTAATGAATTAGTAAACAGTTGTGTTGAACGAATGAATGGAATTGCTTCCAAAAACAATATAAAAATTACTAATAATATTACTATGGATAGTTGCATAGTTAAGGGTGATGAAGAGAAACTTTCTCGTGCGTTTACTAATATCATTGGCAACTGCATAAGATATGCCGATAGTGTTATAGTTGTCTCATTAAAAATAGTAGATAATAACAAAGTTAAGCTTAGTATAGCAGATGATGGGCCTGGTTTTGACAACCATGAACTTCCTAATATATTTGAACGATTTTACAAAGGCAAGAAAGGAAATTTTGGATTAGGATTATCAATAAGTAAAAATATTGTTGAAAAGCATAATGGCAAAATTACTGCTGAGAACTCAAAATTAGGAGCTTTATTCGTAATCGAATTACCAATAAAGCCCCAAAAAGAATAATTACTTTATTAGTGATTCCTTTTTTTCATTGATAACTGAACCACGCACACTCGTGACTTCAGTCGTGAGTTAGTGGTTCTTTACGATAGTAAAAACATTTTCACAATTTACAAATGGAATATAAGTTCGTATTATTTTTGCTATAATAAATGCATATGTAGGACATAATAATAGTAGAAAAGGAGGTATTTGCCTTGCCAAAAGGATTAACTGTAAATGATAAAAATGAACTATTAACGGAGGAAGGTAAACAGATTTTGAATTCCTTAAGTAAGTAAATAAATTTGCACTAGAAGCTGTGCTTGAAGCTTCGATTGAAAATGTAACTATTATATTGCTACTATAAGTGAAAATTCAGAAGAAAATATAATAAATATATAAATAGTAAGAAGGAAAAGTAGAAAGCGAGGTGAATATTCATTGGCAAAAAAAACAACTCCTAATTATGTTTTAACTCTTAGTTTAGATACAAATAATAGAGATGAAATAATCT
>JGI24142J45722_1001523_pt1 | contig 11092 bp, 8 predicted proteins | sample BarGraIncu00431A_FD_45722 | JGI IMG/M metagenome (IMG submission 45722) | reverse complement strand
TGCTGCAGCTGAGCGACTTTCGCAAGGGGCTTTTCACCCCTCAGGATATCGATCAGTGGGAGAGGCTCGCGGGCTACCTGGCTATAGCCTTGCTGAAATTCCGCGCGGAAGTGGCACTGAAGCAGTTGAACGAGGAACTGGAACAAAGAGTCGTCGAGCGCACCCACAGCCTGGAAACGGCCCTGCGGGAGCAGGAATCCTTCAGCTACTCGGTTTCCCACGACCTGCGGGCGCCCCTGCGCCATATCAACAGTTACCTTGCCCTGCTGTCGGAGGATTACGGCGAGCTGTTGCCCTCCGAGGCCCACAACTTTCTCGAGTGTTCCCGATCAGCCAGCAGGCGCATGGGCAAACTGATCGATGATCTCCTGGAGCTCTCCAGGGTCAGCCGGACCAATCTGGTAAAGCAATCCGTCAACCTGAGCGAACTGGCAACCATTGCCTGCAGTTTGTTGCATGAGACAGATCCCAGGCGCGAGGTCGCGCTGGTGATACACAAGGGGCTGACGGCACGGGGCGACAAATCACTGCTGAGGCAGATGATGGTGAACCTGCTGGAAAATGCCTGGAAATACAGCTCGGCAAATCCCGCGGCCCGGATAGAATTTGGTAAGAAGGTCCTTGCCGGGCAGGAGACCTTTTATCTGCGCGATAACGGCGTGGGGTTTGATATGGCGTACAGCGACAAGCTGTTTGGCGAGTTCCAGCGGCTGCACGGCCCCGAGTATGAAGGAACCGGCATAGGTTTGGCGACCGTCAAGCGAATCATCGATCGCCATCGCGGGAAGGTCTGGGCGGAATCCAAACCAGGTAAGGGTGCCACCTTTTACTTCGTGTTGCCCTGAAAGGCGGGGAGGGAGAAAATATCGACGCTTCCGGGTAGGTTCCCCTCCCGGTTGAATTTAAAGAGAGGCGCTGTTTGGTCCCCACTGTGGAACAGGGGGGAAGGAACGATCAATTCCGCCCCTCCCTGCCGGGAAAAGGGCGAAAATGCGGGGACCCGATGCTAGCGCCCGGTTTGACCTCGGTCCGGGCGATGTGGTATAAAAGGGACTACGCCGCGTTAACCCGTGCGNCATGAACTGGAAAAGGAGGGCTTATGCTACGAAGCTAGAGGAGAAGTCTATGACACGCAGCTCTCGTTGGATATTTCTGAGCCTCACACTCATCTTACTGGTTGCAACACGAGCCTCGGCTCAAACGTCCCCCACCCTTGGCAACTGCCAGATGTTTCCCGCTGACAATATCTGGAACACGCCCGTCGATGGACTACCCGTCGATGCTAATTCATCCGCCTACGTGACGACCATCGGTGCCGCCCGCTACCTGCATCCCGATTTCGGGTCCGGTCTTTGGGCTGGCGGCCCCATCGGCATCCCCTATAATCTGGTTCCCGGCACCCAGCCTAAGGTGGCAATCAGCTTCCAATACGCTGGAGACAGTGACCCCGGTCCCTATCCCATTCCGCCTAACGCCGCCATTGAAGGAGGCTCCGCCGCCACGGGCGATCGTCACGTCCTGGTGGTCGATAGGGACAACTGCCTGCTCTATGAGACCTGGTCCAGCTATCCCCAGGCTAACGGCAGCTGGCAAGCGGGGTCGGGGGCCCTGTTCAATCTGAAATCCAACAATCTGCGCCCCAGCGGCTGGACCTCCTCGGACGCGGCCGGGCTCCCCATACTCCCCGGACTGGTCAGGTACGATGAGGTGGCTTCAGGCGAAATCCATCACGCACTGAGGTTCACNGNGCCCCAGACACGCAACTCGTTCATTTGGCCGGCCCGCCACCAGGCCTCAAGTCTAACCGGCAGCAGCTATCCCCCGATGGGGCAGCGTTTCCGGCTCAAGGCCTCGTTCGACGTCTCGGCCTTTTCGCCCGAGACCCAGGTCATCCTGACCGCGATGAAGAAGTACGGCATGTTCGTGGCTGACAACGGTTCGTCCTGGTTCATCTCGGGCGTTCCCGATGAGCGCNGGAATAACGATGTCCTGGTGAGTGAGTTTGCCCGGGTGCTGGGTTCTAATTTCGAAGCAGTCGACGAATCGAGCCTCATGGTGGACCCCAATTCCGGGCAGGCGAAACAGGCCTCAGCAGCCGACACTGTGGCACCGACGGCGCCGGGGAACCTGGTGGCGACTGCGCGCTCCTCCTCCCGGATCGACCTGGCCTGGAGCGCGTCCACCGACAACACCGGCGTGCAGGGATATCTGGTATACCGAAACGGGTCGCAAATAGCCAGCGTTACGGCGGCGAGCTACCAGAACACCGGCCTCCTGGCGGCCACCAGCTACAGCTATCAGGTGTACGCCTTTGACGGCGCCGGGAACCGGTCCCCGGCTTCTGCCAGCGTTTCCGCCGTAACNCTGCCAGCCGCGGACACGGCAGCCCCCAGCGTCCCTTCCGGNCTCGCCGTCACGGTGTCGTCACCAAGCCAGATGGCTCTTTCCTGGCTCGCCTCCAAAGATAACATCGGCGTAACCGGCTACCGTATTTACCGAAACGGCGTCGCCGTNGCAACCAGCACCGGCACCAGCTATGCCAGCACCCAACTCACCCCCTCCACCTCGTACACTTTTGCTGTCGCCGCGTTCGATGCCGCCGGCAACAGTTCGGCGCAATCTGCGGGGGTCACCAAGAGCACCTGGCCACCTCTCAGCACGAAGTTCAGGGTCGGCGGCCACCTCAAGGCGTCCAACANCACCTCGGTTCGGNCGCTACCGGGCGGGACGTCCCTGGGCACCCAGGGCAGAGGAGCTCTCGGGACCGTAATCGGCGGCCCGGCGTACCTGAGCGGCGTCTGGTGGTGGCAGGTCGATTTTAATAGCGCACCCGATGGCTGGGTTAATGAAACGCGGGTTTCGCCTGCTCCGTAGCAGCTGTCGGGCAGGCTGGGAGTCCGGCAAGCGGTAGGTTAGTGGCGGGTCGGTGACGCCAAGGAAAGCACCAGACGCCGCCCTTAACATGAGGGGGGTAGATGCAGGAGAAGGGAAGGGGGCTCATCAGGGGGGAACCACGACCGTACCTCAATCTGCCGATTTACCTGGGGAACAAGGCGGGCCCCCGCCTTGTTCCCTGCTGTCCGTTATTCAACGTCTGGAAATCGCCTGGCAGACTGGCTCCGATTCCAGGAGAACTCGCCGGAACCGGTTTGAATGGGGAGGCTCAGTCACAAACTTCCCTGAAAATCCTTGGTGTCCTGGAGAAGGTTTCTTTGGTAATTTCCCATTGCCTCATCCATTGCTCTTTCCAGTCCTTGGGCCAGGGTGAAATAGATGAGGCTTTGTCCGTATCCGACCACCAGAGTCGTTATGCTGGCACCGGTTTTGACATTTTTAAAATCGACCCTGACCCGCACGATAGCGGAAGGAGACGACGGGCTGGGAAGGGATACGAATGCCGCTTGAAGCAGTGGCGTAATAATCACGTCAGTTTCTGCCGGAATGCTGTCACCTACGGTTACCTTGAACCCCGCTTCTAGGAGAGCCTCGAGGGTTCTTTCCTGCATCAGCTTGGCCATGTCGGCATTCGTGACAAACTCCGAAGGTTTGATTGAGTCACTGTCCGAGCCACCAACCGATTTTAGTTTTAGCGAAGCCCAGTTGGGATCCAAGTTTGTCACGCCGGGTGTCACTTCAATGATCCATAAATCCTTTTTCATCGGCATGATGTGAATGTTGCCCTTTACCACACTCTGATGTTCTGCCGCCACATGCTCAGCAGAGCGGATCACAAACCGATTTTCGCCGCATCCGGAAAGAAATGCCAGAGTGGCGAGTACGGCTGTAAAGCTGATAAATTGTTTCGTTTTCATGGTGCATCTCCCGGTACTTCGAAGAGAAATTTCTCCCGATTACTTGAAATACACTGCAGGGTGACCGCGGAGGAGACCGGCCAGGGGACCCACGCGCATGTCTCAGCCAAACACCGGGCGGCACGCTGGATATAGAGAGTGGCATAATTGCTCCATTTGGCTCAGTGTAATATTTTTTAATAAATATTTATAAATAAAAAACAATGTGGGAGCACGTTCTGTGCCGCCGGGTAAACTGCTGGAAACTGGGGGGGGTGATCTGCTGAAGGAGGCGCCCCGTGATCAGCCCATGCACAGGAAGTGCTCGGTTTTCACACGAGGATGTAAGCGGGATAGGTGATGGGGGGAAGTTGCAATAACGTGCAGTTCTCCAGTGCACGTTATGCATCGCGGTCGCCTGCTCCGCGAGCAGAGTGCTGGCTTGGTGCAGTTCGGGGCCGGGAGAGTAGAGTTGGTCTTGGTGGAGGCGAAGTCGCGAGTTCCTACGATGTCTGGTGGGACGGCGGGCATTCTTAGGGAGGGGGAAGCGTTTTGAAAGGGAAAAGTCTTTCTGCTAAGTCTGATACACAGTTTGACTCAAAGCCTTTAACGCTGATTTGAACTTTCCGTCGAAAGTGACTATTGCAGACCCTTTGAGCGCCATTCCGGTGGAGGCGACGACGGCATCTCCAAAGTCAGCGATGCGCTCAGGCCACAGGGAAAGCACAGACTTGAAATCAGTTTCATGTCGCAGTTCGATACCAGGCATGGCGATAAAGTCACGGACCATGGCATTTATCTTTTCTTTGGGCATCTCGTAGACTTTCTCCATGATGAATATGAATTCAGTCAATACGAACTGATGACAGATTAGTGTGCATTCCAATCGGGAAGCAGCGGAAAATAGGGGGGCGACAGTCTCTTGTTGGGATTGGTTACGATCAGTAACGAAAGAGATGATAGCGTTGGTATCGATGATGTATTTTTTCACCGATACTTGTCCGCTTGACGCTCGCGCGCAGTCTGGATGTCAGTGCTGACATCACCGGCACCAATTTTCACACTTCCCTGGTAGCGGAGGAAATCGCCGCGCACAGCAGAAACGATCACCCGTCCCTTTTCCACTTCCCATTTGAGAGAGTCATGGATGGAAATGCCAAGCTTTTCACGTACAGCCTTCGGTATGGTCGTTTGAAATTTGGTGGTAATGGTTGAGTTCATCTCTGCCCCCTTGGCTCCAATTCCTTACATTTTCATGATAGTGTAAGGACTGATAGGTGTCAAGGGGGCTAAAAAATACCCGAACCAGCGTTTCTCCTTATTTGACCAATTCCAGAAACTCCTCCTCGGTCAGCACCTTTACCCCCAGCTGCACGGCCTTGTCGAGCTTGCTCCCCGCCTCGCTTCCCGCCACCACGTAGTCGGTCTTCTTGGAGACGCTTCCCGCGGCGTGCCCACCTTCCAGCTCCACGATCTTTTTGGCGTCGTCGCGCGTGAAACGGGTGAGGGTTCCGGTGAAGACGAAGGTCTTGCCGGTGAACCTGCCGCCGACCCTCTTTTCCTCCACGGAGGGGTGCACGCCGGAGGCGAGCAGCCGCTCGATGATGCGCTGGTTTTCCTGGTTCTTGAAGAAGTCGGTGATGCTCTCGGCCACCTGCGGCCCGACCTCGCGGATGGAGGTGAGTTCCTCCTCGCTCGCCTGGGATAGGTTCTCCACGCTCCCGAAGGCGCTCGCCAACAGCTTCGCCGTGTGCTCCCCGACGTTCCTGATCCCCAGGGCGAAGATGAAACGGGAAAGGTCGCGCGACTTGCTCCCCTCGATCGCTTGCAGCAGGTTCTCGGACAGCTTGTCCCCCATGCGCTCGAACTGCATGAAGTCCTCGCGGGTGAGGGTGTAGATGTCGGCCACGTCCTTCACCAGCTGCAGGCTCAGGAGCTGCTCGATGAACTTCTCCCCCAGGCCGTCGATGTCCATGGCGCGCCGTGAGGCGAAATGCTTCAGGCTCTCGCGCACCTGCGCGGGACAGGCGAGCCCCACGCAGCGCACCGCCACCTCGCCGGGAATGCGCACGATCTCGCCGCCGCACTCGGGACAGGTCAGGGGGATAGCTAGCGCGGTCTCGGNCCCGTCCCTTTTNTCGGTAAGGACCCGCACGACTGCGGGGATGACGTCGCCGGCGCGCTCCACTATGACGGTGTCCCCCTTGCGGATGTCCTTTCTCTCCATCTCTTCCCAGTTGTGCAGGGTGGCGCGGGAGACCATGACGCCGGAAACATTGACCGGGGTGAGGTGGGCTACGGGCGTGATGACGCCGGTGCGCCCGACCTGGGGGACGATGTCCTCTACGACCGTGGTCGCCTGGCGCGGCGGGAACTTGAGGGCGATGGCCCAGCGCGGCGAGCGGCTTTTTTCCCCGAGATCGCGCTGCACCTCATAAGAATCGACTTTCACCACGACGCCGTCGATCTCGTAGGGGAGGTCGTCGCGCTTTGCCATCATCTCAAGGTAATAGGCGATGACCGCCTCGCTGCCGGAGACCAGCTGCACCAGCGGGTTCACCGGCAGCCCCCAGTCGGGGACCCTGGAGAGGAAGTCGCTTTGCGAGGCGAAGCTGATGCCGAGGGTCTCTCCCTGCGCGTAGCAGAAGATGCTCAAGGGGCGCTTGGCGGTGATGCGCGAGTCGAGCTGGCGCAGGGACCCGGCCGCGGCGTTCCTCGGGTTGGCGAACACGGGGAGCCCTTCCTCCTCGCGCTCCTTGTTGAACTTGCGGAAGGGGGCGAGCGGGAGGTAGACCTCGCCGCGCACGGTGAAAAGCTCCGGCGCCTTTTCCTGCCGCAGGCGCAGGGGGATGTCGTGGAGGGTCTTCAGGTTCTCGGTCACGTCCTCGCCCACCAGGCCGTCGCCGCGCGTCGAGCCGATGGCAAAGAGTCCCTGCTGGTAGACCAGCTCGACCGCGACCCCGTCCATCTTCGGCTCGCACATGTAGGAGATCATGGTCTCGCCGGAAAGCCCGAGGAAGCGNTTCACCCGGTCGTCGAAATCCCTGATGTCATCNTCGTTGAAACCGTTTTCCAGCGAGAGCATGGGCTGGGAGTGGCGCACCTGGGAGAACTTCGCCAGCGGCCGCCCGCCGACCCGCTTGGTCGGCGAGTCCGGCTGCGCCTGCTCGGGGAAGCTCAGTTCCAGCTCCTGCAGCTCCTTGAAGAGCGCGTCGTACTCCGCGTCGGTTATCTCCGGCATGTCCTTTTCGTAGTAGAGCCGGTTGTGGCGCTCCANCTCCCTGGAGAGCGTCTTTATCCGCTGGGCGGCTGCTGCTGTGTCCATTATGGTAACCCCTTTAGGGAATGTGAAACTGTGACAGGTGCGAGGTGGAAAAGGATCAGGGACTTATAGCACAGGGCGCGGGAGATTGGAACCGGATGGATGCTAGAGGAAAAATTTAAGGCTAGTTACCCGTTGAATTGAGGAATAACCGCTGCAAGGGCGGTGTTTTATCCCCCCTATAAAATAGGGGGGACGCCGAACGTAGAGAGGCAGGGGGGNGATTTCCCTGGGCTAAAGCCCCCCTGTCTCGCTACGCGAGCCTTCCCCCCCCTGTTCCCGCACGGGGGAGAACAGGGGTGCCCAGCCCGCTCACCTTCAATTCCCTTTCCTGTCTCTGGCAACCTTGCCAAAATGAAGGGACAGGAACACGCCCGACGCTGCGGCACCTGCCATCAGCGCAGTGCAGTCGGGGCCGAACCCGGCAAGAACCGGGTGGCGCAACAGCACCCCAGCTCCCAACAGTAAATTGGAAGCGCCCCAGAGGAAATTCACGATCGGGGAGGAATCTCCCACGCCACTTGGTCTGGCAAAGGGCGTGGGGAACGGCTTTCCCTGTAATCCGCTGACAAGATGGGGAATGCAGTTGCAAAGAAGGACACCGGCAAAGAACATGGCTGTAAGTTTCATGGAATCACCCCTTGAGGTTGGAAAGTATCGGGTCAGGGTCAGCCTGCCTGGCGATGAATTTGGCCAGGGCGGGGCCCAGGATCAAAACGGCGACGAAGCGCGCCGACTGCATTGTCATGACAAAGGGGACGTCCACCTTGCTGGATGCCGCGATAATCGCGACTGAGTCAGCCCCACCCGGACTGGTTGCCAGATAGGCAGTCATCGGGTCGATGCCCGCGGCAACGAGCAGAATGGCAAGGAGACCGCAAAGTGCAATCAGGGCGAGCGTGCAGGCAAAAATGCGCGGCAGCTCCCGCGCCGCATGGAGGAGCAGCGGAGGTGTGAAACGGGAACCGATGGTCCAACCAAGGCATGCATAACTGGCTGCCAGTAACCAGCGCGGCAGCTCGATGGTCATCAAGCCGTGGTGGGTCAGCAGGATGCCTGCGACCAGCGGCAGCAGCAGCGCTCCGGCGCGCAGTCGCCAATAGCGTGCAGCGAGTGCTCCCAGGGCTGCAAGTAGCAGCGTTCCGGCCAGGGGGGACCAGTGGAGCGCAGGAAACCAGGTGACGGCGTGAGACGCAGGGTGGCCCCCGGAGCCAAACACCCTGGCGACCACCGAGGCGATTGCCGCGACCAAGATGACCCGCAGATATTGCATGAAGGCCACCAGTTGGGCGTCCGCTCCGTGACTCTCTGCCATGAGGGTCATGATGGTGGCCGCGCCCGGACTCAGTCCCCACACGAGCGTGGTGCCCGGCAACACGCGCATGCGGGTCATGAGCCAGCCGAGAAAACCGCTCGCCGCGATAACGGACAGGACTCCCGCGACAAAGAGGGGCCACTGGCCGGCGATGCTNCCGGGAATCGCCAGCGACAGCGGCAGCATTTTGGCNATCATGCAGCCAATGATCCCCTGGGAAAGAGCGTAGGCGGCTCGGGGCACCTGAACCCTGGCGCCGCCGGAGGCGATCACGATTCCCGCGGCCATAGGGGCAAGCAGCAAGGCCGCTGGCATGCCGAGCCAGGTCATGAAGAATCCAAGGACGGCCGAAAGCCCGGCCAGTATGGTCCACTGTGAAGCGGGAGAAAGTCCGGCGCTCCATGAGGAATACCCGACCCTGCGGGGTCCCGGCGGCGCCTGGCGCGGCGCTCCGCTGCCGCGCAATCTGAGGGGGGAAGACGGGGTGAAGCGCTGAAAGTCAATCATTTGGGTTCCTTTACCAGCCAGACGAGTTCGCCGGAAAGCGTCAAGCCGATGCTTCGATGGAAATGAGAGGGCATCCTCTATAAACTATTAGTAGAGGATATCCTCTCATAAGTCAACGGCATTTGCTGCTTGCTCCGGAAATCCCTTCACGNCGCTAAGCGCTCACCCGGAGCAAGCGAATCTGGACCTTGGCTTCAAGCCGGCATGATGCTAGTATGCGAGCGTACTCTCTCAAAATTTTTATCGGAGGATATCCCTTCCTATGTCAACGACACGTTCGACCGCCGCGCGGGAGCCGAAACGGCAAAGGGGGCACCTTCGTGTCGCCGCAATCATGGCAGCCGGGGTCGAGGTATTCACGGAAAAAGGGTACGACGCGGCTACCATGACCGAGATCGCGATGCNCTCCGGGACCGCGATCGCCTCGCTCTATCGCTTCTTTCCCTCAAAGGAAGCACTCGCCGACGCGTTGCTGCTTCAGTATGCCAAACACGTTCTGGATGGGCTGGCGGAACTGCGCCAGCAGGCTGCGGACCTGACGCTGGACGGCATTGCCAATGCCTTGGTCGATTTCAGGCTGGAGCTTTTGCTGCAACGCAAATTTGCCATCAGCCTGGCGGAGGTGCACGCTGCCGGCGGCGTGCTGCGGACCCGGTTTCGTAAGTCCATGCTCGATGGCATGGCCGGCATTCTGCTGGAAGTCATTCCTTCGCTGACCAAGGCGAAATCCGAAGCCGTGGCGGCCATTTTGCTGCACATCCTTAAAGGCGTGGCAGTCGTGCACCAGGAAAAACCCGTGTCGCGTCGCCTGCTCCTGGCCGAAATCAAGGATCTGATCCGGGTCTATCTCGCCTCGGTGCAGTGCACCGCCGCCGGCCCCGAAGGGGGCAGCCCGCTCGAAGCAACCTTGCCGGCAGACGCTGCGACACATGAGCCGGGTGAGGACGACTGACAGTCGACGCCGTTGCTCTGCGCTGGTCCGCGCAGCGCCAGAGGCTGACATAACCGGGGAAAAGCGCGCTACCAAACCGGCGGTGCGATTTTTCCCGGCCCTGCTGCACCTTTTACTACGGCGGCCGGGGAACTTTCTTTTCGAGACCCTTGCTTTTCATTGTGCCTTGCATTGCCCCTTCCGTTCTGGTAACAATGAAGCGCCGCTACCGTTTTGATAGCGGCTCTTTTTTCGCCCGCTGCTCCGGGGATTTCCCGTCCAGGTCGCGAAAAGGATCGCTTTTTCAAGAGGTTTCCCATGCTCGACCTGTCCCGACTCAACCCCGAACAATTAGCCGCGGTAAAGCACACCGAAGGGGCGCTCCTCGTCCTGGCGGGCGCCGGAAGCGGAAAAACCGGCGTCATCACCTACCGGATCGCCCACCTGATCCTGAACCTCATGGTGCCGCCGGACCGGATCCTCGCCGTGACCTTCACCAACAAGGCCTCCAAGGAAATGAAGGAGCGGGTGGAGGCCATCGTCGGCCGCAAGCACTGCAAGGGGATCATCCTCTCCACCTTCCATTCGCTTGGCGTCAGGGTGCTGAAGCGCGATATCGAGGCTTTGGGCTACAAGAAGAATTTCTCCATCTACTCGACGGCGGACCAGGTAGGCCTGGTGCGCCAGATCGTGCGCGAGGTGAACTCGGACCAGAAGAAGTACGACGCGGAGGCGATCATCTGGCGCATCTCGGGCGCCAAGAACAAGCTGATCCCGCCGGAGCGCTTCATCCCGGAACCGCTCGACGACATCGACATGATGGCCGGCCTCGTTTACCCGCGCTACCAGTCGGCGCTCAAAGCCTTCAACGCCATCGACTTCGACGACATCATCATGCTGACGGCGGAGCTCCTGCAGCACCACCCGGCGGTGCTCAAGCACTGGCAGGACCACTTCAGCTACATCATGGTGGACGAGTACCAGGACACCAACTCCTCCCAGTACCTGCTGGTGAACCTGCTCGCCGCCGGGTGCAAGAACCTTTGCGTGGTGGGGGACGACGACCAGTCCATCTACGGCTGGCGCGGCGCGGACGTCGGCAACATCCTCGACTTCGAAAAGGATTTTCACGGCTGCCGCACCATCAAGCTGGAGCAGAACTACCGCTCCACCGGGAACATCCTGGACGCCGCCAACAGCCTGATCGGCAACAACAAGGTCAGGAA
>JGI24142J45722_1001514_pt1 | contig 11131 bp, 5 predicted proteins | sample BarGraIncu00431A_FD_45722 | JGI IMG/M metagenome (IMG submission 45722) | reverse complement strand
TTATTTGAATTGATTTCTCCGGGGTGGGGAAATCTGAAGAAACTCTTTCTTATTATGAAGCTTACAGCTGTATTAATTCTGGCTTTTACAATGCAGATCAGCGCAACTGTTTATTCGCAAAGCACCAAATTCAGTTTGGATCTCAAGAAGAAAACAATTCGTGAAGTCTTTCACCTGATTGAAGATCAAAGCCAGTTCAGATTCTTTTACAACGACGACTTTAAACTGATTGATGAAGAGGTTGATGTGAACGTTAAAGACGTGAGTGTGGAAGTAATTCTCGATCAACTTTTCGTAAAATCGGAGATCAGTTATAAAGTTATGACGAACGATCTGATTGTACTGACAGTTGGGCAAAATCAGAATTCAATTCAGGTCAACCAGGGCAAGACTTTAAAGGGGAAAGTAATTGATAGCGCAGGTGTGCCACTTCCCGGTGTGACCGTATATTTCAAAGGAACTACAAGCGGAACAATTACTAATGCCGATGGAACCTTCGTCCTGCCAGTCGTAGAAAACGCAAAAACACTTGTTCTATCATTCGTTGGTCTGGAAACCAAAGAGATCGTAATCGGAGAACAAACTGTATTTGATGTTACACTATCAGAAGGCACCATAAAACTCGAAGAGGTAATTGCAATTGGTTATGGTGTACAGAAGAAAGAATCGGTAACAGGAGCAATTTCTGGTGTGACTTCAAAAGATCTTGATCGGGTACATGCATCCACCGTTAGTGCGGCGCTTGCAGGAAAGCTTGCTGGTGTATCCTTTCGTATGGCAGATGGTCGTCCGGGTTCTTCGGCAAACATACAGATCCGTAATATGGGTACTCCATTATACGTAATTGATGGTATTCAGAAAGATGCCGGACAGTTCAATAACATTTCACCGAACGATGTTGAGAGCATCACCATTTTGAAAGATGCTTCGGCGGCTATTTATGGTGTTCGTGCTGCAAATGGTGTTGTGGTTGTCACGACCAAACGGGGTAAACTAAATTCAAAAAATACAATTAATGTAGACGCGTACACAGGATGGCAAAACTGGTCACGTTTCCCTGAGACTGTAGATGCTTATCAGTGGATGGCCGGAAAGGCAGATGCTGAAATGAATCAGTTTGGAAGGACAGACATAACCGCTGCCGAACTTGCAAAATGGAAATCAGGAACCGATCCTGCTTACCGCAGCTTCAACTGGTATGATTTTATTATTAAAGCAAATTCGCCACAAACCTCTATCAACGTGAGCACTTCCGGGGGTTCCGACAAAATCAATTATTACCTTTCGGTTACCCGCCTGGATCAAAACTCGGTTTTGGGCCGCGAATTCACCTTTGGACGCACCAATATTCAATCGAATATCGATGCTAAAATTACGGATCGTCTGAAAATTGGTGTTCAAATCAATGGTCGCGTCGAAACGCGCGATAACCCGGGCGTTCCTGGTGGTGATGACTATTGGGCACCACGTTTTGCCTTGTTCCGCAACCGCCCTACAGAGCGACCTTTTGCCAATGATAATCCAGCCTATATCAACAACATTGGCCACATGGCCGAAAACTGGGGTTTATTGACCAAGGCTAATTCAGGTTACTGGCGCGAAGACTGGCGGGTTTTACAAACCAATTTTATTGGCGAGTACGAAACTCCGATCAAAGGATTAACATTAAAAGGTACCTATTCGTACTATTTAGCCGACAAGCTGATGAACGGACATGAATATACATATGATGCTTACAGCTATTTTCCGGAAACCGACGAGTACAAGGTTACCTTTTCAAACCTGAACCCATGGAGGGAACGTGGTACGCATAAAGTATTTGAAACCGTATTACAGGGACAAATCAACTACAAAAAGGATTTTGGCAAACACAGTATTCAGGCAACATTTGTAAATGAGCGAATTGACCGACGCGAACTCGACGTATGGGTTCACTCAGTTCCTCAAACAAATGCACTTCCTATTCTTCAGTTTGCCGATATGGACACTTACAACGATCAGGATTGGGAGGAGGCCCGTATTGGTTATATAGGTCGCATCAATTATAGTTATGGGAACAAATACTACCTCGAAGTTTCGGGTCGTGAAGATGGTGCATGGAAATTCGCATCAGACAAACGCTGGGGATTTTTCCCGTCAATGTCGCTTGGTTGGAGAATCACCGAAGAACCATTTGCAAAAGCCTTGCTTGGTGCAAGTAGTTTGAATCTCAAACTTCGTGGTTCATATGGTGAACTTGGCGATGACAACGTTGGAATTGGTTCTTTTGACTACCTAACGGGTTACAATTATGGAACTTCAACTGAAGTTATGGACGGAACTGTTGTAAAAGGATCAAGAGACCGCGGAGTTCCGGTTACTTCGATTTCGTGGTTTACAAGTAAAATCACCGATATTGGTGCCGACTTTTCGCTGATGAACAGCAAACTAAGTGGTACCTTCGACTATTTTAACCGTAAACGTTCGGGATTACCAGCTGATAAATACGATGTTCTGGTTCCTAGCGAAATCGGGTATTCGTTACCAAAAGAAAACCTGAACAGTGACGCTATCAGCGGATTGGAAGCTTCTCTTAATTACGATGGCAAAATGGGCCAGGTNACNTATACNGTTGGCGGAAATGTCTCGTATGCACGTGAGAAATTCATGAATTCCTATAAACCAAGATTCAACAACTCTTGGGACAATTATCGTAATTCAAGCGAAAACCGATATACCGGAATTTACTGGGGTTATGAAGAAATCGGTCAGTTCCAGTCGGTCGATCAAATCAACAACTATCCCATTAACAACGACGGCCAGGGAAACAAAACCATGTTGCCCGGCGATTTGATGTACAAAGACGTGAACGGCGATGGTAAGATTGACGGATATGACGAACGTCCGATTGGATTCCCGAGAGATCGCAATCCAATCCTTAACTTTGGGATTAACCTCAGTATGGCTTACAAAGGGTTCGATCTAAAAGCCGATTTCTCAGGAGGTTCCATGTATTCATACAATCAAAACTGGGAAATGAGAGTTCCCTACCAGAATACAGGGAACTTGCTAAAAGCATTTTACGAAGACAGGTGGCACCGTGCTGATCCCCTCGATTTAAACAGCGCGTGGATTCCGGGCAAATATCCGGCTCTACGGTTCAATGATGGCGGGCATTCAAATTACAATAAAAACTCGTCATACTGGCTGACCAATATGCAATACATTCGTTTAAGAACTTTTGAAGTCGGTTACACGCTGCCAAAGAGTTTAACCGAAAAGGCAAAACTTCAGAAAGTACGGTTTTATGTAAATACATATAACCTGTTCTCAATTGATAAGCTGATAAAACTAGGTGTTGAACCTGAAATCATGGACGAAAATGGTCTGCAATATCCTCAGAACAAATTGGTCAATCTTGGTATAAACCTAAGTTTCTAAAACAATAAACATTTATAAAATGAAAAAATATTCGATACTGTTGCTATTGCTTATGTCCCTCGCTTGGGGATGTAATGACAAGGCATTTTTAGATAAACAGCCAACCAATATTCTTGTTGACAGCCAGATATGGGCGGATAAAAGTCTTGTTCTTTCAGTAATTGCCGATCTATACGACCGCGTTCCTGAATTTCAGACAATAACAGGTTGGTCAGAATTTGCAAGTTTCGACGAAGGATTTGCATCGAATGCCGGCGACTACGGACGTCATAAAAACACGGAATATGGCTATGGCGAATGGTCGAACTGGGATTACGGTTTGATTCGCGAAGTAAACATGTTTATTGAAAAATGTGGAACAGCCGATAAGCTGGATCCTGCAGATAAATCACGATTCCTTGCAGAAGGTCGTTTTATACGCGCTAATATCTATTTCGAATTGGTGAAACGTATGGGCGGTGTTCCAATAATTCTGGAACCATTGACCTATGATTTTAATGGTGATCCTACTTATCTTAGGAAACCCCGTTCAAAAGAAGTGGAAGTCTACGATTTCATCATCAAGGAATTGGATGAAATCAAAGTTGATTTGCCAAAAAGTTCGGTTATTAAATCACGTGCAACGCAAGGTTTGATCCTGGCTATGAAATCAAGGGTTTGTCTGTACGCAGCTTCAATTGCCAAATATGGTGCCACCACTCCAACTGTTACACTTCCTGCCGGCGAAGTCGGAATCCCTGCCGGATTGGCCAATGGTTACTATCAGAAAGCGCTTGCTGCTGCCGAAGAACTCATTAACAGCGGTGATTATTCGCTTTACCGCAAAAAGGAAAATCTTTCGGAAAACTTCTCTAACTTATTCATTGATAAAGGAAATAACCCCGAAGCAATTTTTGTAAGAGACTTCAAACTTAAAAGTGGTAAAGTTGAAGGCTGGACATTGGTGAATCAACCATGGTCACAAGCAGAAGATTTGGAAGGCGGAAGATTAAATCCTTCATTGAACCTTGTCCAGTCGTTTGAAAAACTGGATAATACTTATGAAACATACGCAACCAATAAAGCCGATGGCGATTATATCTACTTCACCAGTCCCAAAGATATGTTTGCCAACCGCGATGCACGTCTGGAAGGTACAGTGATGCTTCCCGGTTCGTTTTACAAAGGGAAACAACTTGATATCTGGGCCGGATTTTTATTGGCCGACGGAACTGTTATCAAAGGCGATAACTTTGGTGCCAGGAAAACACTTCCCGGAAAAACAGCTGCAGAATACGTAGTTGGATTCGATGGCCCGATCGACAATCTTGAATTCAGCGCTCAGTCAGGTTTCTACGTTCGTAAATACATGGATCTTGCAGTAGGTTCAGGTCAACGCGGCGTAATGAGCGAAGTTTGGTGGATTCGTTACCGTTTGGGTGAGATTTACCTGAACGCGGCTGAAGCGGCTTTCGAACTGGGAAATAATGCCAAAGCAGCTACTTACATGAATATAGTTCGTGAACGTGCCGGTTTGATTATTCCACTCACCGAAGCTGATATCACTTTCGACCGCGTTGTACACGAACGTAAGGTGGAACTTGCTTTCGAAGGACATGAACTTTGGGATATGAAACGCTGGCGCCTGGCGCACATTATCTGGAACGGACAATCGACTGAATTGACAACCAACCCAGGTAAAGCGGATGAAGTAAGCACACGCGTTTTCGGAATGTGGCCTTACAAATACTACAATCCGGGTGGCGCAAACGATGGCAAATATGTATTTCAGAAGATCATTCCTGCACAGGTTACCAATGCTCACAGGTTCCGTTTAGGGAATTACTATTCTGATATCAACAGCACTATCAGGAACAATAATCCGTTAATCACGCGGAATCCAAATCAGGAATAACCCATACGCAAACAGATTTTAAAATTCAAATAGGTATGAAATTACAATTAATTATAATATTGGGTGTCTTAAGTTCCTTCCTGTATTCATGCGGGCTCGACAACTATGATGCTCCTGGCTCCGTACTCGAAGGCAGGTTGGTTTACAAAGGCGAACCAATTAATGTGAGCTACAATGATGTTACTTTCCAATTATGGGAACCCGGATGGCAAAAGAAAGCCGAGATCAACGTCGCTGTCGATCAGGACGGTTCGTATTCGGCACTGCTTTTTAATGCCAATTACAAACTGATCATCCCTTCCAATCAGGGTCCGTTCAGGAGTAAGCTAAATGCTGAATCCGCATCGGATACAATTCTTGTGAATTTAAACGGGAATAAGGTTTTAGACATTGAAGTTGAACCTTACTATATGATCCGCAACCCACTATTCACCGTTGCAGGCAGGGTTGTAACTGGAACATTCAAAGCAGATAAAATCATCACCGGAGTAAATTCGAAAAACATTGAAGAAGTCGCTATTTATGTGAATAAGACGATGTTTGTCGACTTTCGTTCAAACGTTGCCGCCACCACATTGGCAGGAAGTGCAATCTCCGATCTGAATGCAATCACTCTGAGTACAACAGTACCTGCACTCGTGCCAACACAAACCTATGTTTTTGTACGAATTGGCCTTAAAATTCAAGGAATTGAAGATTTAATCTTCTCTCCCATTGTAAAAGTCAATTTATAAAACCAGGTTTTTTGAATTAATTAAGGCCATCCTGGTGTTTTCGGATATCAGGATGGCTTTTTTACTTTACACATCAGGGATGAAACGGATCATGTCAATTTTAACTTTCTGATTTGAATGAATAAATTTCAAAAATTGCCGAATAATAAATAAATTTGTTTAACTATAATTTTACGGAAATGAGAAAATTTTCATTAATGATTTTATTCTTTCTCGTTGCAGGAACTTGCTTTTCACAGCAATTTCGTCCACCGAGTGTACCACTTGTTGCGCANGATCCCTATTTCAGTATCTGGTCACCAGCCAACAACTTATACGACAGTGAAACAGTTCACTGGACCGGCAAGGAGCAACCAATGCATAGCATCATACGGATTGATGGAAAAGCCTTTCGCCTGATGGGAAGCCAACCCGCTTCACTCGAACCGGTAAAACAAACAGAGGTCACTGTTTATCCGACACGTACCGTTTACAACTTTAAGAATGAATCAGTTAATATTCAATTGATTTTTACGACACCTGAGCTGGTTTCTAATCTTGACATTTTATCACGACCTGTTACTTACCTGACATGGAAAATAAAATCGGTTGATGGCAAGGAACACGAGGTTCAGTTGTACTTTGATTGCGGTGGCGAAATTGCAGTCAATACACCTGACCAAAGCCTGATCTGGGACAACCCGGTAATTGCCGGTTTGAAAACCCTGCGCATTGGAAACCCCGACCAACCGGTTCTTCAGAAAAAAGGTGATAATGTGCGGATTGACTGGGGTTATGCCTATCTGTCGGTAGCTGATGCTCAGAAGCCACAAACAAAAGTTGGAGGGCGCGACGCCTTAATGAAAAGTTTTATCACATCCGGTGATCTGGCTTCAGTTTCAACATTAACGCAACCCCGAAAAGCCAGCGACGAAAAAGCTTCGATGGCAGTTTCGTGGAAAATAGGAAAAGTAAAATCAACCGAATCAACCTGCTGGGCAATGCTTGGTTATGATGATCAATATAGCGTCCGTTATTTTGATGCAAATTTAAAAGCATGGTGGAAACGCGATGGAATGACAATGAACCAGCTTCTTCCATTGTCTGCGAAAGAATACTCGAAACTACAGACGGAATGTGCTACATTTGATAATGATCTTCTTAAAGATCTTGAATCAGTAGGTGGGAAAAAATATGCTGTGATGACTGCACTCGTGTATCGTCAATGTCTTGCCGCTCATAAATTGGTTGCCGATGCGAAAGGTATGCCACTTGTTTTCTCCAAAGAAAATTTCAGCAATGGTTGTATGGCGACAGTTGATGTAAACTATCCGGCGTCTCCGTTCTTCTTCTTGTTTAGCCCGGCATTAACAAAAGCTTCGCTTCAACCTATTTATGCTTATGCAGCATCCGTCAGGTGGAAATTTCCCTTTGCGCCACACGATCTGGGAACTTATCCACATGCGACAGGTCAGTCTTATGGCGGTGGCGAAGAGACGGAAGAAAACCAAATGCCGGTGGAAGAAACCGGCAATATGGTTATAATGACTGCGGTTCTGGCCAAAATGGAAGGAAATGCATCGTACGCCGAAGCCAACTGGCCGGTGATCGAGAAATGGTCAAACTATTTGCTCTCAAAAGGTTTCGATCCTGAAAACCAGCTTTGCACAGATGACTTTGCAGGTCATCTCGCCCATAACATCAACCTTTCTGCCAAAGCGATTGTCGCACTTGGAAGTTATGCGATGTTGTGTGAAATGACCGGCAGAAAAGACAAAGCTGCCGAAGTACACAAGAAAGCGGAAACTATGGTAAAAGACTGGGTGAAACTGGCGACTGAAGGTGATCATACAAAACTCGCTTACGACAAGCCCGGAACCTGGAGTCAAAAATACAACCTGGTTTGGGACCGCATTCTTGGACTTGACTTGTTCCCCAACGACATGGTTCAGCGCGAAATTGTATTCTACAAAAAACAACAGGCCAAATTTGGTTTACCACTTGACAGCCGTAAACGTTATACAAAAAACGACTGGATCACGTGGACTGCAACGATGGCCGACAACCAGGAAGATTTCAAAACCCTGTTCGACCCGATTTATCTTTTTGCAGAAACTACTCCACAACGGGTGCCGCTTTCCGACTGGTATGATACAGACAATGCAGACAAGGTTGGTTTCCAGGCCCGTTCAGTAGTCGGTGGTCTTTTTATCAAAATGCTTTCTGACAAGAAGGTGTGGACAAAATGGGTTGGCAAAGGAACCAATATCAAAGGCACATGGGCTCCATTAAAAATCAATGTTTTGAACAGCAAACCATTATTGCAGACTTCACTTCAAAAAGGGATTGTATGGAAATATACCGCCGACAAACCTGCTGACGACTGGTTTAAAACAACATTTACTGATAATAACTGGAAATCCGGAGAAGCGGGTTTTGGTTCAAAAGACATTAGTATTGCCCGAACGGAGTGGAAAACATCAGATATCTGGATCCGACAGGTATTCGATATCAAAGAAGTCTCATCAAACTCGGCATTTCGGTTCGCCACGACGAAGATGCTGAAATCTATATCAATGGAGTACTTTGCGGATCAATAAGCGGTTTTTCAGGCAGGTATGAACCTATTCTTCTTGACAAAAAGGTGAAAGACGTTCTTCATATCGGTAAAAACACAATTGCTGTCCATTGTCATCAAACCGTGGGAGGTCAATTTATAGATGCAGGTTTATTCGAATATTGAAAATTGCGAGATAAATTTTGGATAATAAAAAAGGATCAAACTGCTTAAATTCAGCTTGATCCTTTTATTTTTTCGGTAAAGAAGAGTACTACATTTGTTCCTTTAGCCAGGTCGGTCTGTTTGTGGTGATCGTTTTCACACCAAGATTTTTCATTCGCATGACTTCCTCAACAGTGTCAACGGTCCAGCACCAGATTTCAGCATTAGCTTTCTGAAGTTCTTCAACCAATTGCTGATCAATAATTTTTAAATTCAGGTCAACACCATCGAGTTTGTTCTTTTTGATGTCGGGAATCCGCTTCAATACATCTTCCTTTGATGAAGACAAATAATAGCAGGGAACGTCCGGNAAGTTGGCTTTTGCAAGGGTGATGGTTTCAAAGTTGAATCCAATAAATGCAATGCTTCCTGTTTTCCANTANTCTTTGATAACCATTTGAAGTTCCGGAAATATTTCATTTCCGCATTTAATTTCAATCACAAGCAATTGTCCCTTTGGGGTGGCTTTCAATACATCTTTCAACAACGGAATGCGCTCGCCTTCAAAATAGGTTGAATTGGTCGGACTAAGCCTGATTTCAAGCTTATTCAGTTCGGAATAATCGGTTTTTGCGATTTCAAGTTTTTGCCCGGTTAACCTTTCGGTATTGCCGTCGTGCCACAACACGATTTGGTTGTCCTTTGTTAACAGGATATCGCACTCAGCACCATCGGCTCCCAGTCCCCAAGCCAGTTTAATGGCAGCCAAAGAATTTTCAGGTGCGTAATAAGATGCTCCGCGATGGGCGATAAATTTGAGTTGTGCCATTGTAGTCAGGTTTACAAAAAGTAAAAGAACAAAAATGGTTAATGATCTCATCGTATCTGGTATAAAATGCAAATAACAGGAAGCCAATATCAAATCGACTCCCTGTTATTGAATATTTTCTAATTAAAGCGGTTGAATAATCAGGTTTTTCCACTGAACTTTAATGCCGCCGCCATCGTGTATCTGGAGTGCAATGCGTCCGTTGGTAGCGCCAATCAATGAATCAGTCAGGTGCGTCATTTCTGTTCCGTTGAGCCATGTTGTCACTTCAGGACCAACTACCTTGACGCGCATCGTATTCCAATCACCAACTTTAAGGACGTTCTCAAGACTATCGGGAATCTGGTGCAACCATCCGCGGCCATACGATTCGTAGATACCACCCGAATCATTTCCTTTGGGTGCCACTTCACACTGCCAGCCTGAAACAGTTGTACCTTCAACGGTTGAGCGAAAGACAATACCACTGTTACCGTTCGATACCTGTTTGAAATCGGCCGTAAGGTCAAAATCCTTGTAATACTGTTGAGTACCAAAATAGCCATATCCTTTGTCCGGACCACTTTCGCAGACCAATAAGCTGTCCTGAACAAACCATTTCTCTGTTCCGTATGCAATCCATCCGGTAAGGTCAACTCCGTTAAAGAGAGCTACTTTAGGCTTTGCTGTTTTGGGAAGTTCCTTGATTTTCATATTTCGGAACCATGCTTTACTTCCATGATCCTGTAAAGATATGTATCCGGTTTCCGAAAGACCATATTCGGGAGCAGAAGTCCATTTACCGCTATTTTTCAGCTCAAACCATTCGGGTGTCCAAGCTTCAAAATCAACAATCTTACTGCCGTTGAGCCAGTGCTCCACATGACCATTGTTGAAAATAATTTTGGAAGAATTCCATTCGCCAACCGGTTTCAATTTTTTGGCGGTCTTGTCAGCAACGTGCATTGCATAATCGGCTCCGGTCAGTTGCCAGTTTTCGACTTTCTGTGGAAATCCTATATCATCTAGCAATTGATATTCAGGACCAGTCTTGTATGGTGTTTTAAACTTCTTGCTTTCGGTGACATGGTACATTACACCGCTGTTTCCTTCAGCAGCAATTTTCCAGTCGAAAGCCAGTTCGAAGTTGTCATACTTCTTGTCGGTGATAATGTATCCAGTAGAATCACTTCCCGTGCCGCTGGATGCCAGATTTCCATCTAACGCGGACCAACCTGTGGTACCGGGTTCGTTATAATTCTTCCATCCGTTCAGGCTTTGACCATCGAACAAAAGCTTCCATCCGTCCAGCTTCTCCTGATCGGTTAATATATTTTGCTTTTCGGTGCAACTGAATAATACAGTAGTAATTAGAAGCATACCCATAAAAAATGATGTTTTTCTTTCCATGTTCAATTTAATATTAGTATTTCGTTATTCCCAAAAGTAAGATAAAATAGTTGTAAAAAGATCCTATCTGAAGTCAAATGTAAGTTTCATCAGTAGTTTTCCGCCATGAATTCGGGATGCGCTGAACTGTGCCGGGAATGATTGCGGACCCGAAGCTGACGGAT
>JGI24142J45722_1001497_pt1 | contig 11239 bp, 9 predicted proteins | sample BarGraIncu00431A_FD_45722 | JGI IMG/M metagenome (IMG submission 45722) | reverse complement strand
TGCGCCTTTTTGATGAATCCAGCGAAACAACTGAACGGCGCGATAGCGCTTCTCACCCAGCTGTTCGCAAAAAACAGCCAAACCATCAAGGTCGTAATCAAGCAGATTGGCCGTCATCAGATCACTTATCGGGTGTACACATTCATGCTGGGAAAAAAGAAAGCAATTTCCACGGCGGCGGTTTCAGCGGCGTCAGAACCATGCACCGCATTGGCATCAATGCTGTCAGCAAAGTCAGCGCGAATNGTGCCAGGCGCTGCTTTTTTAGGGTCAGTCGCACCCATCAGATCACGNTTCTTCAGCACGGCATTCTCGCCTTCAAGCGCCTGAATCATGACCGGACCGGAGATCATGAAGTCAACCAGNTCCTTGAAAAAAGGACGATCTTTATGCACGGCGTAAAACGCTTGTGCCTCGCGAGCTGACAAATGAGCCATTTTGGCGGCGACCACTTTCAGGCCGGCAGCTTCAAAGCGGGCGTAAATTTGACCAATCACATTTTTGGCCACTGCGTCGGGCTTGATGATGGATAGAGTACGTTCGATAGTCATGATTTTTTCCTGAACTTGAAATAATATTGTGCCCACTGGGCAAAGCTTGCTATTTTAGCCTAGCGGCCCCGCCCACCGCGACGTTGACCGCCACCCGAACCACTGCCGCCGCCCCGTTGCCCCAGATCCTGCCGTTGTCGGGTAAAGCTGTCAGCCCCGATATAGCCAAAGGCCGTCTTCATTGGATCTGGTTGACTTGCGCCGGCTTGACGATCCCCCGCCTGCCCCTGTTTTTTCCGAGACTGCCCCGAGTCTTGCGAAAAACCTGCGCCACTCTTTGGCGCGCCATCCGCTGACGCGTTACGTTGACCGTTTCCTGAGTTGCGCGGACCATTGCCACGCGCGCCCCGGCGCCGGTTTCGTGACCCAGGGCCCTGCTCGGCGCCTTCACGGCGCGAAACATCTGCGCCGCCCCCAACAGTCTCATTCCCCTGCACACTGGAACTTCGCGGCCCTGCGGCCTGCATCAGTGACTTGATATCGCTCTCATCGAGTTCCATCCAAGCACCGCGTTTGAGACCGCGTGGCAGCATCATGGCGCCATAACGGATTCGGATCAATCGGCTCACCGCGTGACCGACTGCTTCAAACATGCGGCGAACCTCCCTGTTACGTCCCTCAGCGATCGTGACCCGATACCAACAGTTGGCGCCCTCACCTCCGCCCGCTTCAATCGAGCCGAATTGGGCGACTCCATCGTCCAGCTTGATGCCCTCAAGCAAGCGTTGCTTCTCGTCCTTGTTCAACGCCCCAAGCACCCGGACTGCGTATTCCCGCTCCAAACCGAAGCGGGGATGCATCAGGTTATTGGCCAACTCTCCTGAACTGGTGAACAGCAGCAAGCCCTCGGTGTTGAGATCGAGCCTCCCTACCGATTGCCACTTACCCTGAAACAATTTTGGCAATCGGCGAAACACGGTCGGGCGGTTCTGCGGATCGTCATGGGTTACCACTTCTCCGACCGGCTTGTGATACGCGATCACCCGTGCAGGCGGCGCATCAATTCGAAACCTGATCGGCTTGCCATTGACCTTCACGTGGTCGCCAAACTGAATACGCTGCCCAATATGCGCTGGTTCATTGTTGACGGTAATGCGCCCTTCCATGATCAACTGTTCCATTTCCAGTCGCGACCCCATCCCCGCCTGAGCCAGGACTTTATGCAACTTGGGCGTTTCGGCCAAGGGCGCCAGTACCCGCTTGAGAGCAATCGTGTCTGCACACTCTTCATCTGCGTCAAATTGCCCAGACACCACATCCTCAAAGCGATTTTCTGCAGCCATCGGCATTGGCTTCTGCTGACCTGTCAAGGGGGTCTGGAGTTCTCGTTCCGACTTTGATTTGTCGCCAACGCACGCCTCGGCCGTTGTCGTGACATTTGTTTCCACAATCGGCTTATCAGCTTGTTGATAAGCGTCCACTTTTGCTTCTGTTGGCGTGTCGGAGCTGTCTACAGTCATGGTTCTGTCCTGTTCAAGAAAAATAGTTCACCATCGGTACTAACTTGGCCTGTTGCGACGGACTGCACCGCAATCCCCTCGTCAGTCACGCCCACATCCAGCGTAGCCGGCATATCCAGTTCAGTTTGCACGCCAGATTCGCGCGACTGGAGCGTATCCATCACATGGGTACGCTCCTCCGGTGTGTCGAGCAAGGGCAACTGGTCAAGGGACTCAAGCCCCAAATCATCCAGAAAGTGCTTGGTCGTCGCAAAAAGTGCTGGTCGTCCAACGGTCTCCCGGTGACCAATGACCTCAATCCAGCCCCTGTCTTCAAGTTGCTTGATAAGCAAGGAATTAACCGTGACACCCCGTACGTCTTCTATGTCGCCGCGCGTTACCGGTTGCCGATAGGCAATGATGGCCAGTGTTTCCAGCGTGGCGCGGGTGTAGCGCGGCGGCTTTTCAGGGTGCAAGCGGTCGAGAAACTCCCGCATTTCAGGCCGACTNTGGAAACGCCATCCGCTCGCCACGTTGACCAATTCAACCCCGCGCTGAGCCCAGTCTTGCTGGAGTTCACGCAACAACACTTTGAGCGTGTCCAAACCCAACCGGTCGTCAAACAGCACACGCATATCGCGTAACGGCAAAGGTTGCGACGTGCAAATCAGGGCGGTTTCCAGGATGCGCTTGGCAGCCACCGTATTCATGGTCTTGTGACTCCGGCAATAGCACCNTCAAGGCGCAAAATTAGTAGGATTCATGGGGCGCAGCAGGCAGATTGACAAATCTGCCGCGCATTCCCTGGCTGCTGGCCTGGGCGTTGGTTTCTCTCACCATTATGTTTCATTGTAACTGAGGCCCCAGTTTGCCAAAGCAAGATTCANATCCACGGGCAAGCTGGCTTGAAACACCATCGGNTCCAANGTCACCGGGTGGGTAAAAGCCAGACGGCAAGCATGCAAGGCCTGCCGTTGCATACCCGCCGCGGCACGCCCCCCATACAGCACATCGGCGACCAGCGGGTGGCCGATCATTGCCATGTGAACGCGAATCTGATGGGTTCGACCTGTGTGCAAGGTGCACAGAACCCAACATCCCTGATCGCAATTCTGAAGAAGTTCAACATCTGTTCTGGCCAGTTTGCCGGGATTTCTGGCCAAATCCACCACCGCCATGCGCAAGCGGTTGCGAGGATCCCGGCCGATCGGCGCGTTGATTTCAACCCGGCGACTACCCGTCCAGGGCCCATGGGCCAACGCCACATACTGGCGGCTGACCTCGCGCGCCGCAATGGATCGTATCAAGGCATCCATCACCGGGCGTGTCCGGGCCACCACCATCAAACCGCTGGTATCTTTGTCCAGCCGATGCACAATTCCGGCGCGCGGCAAGTTCATGGCCTTCGCGTCGTGGGCCAGCAAGCCGTTGAGCAGTGTTCCGCTCCAGTTGCCGGGGGCTGGGTGAACCACCAGACCCGCCGGTTTGTTGATCACCATCAAGTGCTCATCCTCAAACACCACGTTCAGAGCCATTGCTTCCGGCTTGAACGCCTGACTTTGCGGTGTTGGTCGCAATTCAATCGTTCCGACATCTGCAGCCTTGACCCGCGTCGACGGTTTGTGAATCACGATCCCATTGATGCTAACGCCCCGCAAATCAATCAGTTGCTGCAAGTAGCTGCGCGAAAATTCCGGCACCAACTCAACCAGCGCCCGGTCAAGACGCTGTCCATGTTGGGCTGAACCGAAAAGCAGCTGACGCAATTCGGTGTCTGGCCCGGTGTCGGCACGGTCTTCGGGTTCTTCGCTATCAAGCCCGCCCGATATAATCAATTCGGTCATTTTCAAGAAAGTTGTTCCTCATGCTTCGAGCTAAATTATCGGTGGTCTGCGCTTGNTCACTGGCGGGTGCAGTATTGCTGCTGTCTGGGTGTTCATCCACGCCGCCGGATCAGACGGCTGACTGGAGTCCCAACAAGATTTACGCCGAAGCCAAGGATGAGTTGAGTTCAGGCGGTTATGACAAGGCCGTCGTGCTGTTCGAGAAGCTTGAAGGGCGTGCCGCCGGAACGCCGTTGGCGCAACAGGCACAACTGGACAAAGCGTATGCGCAGTACAAGTCTGGCGAATCGGCACAAGCCCTTGCCACCCTTGATCGCTTCATGAAACTGCATCCGGCCAGTCCGGCACTTGATTACGCCCTGTATCTCAAGGGCATCGTCAACTTCAATGACGATCTGGGTCTGTTTTCTGTCGTTACCCGTCAGGATCTGGCCGAACGGGACCAGAAGGCGTCAAAAGAATCGTTTACGTCTTTCAAGGAGTTGGTGACTCGTTTCCCGGCGTCGCGTTACGCGCCAGATGCCAGCCAGCGTATGACCTACATTGTCAACTCACTGGCTCAGTACGAGGTGCATGTGGCGCGCTATTACTATGGTCGAGGCGCCTATGTGGCTGCCATCAGCCGGGCGCAAGTCGCCGTGACCGATTACCAAGGCGTGCCTGCCGTTGAAGAAGCCTTGTTCATCATCGTCAAATCCTATGACGCACTGGGTCTTACCAACTCCGGGACGATGCCAAACGGGTGCTTGAAAAGAACTACCCCCAGACTGAGTACCTGACCCGTGGCTTTAAAACCAACACCGATCCTTGGTGGAAGGTCTGGTAAGCGCCTGGAGCACCTCGGTTAGCTCTTCTTCTGAACTGATTTGCCTCATCGGCGGCAGGGCTGACAGCAGTTTNTTTCCGTAGCCCATGAGAGCCAGGCGGGTATCGCANACNACCAAAATACCACGATCAGATTCNCGCCGAATCAGGCGACCCGCACCTTGCTTGAGGGCNATNGCCGCCTCGGGCAAGGCATAGTCTTTGAACACGCTGCGTCCAGCCGCCACCAGCCGTCTGGAGCGCGCCTCCACCANTGGATCGGTGGGTGGNGCAAAAGGAAGCTTGTCAATGACCACCATCTGTAACGCGTCGCCGGGCACATCCACACCCTCCCAAAAAGACGCTGACGCCACCAGAATACAACCCTGCCTATCGCCCTGGTCGCCCTGGCGAAAACGCTGCATCAGTTCGCGTTTCGGCTGCTGTCCCTGCACCAGAATTTCCAGAGACATTGACTCGGCAAAATGGCGCTGCAATGCCTCGCTCACGGCTTGCAGGGCGCGCAGGGTTGTTGTCAAGACCAGCGTGCGCCCACCGATCACGGACGCCGCCCGGGCCACAAAATCTGCCACTTTCGCACTGTGCCCCGGATCACTTGGTTTGGGCAAATGCCGCGGCACATACAGGGCCGCTTGCTCAGCATAGTTAAACGGACTGTCAATTTTCAGAATTTCAGCTTCAGCTAAACCGCAGGGCTCAGTAAACCAGCGCAACTGGGCGTCCGCACCCAAGGTCGCGGACGTAAATATCCAGGCGCGTTGTGAGGCATCCGCTGCTGTTGACTTGATCAGTCGCGTCTGAACCGCGTTCGCAATATCCAATGGTGACTCGACCAGCCTGAGTTGCACGCCAACATCGAGCCAGCGAACCGATTCAGGCGCACAGTCGTCTGAAAATAAAGCCAGCTTTTCAATAAAAACACTGACTCTTTCACTCAAACGAATGAGATCCGGCGCGATTTCGCGCACCGTGTCGAGGGCCAGCATGACCCGAACGCACGCCGCGTGCAGAGCGCCCAATGCATCCTGCCAGGCCGACTCATCGACCTGATCAGGCGCCGCACCCACCCAGCGCAGTTTGGCACCGGGATAGGTCTCGCCCACGACCAGTCGCAAATCGCGCGCGGCGTGCTCGGCATCGAATGCCAGGGTCTGCCANTCCNGCAANCCNCGCGCATGCTGCAGGCCATGAAACAGCAGATCGCGGGCAAAATCCAATAGCTGCCCGGTGGTCAATTGCTGACCCAGAAACTGCACGCCAGTTTCATTGAGTTGATGCGCTTCATCAAAAATAACCGTTTGCACAGACGGCAGCAACTCCGCCATACCCGATTCGCGAATCGCCAAATCAGCAAAAAATAAATGATGGTTGATAACGACCACATCGGCGGCCAAGGCCTCGCGCCGAGCCTGATTGACATGACAGTCCCGAAACTCGGGGCATTGCGAGCCCAGACAGTTGTCCCTTGATGANGTCACCACCGCAATCACGGGGGAGCGCTCATCCAGCCCTGGCAACTCAGCCAAGTCGCCACTGCGGGTGAGCTGCGCCCAAGCCTCAATTTTGGCCAAAGTCCGTGCCAGCACACGATCAGAAGGATTGGAGTCCTGCCGGGCTACGGCCAGGCGATGCAGACACAAATAGCTGCCCCGGCCTTTCAGCAGGGCGGTACGGACTGGCAGACCCAAGGCTGCCATCAAACGCGGAAGATCGCGACCAAACAATTGATCTTGCAATGTCTTGGTGGCGGTCGACAGCAGCACCCGCGTGCCACTCAGCAAGGCGGGAACCAGATACGAGAACGTTTTGCCAATGCCGGTTCCCGCCTCGACCACCAGCACTCCACCGTCCTCGATCGTTCGCGCAACCGCCACGGCCATGTCGGTTTGACCCTCTCTGGGTGTGAACTCTTCGACCGTGCGCGCCAACACACCATCAGGAGCAAAGGTCTCACGCGTCAGATTTTGCAAATTCATGGGTCAGACAAGCCACTTAAGTCACAAAGCCGTCCGGCTTGCGAATGCAAGCCCCTGAAGCCAGTTGAGGCCTGGGCGCTTGCCAAAAATCAAATAGTCCGTCGGAGAAGTTGGCATGTGTTGTGTTCATAGGGTTCATGGCTTGGCCTGATAATAGCGGCCTAATAAGAATGTCTAGGGGAGCTCTCACTTTGATAATTCACCATGCCTAAAGGCTACCGTCTCACCGCATCAACCGGCATCCACAAGGGTGACCGCGATTACCAGCAGGACCAGGTTCTATTGCTGCGCCACGCGCGGGTCAGTGGCTGTGTGCTGGCCGTGCTTGCAGACGGCATGGGCGGACGCAGCGGCGGACGCAAGGCTTCCGATCAGGTCATGATGACGGCCAGGCAACTGTTTGAGCGCTACGCGCCCGAAACCGATGATGCCGTAGCCGCGTTGACACAATTGGTACAGGAGGCCCACACGGTCATCAGGCTGACCGCTGTTTCATCGGAAGAAGAACCCCACAGCACGGTGGCGGCTTTTTTGATCAATCCAGGCGGCGACTGCTACTGGGCGCACGCTGGCGATTCAAGGATTTATCACTACCGCGGCAACAAGCTGATCAAGCGCACCTTGGATCATTCCTACGTTCAGGCGCTGGTTGACCGGGGCGAACTCACCGAAGAGCAAGCCAATGTCCATCCACAATCCAATATTCTTTTGGGTTGCCTGGGAACCGAAAACGATCCGCCGGTCAGCACGCATTTCATTCCCCAACTGCACGCGGGTGACGTTCTGATGGCCTGCAGTGATGGTGTCTGGCACTACTTCACGAGTGATGAAATCGGATCGATTCTCTCCACCCTGTCAGCACGGGAAGCCACCGAGTTTTTGATCGAAAAAGCGCGCTCCCGTGGTCATGGCAGCGGCGACAACCTGTCATTGGTGGTGGTCAAGCTCGAACCGTTGGGAACCTGACTTTCAGCGGTCATTGAGCAAGAGCCAGGTCAAAGCCGAAAGCTGTTTTTTACGTCAAACAGGTGTCGACCAGACGACGCTCCAGCGCCAAAAACTCAGCCGATTGCATTTCGTTCAAGCGCGATACCGTGCGCGGAAATTCATGCAGCAGCGGCCCCTCCGAATACAACTCTTGCGGCGGTACCGCCGCTGACATGATCAGCTTGACCCGTCGGTCATACAGCACATCCACCAGCCAGGTGAAACGACGCGCTTCCGACGCCATGCGAGGTGGCATTTGGGGAACATCACTCAAAAAAACGGTGTGAAACCGGCTGGCAATTTCCAGATAGTCGTTCTGTGAGCGGGGCCCACCGCACAAAGTCTTGAAGTCAAACCAGACCAGCCCCCCCGCCCTGCGCCGCGCGTGAATTTGCCGGGCCTCAATTTGCAGCACCGGATGTTCTTCCTGCGTTTCCGCCAGGCGCTCAAAGGCATCCGCCATGGCCGCATCCGCTGACGCGCCCAGAGGCACATGGTAGCAATCGAGTTGCTCCAGCATCAGGCGACGGTAATCGACGCCGTTGTCCACATTGACGACTTCGAGGTGCTGTTTGAGCAAGGCAATTGCGGGCAGAATGCGGTCGCGGTGCAGACCATTCGGGTACAAATCATCCGGCTTGAAATTTGAAGTCGTCACAAATCCGACACCGTTGCTGAACAAGGCCGCTAGCAGCCGGTGCAGGATCATGGCATCCGTGATATCGGCAATGTGAAACTCATCAAAACAAATCAGCCGGTATTTTTTCGCCATGCGCCGAGCCAGCACATCCAGAGGATTGGCCGTGCCCCGCAGCTCGGCGAGCTCACGATGCACTTCCCGCATGAACTCGTGAAAATGCAGTCTGGTCTTGCGCTTGAGCGGCACCGCGCCAAAAAAGCAGTCCATCAGAAAACTCTTGCCTCGCCCGACCCCGCCGTACAGGTAAACGCCGCGCGGAATGGCGGGGCGGTGGATCAGCTTCTTGAGGGAATTGGAGCGCTGCTCGAAAAGCCGTCCACTCACGGGCGCAGCGCCCCAACGCTTCCACGGCGCGCCATTGCGCTGGGTCAGCGGTGTAGCCACGGGCGGCAATCTCGGCTTTATAGGCTTGTCTGACAGTCACGAACTCAACTCTAAATTGCTATACTATTAATAGCTGTATGCGTATATAGAACGGGGGCTAGAGGCCATTTTTCTATAAATTTAGAAGTTCAGTGTGCGTTTGTTCACCGCCAGCGCCGCTTCCTTGGTGGACTCGCTCAAAGTCGGGTGGGCGTGGCAAATGCGCGCAATGTCTTCGCTGCTGGCGCGGAATTCCATCGCCACCACACATTCGGCAATCAACTCGCTGGCCATGGGGCCGACAATGTGCACGCCCAAGATTTCATCCGTGGTGGCATCGGCCAGCATTTTGACCATGCCGGTGGTGTCCCCCAAAGCGCGGGCGCGGCCATTGGCCAGAAACGGGAAAGTACCCGCTTTGTAGGCCACGCCGTCGGCTTTGAGCTGCTGCTCGGTGCGTCCCACCCAGGCAATCTCCGGGCTGGTGTAAATCACCCATGGAATGGTGTTGAAGTTGACATGACCATGCTGGCCAGCCATACGCTCAGCCACGGCCACGCCTTCTTCTTCAGCCTTNTGCGCCAGCATCGGGCCACGCACCACGTCGCCCACTGCCCACACGCCNGGCAAGTTGGTTTTGCAATCACCGTCCACCACAATCGCACCGCGTTCGTCGAGCTTCAGGCCCACCGCTTGCGGGTTCAAACCGGTGGTGTTGGGCACCCGGCCAATCGACACGATCAGCTTGTCCACGTCCAATTTTTGGGCCTCACCCTTAGCATTGGTCCAGGCGACACTGGCACCTTTTTTACCCACCTTGACCTCGCCGACCGTCACGCCCAGCTCTATCTTGAGGCCCTGCTTGACAAAAGCCTTGTGCGCTTCTTTGGCAATTTGCTCATCGACCGCGCCCAGGAAAGTCGGCAGACCTTCCAGAATAGTCACATCCGAGCCCAAACGACGCCACACCGAGCCCATTTCCAGACCGATCACGCCAGAGCCAATCAAGCCCAGTTTCTTCGGCACGGCAGTCATTGCCAATGCGCCTTCGTTGGACAACACATGTTCTTCATCAAACGGCGCACCCGGCAGGGCCCGGGCGGTAGAACCCGTGGCCACAATGACTTGCTGACCCATGAGAGTTTCTTCGGCAGCGCCCGCCACCTTGATCTCGTAGCCGCCCTCCACTGCTTTCACAAACGAGGCGCGGCCATGGAAGAAGCTGACCTTGTTCTTTTTGAACAGGTACAGGATGCCGTCGTTGTTTTGCTTCACCACGGCATCCTTGCGTGCCACCATCTTGCCCGCATCCATGCTCACGCCCTTGACCTCGATCCCGTGCTCGGCAAAGTGATGGCTGGCATGGTCAAAATGTTCCGACGATTGCAGCAAGGCTTTGGACGGAATACAGCCCGTGTTGGTGCAGGTGCCGCCCAGCGCCGGGCCGCCCTTGCTGTTTTTCCACTCATCCACACAGGCCACGTTTTTGCCGAGTTGGGCGGCACGAATGGCAGCGATGTAGCCGCCGGGGCCAGCACCAATCACGATCAGGTCAAATTGCTTGCTCATAAAAATTCCGTTCTTTGAATTGAAAACCCACCAGATTCGGGCACATGAAGTGCGCCGCTTTGGGTGGGTCGAACCAGATGGCTTAGATGTCGAACAACAGGCGGGCCGGGTCTTCCAGCGCCTCTTTCATGGCTACCAAGCCCAGTACAGCTTCACGGCCGTCGATGATGCGGTGGTCATAGCTCATGGCGAAGTAGTTCATGGGGCGCACCACCACTTGACCATTTTCCACCACGGCGCGGTCTTTGGTGGCGTGAACCCCCAAAATGGCCGACTGCGGCGGATTGATGATGGGCGTGGACAGCATGGAGCCGAAGGTGCCACCATTGCTGATCGAGAACGTGCCACCGGTCATTTCTTCCATGCCCAGCTTGCCGTCACGCGCCTTGGCGCCGTACTCCGCAATCTTTTTCTCAATGTCGGCAAAGCTCATCTGATCGGCATTGCGCAAAATTGGCACCACCAAACCGCGCGGAGAGCCCACAGCGATACCGATATCAAAAAAGCCGTGGTAAACGATGTCGGTGCCATCCACCGACGCATTGAGCATCGGGAACTTCTTGAGGGCATGCACCGCCGCCTTGACGAAGAAACTCATGAAGCCCAGCTTCACGCCATGTTCTTTCTCAAACCGTTCCTGCATGCGCTTGCGCATGTCCATCACCGGTGCCATGTTGATTTCGTTAAAGGTCGTCAAAATGGCGTTGGTGCTTTGCGATTGAAGCAGACGCTCGGCCACACGGGCACGCAAGCGACTCATCGGCACACGCTGCTCCGGGCGACCGCTCAAGGCATCGGCGAGGCGACTGGCAGGCGCTGCGACCTGAGGCAATAAAGTCGCTGCAGCGTTTGCTGGCATTGCGGTAGACGCTATTACTTTAGGGGCTGAAGCGGCTGCAACAGCGCTCAACACATCACCCTTGGTGACGCGGCCATCTTTGCCGGTGCCCGCCACGGAGCCTGCTGCCAGTTGGTTATCCGCCAT
>JGI24142J45722_1001494_pt1 | contig 11247 bp, 14 predicted proteins | sample BarGraIncu00431A_FD_45722 | JGI IMG/M metagenome (IMG submission 45722) | reverse complement strand
AAATCTTGTTTTTAATATGAGAGGCGTGTCAATGTTGAGGACAACTCCTATTTTCGTTATTCCAACCTATCGTCTGCGCGACGTCGCTGCAACGGTCGAGGCGTACGACCAGCATTTCCGGCGCAATGGCCATTCCCTCGACCTGATGGTTTCCGACGATTCAAGCGTAGCGAACCAGCAGAAATACTATCCACTCCTCGAAAAGACTCGGACTCACAACCCGCTCTACTATGTCGGGCCGAAGCAAAAAGAAGAGTTCTTGAGCTACCTTTTCGGACGAATGCGGGACCGTAAATTGGAACCTCTGATCCGCAATCTGTTTCGTCCGAGCTATGGCGGAAACCGCAACTATACGCTGATGTACACGCTCGGCGATATTATGGTCAGCGCCGATGACGATATGCGACCGATGGCCCTCATGGAAGATAGTCCCGAGTCGTTGGGGGATGATGAGGTCTGTCGAGGTAAATTGATGCGTGCCGGCTCCGGTGGGTTCACCGAGAAGTCGTTCGACATTCTGTCAGCATTTTTGGACGTTATCGGCAAGCCGGTGCGAGATATTTCCAAGAATTATGAGCAGGGCGAACTGCTGGTGGACACTGCAATGGACCTGGAGACCAACGCCAGTCGGGGATTGGAGCGAGAAAACTCTCTTCTCCTTCAGTCCGGGGCGATCCCCGGCACGGCCATTGTCAAGATGTCCCAGACCTACCGGTCGGGCACCAACGACATTGACGCGCTTGATTTTGTCGACATGTTCCAGGCGGATCCCACTCAGGTTAGTCTCGATAACCTGAACGAGCTTTATGTGCTGGTCAACTTCCGGCCGGCCGTCACGAACCAGAACTGGCGCATGGACTGCGGAGTAGCCGCCTACGATAACGAGTTCGGCTTACCGCCGTTCATCCCGACCCGATTGCAGTTCGAGGATTACATCTATCGGTTGTGGATTCAGCAAGACGGCTTGGCGTCGGCGCACGTCGATGCAGCCCAATGTCACATCAAAAACAACTACATGCGAAATCCGCTCCCTGCGGAAGTTTTCAACGAAGAAGTCGCCAACCTGCTCAAGCGCAAGATGAAAGACAGCGTGACGAACCGGGACGAATTGAGCATCAGCTTCGACTACGATGGCGATGTAACGGTGGACGACAGCGAGCGCATTCTGGAGCGGATTTCCGGGCTGCATGGCCGAGTCCTGGCAGCCCGGATGGAAGCCGGGCCTGAACGCAGTCAGGCGCTTCAGTCATTCGCGCACAGCCTCGAGCGTTCCTTTTATGGCTTTGAACCGGACTTTTTTCAACAGAACCTGATCCGCATTACCGACGATGTGATCAGCCAGTTCAAAGGATCGTTGGAGCTATGGCCCATGCTGGTGGAGATTTGTTATCTGCGCAAGCACCGGGTGGGATTGCCGCGCCAAAGGGTTTGCAATCTGGGCCCGGGGTCGGTGGTAGCCGCCGAACCGATGGTGATAAATTAGTGAAAGGGAATTACTTACCATGATAAGACTGACATTTAGAAAGATCCCGAAGGCGCTTTGTCTTTTGATAGTTGCACTCGTTATACACGCAGCCGCTCATGCCAATGCCTATTCCTTTCCAGGAAAGGAACCCTCTCATTTGATGGTTGAAACCGTCGGGTCCGGCCACTGGAACATCTCAACCCATAAGGTCAGGAAAGGTGCTGCCCCGACGAGAATTGGCAAGAAGACCGGTCCCCCTGGTTCTTGTTCCAAGGTCAAGTGTAAGCCGGCACAGGCCCTGGTTTTGAAGGATTCCACCACAAAACCCGACGCCGAGCCACGGCTTGCCAAGAAAATCCGTCTGCGCTATGACGAGTTGTTCAGCGAGAAGGACAATGAGCAAAGCCTTGCCGAACTGACCGATCCCGATCCCAACCACCCGGCAGATTTGAGGAAAAGCCAGGAGCGAAAAACCGACATTATCAACAAGCTCAGGGCTACTGCGTACGGCTTACTCGGGACCCGCTACAGCTTCGGCGGTTCCGGCAAGAGCGGCATTGATTGCTCCAGTTTCGTCCAGATGGTATTCCGTAAACTGGAGGTCTTGCTTCCCAGAACTGCACGTGAGCAGTTTGAAATCGGCAATGAAGTCTCTCCCGGTGACCTTCAGAAGGGAGATCTGATCTTTTTCCGGNCCTACGCACACTTTCCTTCCCACGTTGGCATTTATCTTGGCAATCACCTCATGATTCATGCGTCTTCACGCGACCGCCGGGTGGTTATCTCTGCCATGAATACCCCGTATTTCCTCGCCCGATTTATCGGCGCCAAGAGAATGGCCAAAATAAATCCGGAAACCTTCAAATTCGACGAATTAATTTCAGNGCTTGAAGGTACTGAGGGGTGAGTTGGTGTCGCCTCCCTTCGGGTACGGCCTTAATGCATTCTTAATGGTTTTCGCCATTCATTTAATACCATATTAATATTGGAAGTGCTAAATTTACCATAGCAAGGAGCCCTTCAAGAGTTGGCAGGAAGGAAAGAGTNTTTATCAAAGGATACGGGAGAATTCTTAGATGAAATTCGCACTAATGGTACTATCGACATGGTTCATGGGCGTCGCAGTCACCGGCACCTGCTTCATGGCATTGGCAGCATACGCACGTTAACAGAACAAAACAATACAGGGGGTAGTAACATGTTGGGTTTGGTGTTTGCACCGGGGTCGCAGGCAGGCGGTCCGTCGGAGGTGGCTTGATGTCCCAGTTTCAGGGAATGATCCCGCTCGTGTTCATGTTTGCCATCTTTTATTTCCTGCTCATCTGCCCGCAGCAAAAGAAGGCGAAGGAGCATCGGGCGCTTCTGGATGGGCTCAAGAAGGGTGACCAGGTGGTGACAGCCNGCGGCATGCACTGCAGGTTGAGCGCCCTCGACGACCAGGTGGTCACTCTGGAGCTGACACCCGGTGTTAATGTCCGGTTCAATAAGGGTTTTATTGCCTCCGTAAAGAGCTAGCCTCGGCTGCTCCACAACGAGACCGCCTTCGCAATCCAGCGCCGGCTCGAGTGGGAGGGAATCACCACGATAATCATACCGGTGCAGGTCAAGGTATAGGACGCGGACCCCTTCAACTCACAGAAGAGTAAGAGTAAGTGCCCGCTCCGCTTCAACCAGTAGCTGCCACAATTCGGCGCTGTCCCCCAGCCCAAGCTTGACCAGATAGGAGGCAATGCNGATATTAGCCCGGGCGCGGAACAATTCCACCTGGCGCAGGAAGTCCTTCGGGATCGCATGCGGCCGAGCCATGCGCTGTCAATCGGAGGTATTCCCCTGCGTCTTCAATGGTCGACGCAAAGGGGATGTCTTCACCCCCGTCGTGATCGAGAGGTGGATCGAGTACAAGACCGAAGCCTTAGATTGCCCGCTCTGGTTGTGTACTTGGCTCAAGTTGATGGCAAAACACTCCTCATCCAGGCGCCCACCACCCGCTGGCTGGCCGGGAAGCTGGGGCTCCTGGAATAGTTCATGATAAAACAACTGTCTGACAAAATAGTTACCGCTTCAACCGTGCTGATACAGAAGCACCTGCACTGGATCTACCTCGTCACCACGACGAGGCCGGCGACGGCATTCGTTGCCTGTTGCCTGGTCTTCCTCCTTTCCGCTCTTTCCATCGCCAGGATCAACTTTGAAGCCGACATTTTCAAACTATTTCCCCAGAAAGGCCCTCTTTCGCTCTTCATGAACACGATCAATTGGACGGGAAGCGCGGGGAATGCCTATTTTCTCCTTGAAGGGGACAAGGAACTACTCATCAGGGAGGCCGAGGTCTTTGCCGGCAAGCTGCGCAGACTTTCCGTGGAGGGACCCCCCGCCTTCAGCAAGGTTAATACCGCATCTATGACCCCGACGAAGCAAAGTCCTTTGCCGACTTCATAGGCTATGCCGTCACCCGGCCCCAGCTCTTTGTTGCTCCGTCGGATGCAGCACGCTTCCGGCAGCTCCTGACACCGGAACAGGTTGCTTCTTCGCTGCGCAAAGCCAAAACAGAGCTGGCGACCCCGGGCAGCGTCACCGATATCGTCGCCGCCGACCCCCTCTCCCTGCGCGATCTGGTCGTGCCGCGACTCAAGGAGGCTTCCCAGGCGCTCGACCTGGACAGCTCCTCCCCCTATTTCCTCTCGAACGACGGCAAGGTTCTCATCATCATTGCGGAACCGAGCCGCCCTATAACCGATATCGCATTCGCCAGGAAGCTGGTTGCAGCCATCAACGAGGCCCGCAAAGGTGCCGCCGTCAGGATATCCTGCACCGGAGCCCATCTGAGCGCCGTTACCGGCGAAGCGATCCTTAAAAAAAACGTCATTGTCGCGGTTCTTTCTTCACTGGCAGTGGTGTTGGCCATTTTCTACGGCACCTATCGGCGATTCCTGCCGACCTTGCTGATCCCGCTCATTATGGTGTTCGCCATCATGGTGGCAGTGGGTGCCGGAGGGTTTGTTTTCCCCACCCTCAGCATCATCTCGTTCGCCTTTACCTCACTCATCATCGGCCTCGGCACTGACTACCCGATCCATCTCTACGACTGTTTCCACTTCGAACGGAGTCTNGGCCAATCCTCTGCCGAAGCGTCAGACTGGCGACCGTGGATACCGGCCATGCCCTCTTCACCTCAGCCACCACAACGGCCTTCCCCTTCCTGGCCCTCGTGGTGTCGGACGTTCGGGTGCTTGCCGAACTGGGGCTTCTGGTGGGGTTGGGCGTCATCTTTTCCCTGTACGCCACGCTCTTCTTCCTCCCCCCCTGCTGCTCTTCCTGGAGAAGAGATACCCCCTGAAAGAGTACCGGCCCCTCCCCGGTTTTCGCCTTGGTGCGCTCTGGGAGGCGGGGCGGCACCGGTGGCGGCTGAACATTGCCCTTTCCCTCTCAGTAGTGCTCGGCCTGCTTCTTGCGGCCACCGGCATTTCCTTCGAGTCTGAACTGAAGAACCTGCAACTCCGCTCTTCCGAAGCCTTCCTTACGCAGGAGAAAGTGGAGCGGCACCTGAGTATCAGCCCCAAACAGGTTATCGTCGCCGTCGAGGGGCGGGACCTCAATGAGGTGCTGTCACGCAGCGGCAGGGTTGAAGCCTTGGCCCAACAGCTTCGGCAGCGGGGAGAGGTGGTATCGTTCTCGTCCCTTGGGCAGGTCATCAATAATGCGGGCAACCAGCGCAAGGTCATCGATGCCCTGACCCCCGGCATTGACAGCAGTAACCTCGGGTTTGCCCTGAGCAGTTCCCTGGCGCAGCAGGGCTTTGCCGTCGAGCCTTTCCGGGACTATCTCCAGAGGCTTGGCCGGCTTGGCCACTCCGAGATCCTACCGGTCGGCGAGGGACTCGCCCACCTGGCGAACTCCCCGTTTCGCGGCATTGTGGAACGGCTCGTGATCCATACGCCGAGCGGCTACCACCTGCTCACCTATCTGAACTACCGTGGTCCGGAATTCCGGCAAGCGGCATTTCTCGATGCCCTGCACGGAGCCGATCTCCGGGCGCGGGCAACCAGTGTCGATCTGGTCAGCCGTCAGCTCACCGAATCTGTACGACAAAGTTTCGTCTGGGCAATGGTTATCGGAGGAGGGATCGTTCTGCTTCTGCTGGGTTCTCACTTCAGTGCTCCGGCAGGGATATTTTACTCCCTGTTCCCGTTATTTGCCGGGATTATCGCCATGCTCGGAGTGATGGCGCTGTGCGACATGCGGCTCAACTTCATGAACGTGATGGTGCTGGTCACGATTATGGGAATGGGAAGCGACTACGGTCTCCATGTTGCCCACAGGGTAAGGAACTGCGCCGAACCTGAATTCAAAGGCCGCTTCATTCAATCCGGCCGGGCCGTGCTGCTGTCGGCTCTGACGAATATCGTCGGTTTCGGCTCCCTCGCCTTCATCGATTACGGGGCGCTCGCCTCCATTGGCTGGGCAACCATCTTCGGGGTGGTTGCCATAATCGTGCTGACTCTCGTCACCCTGCCCGCCTTCATGCGCTGCTTCGGCGGGAAAGGAAAGCTGTTCTCCGGTTGAGTGCGGCAGTAAGTCTGGCAAGAATTAGACAACGAACGGAATCCAGGTGATACCAGCCTCAGTCGCTTCGGTCTCCTCCCGGGCCGATCCCCCCTCGCCATTCTCATCTTGGCGGCCACCGCCCGGTGGTTGGTCGGGAAGTTAATGCTTTCTTTATGCTTTTTGCCATTCATTTAATGCCTTCTTAAGGTCAAATGGTCTAGGATGATAATTCTAAGGAATATTCTTCAATAGTCGGCATAGGGGAAAGGACTTGAAATACGCTAAGAAATTTGTCTGTATCGACGAACTTAATGCATTTGTGAATTTTCACAAGGAAGAGACAGGTCTCAAGTTCTCATCCAATCAAGAACTGAAGACGGCATGGATTGAGGTGGATGAGAAGATTCACCAGGAGCTCACACACGCCGATATGTTCGATTGAGGTACCGCACCACACTGACAAATTTACTCCAGATGTAACTCTGCTCTAACGAGCAACAACCCGATCAAACGGATGAATGAGTGCTTTGTATAGCCACAAGATAGCGGTATATGCGACTTATGTCATGCCGGTTTAATAATCGGCAGTCAAGTAACTTCCTGAGGGAACCATGACAGAAGTCTTCGCGACACTCTTAGCGACACACCCGCTTCTCCTCACTGCCTTGGGGCTTTGCGCCGCAGGGATCCTGATTTTAGCCTACAACTCGGTCGTTCTCGTTTCAGGAAATGCCATCGCTGTTCTCGAGAGGCGCTGGATTGGCCAGAAAATGCCTCAGGGACGCGTGGTCGCCATGGGCGGCGAGGTCGGCATCCAGGCACGCACCTTCGGGCCGGGAATGCATTTTCTGATCCCCTTCCTGTACGCCGCTACAAAATACGGTTTCCTTGAGATCAGTAACGGCGAGATCGGGACCGTAGAGTCCATCGACGGCAAGCCCATTCCGCCGGGGCGCATCTTCGCCAGTGTAGTGGAAGGCCATAATGCCTTTCAGGACGGCGAGGCATTCCTGGTAAACGGCGGCCAAAAAGGGCCCCAGATCCAGATCCTCCCCCCAGGGAAGTACCGAATCAATCCGTACCTTTTCCGCGTCACCAAGAGTGACGCCGTCAGTATCGATAAGGGGAAAATTGGAGTGGTTACCTCCGCCGATGGGACGCAAATTCCGGCGGGACGACTCTTGGCGCAGAGCGTCCCCAGCCACTCCAACTTCGAAAATGGCCAAGCCTTCCTTGAGAAAGGTGGGCAGAAGGGACCACAGATCGACATCTTGAGGCCTGGTACTTACCGGATCAACTTGAACCTGTTTAAAGTGGAGATCCACGAGGCAACGGTGGTTCCCGCTGGGAAGATCGGCCTGGTCACCGCTCTGGACGGAAGCCCGCTTCCAGAGAAGGAGTTCATCGCCAAGTCGGTCGATGTTCATGACGACTACCAGGACGGCCCGAAGTTCCTCGCCGGCGGCGGGCAGCGCGGGCCGCAGCTGGACGTACTGCGCCCCGGCACCTACTACATCAACCCGCTCATGTTCAAAGTGGAACTGGACGACGTCGCGGTGGTGGAACGCGGTCAGGTAGCGGTGCTGATCTCGAACATAGGTGAAGAACCGACCGAGGAAATGAAAAAACGCTTGACCTCGTCCCAGACCGAAGGGGATGTGGTGATCGAGGAGGCTCGGGAGCGTTACGTGGTGCCCAAGGGGTTTCGCGGTATCCAGGAAGAAGTGGCCGGGCCGGGCCGGTACTACCTGAACAAGCGCGCTTACATCCCCTACATAATCGACACCACCAACATTACCATTGACTGGGACAGCACTGATGACACCCGATTTGACCAGCTCCTGGTTATTTCCAAGGACGGCTTTCCGATCGACGTTTCAGTAAAGGTCGTGGTTCGCGTCCGTCCAGATCAAGCCCCTTATCTGGTGGCCAAGGTGGGGTCCATCGAAAACCTGATACTGCACGTAATCCACCCCATGATCGATTCCTCATTCCGTAACCAAGCGTCCTCCACCTCGGCCATGAACTTCATGCAGAACCGCCAAAACGAGCAAACCAATGCCGAGGAACGGGCCAGGCAGGGGCTTGAGAAGTACCATGTGGAGTGCGTCTCTGTGCTCATCTGCCATACGTGTACCCTTTTTTCGGTACAAGCCGTGTGAGTGAGTGAAAACATTCATGTTTTCTCTTGTACTAGTACATATTAAATAGCTAATTGGTACAAACCTACGGGCCATTTGAGCCTATCATTTAGAAACCTACACCACGCATTGGTTCCACTTGGTGGGTCCCTTCCTGAAAGTATCCCTGCAACGCATCAGTCCAAACCTCCAAGCTTGTTATTAAAATTAGAGTTTAATTAATTTGTCCAATGTGGTACAAATGCATTTCCTGACTACCACATCTGCTTTGCGGGGAGACGTCTTTATCGAGTGCTAAGATTATTAGCGATCCGCCTGGATATCCCTCCAAACGGAATGTCATCTGGGGAGAGTATATCCCTCCAAATTGAACATTATCCAAGCCCTTTAATATTATGGTCAATCGGATTTGATGGTGGAAAAAGCATTTTTAAAATTCCCTCGAAGAAAATATGATTTTAAATCTAATCGGTAAAATTCAATATTAACGAGAAGCGCCCTTTGACGTTTCTAGGGATTGATTGCCATTATTGGTTATTAAACATTGAATGCAAGACTTTGGATTCCTAGTCTAAAACAATTTGGAGGAAAAAATGAGTAGAATCGGAGCTATTTTGCTGATCGCCATATTTTGTCTTGTCGCGGGATGCAATCAACAGGATAAGCATGGAAAGAACGATGACAAAAATATTAATAAAAAACCAGAATACAGCTCGGCGGAACGAAAATCAGGGTTATTCCCAATTAGACAACACGGCAAAGAAGGATTTATTAATTCTAAAGGGGAAATTGTAATAACACCTCAGTTTGACAAAATTGATGGCAGTTTCCGTACTCTGCAAATGAATTATTTTTATGAAGGGATGGCCGCAGTGCTACTTGGGAAGACGATGGGTTATATCGATACTAACGGTAAGTATCTAATAAACCCGCAATATGATGGTGAAGCACCTTTTTCGGAAGGCTTAGGTTTGGTAAGAAAAGGTAATTTATGTGGATTCATAGATAGAACGGGTAAGGAAGTGATTTTTCCGCAGTATGAGAGCGCTAGATTATTTCACGATGGCTTAGCCAGTGTAACAATAGCCGATAAAGTTGGATATATAGATAAAACAGGAAAACTCGTAATTGGTCCACAGTTTGAAGAAGGTGGATATTTTGTTAATGGCATTGCACCAGTGATGATTGGGGGGAAATGGGGCTATATTGATAAATCAGGTAAATTAATTATAAATCCTCAGTTTGATGATGCGAATCCATTCGGCACGATATTGCCGATATCAAGGGCTGATGATATCGCCTTGGTACGAGTTGATAAGTTATGGGGTTTTATCGATAAAACTGGAAAATACACAATAAATCCACAATTTGAGTTTGCACGAACTTTTACGAACGAGGGGTTGGCTCGAATAAAAGTCGGAAATAAAATGGGGTATATTGATAGAACTGGCAGGATTGCCATTAATCCACAATATGATCTGGTATGTGGTTTTTCTGAGGGTCTTGCATTTGTTAAGCTAAAGCAAAGTGGGTGGGGAATTATTAATACATCTGGGCAGTACTTAGTTTCACCTTCAATTGAAGGAGGTGAAGATTGCCCTCAATTTAATGATGGCTTAGCGCAAATGAATAAGGGGGCAAAAATTGGATATGTCGATAAATCAGGTAAATATGTTTGGAATTTAAGCGAATGACGAAGATTATAGGGGAGTGTGTCGAAGCTTTCCGTTTTGGAGAAACGAGTTGAGTAATGTCCAGTCGCCGCAACACTAGGTAAGCAAGTTTTGCAGAGCGCCTGCAAAGGGCAAAATGAGGTATCATGCCAAGGTTTAGCATAAGTGGGAACACATCATTCGATGGTTTTCGAAGTTTTATCTCCTGTCTTGAGTCAAGGGAGGGCGTGATCTCTTGTTTTCATGCGGGAAAGCAATTCGAAAAAATTGGGTATCAGGATGGTTTAAAGGTTGGAAGTGATACGCTAATACGGCAGTTGGCGAAAAACGTATTCCGGGTGGCGGATTTTAGCGAGCAAAAAATGATCGACAGCGTGATTGACAATTTCGGAACAAAATCCATTAAAGAATTGCACTATTGCCTAGACAGAAGAGTATTTCAAAAGGCTTATCAATATTTGTATTTTGGGTCAGAAAGCTTGATTGGTCTCGCTGATTTGCTTAGGAAAGTATTGCCGAAGCAGAATTTCAGACGAATGCTGATCGATTCTGGTCGACCCGTGATAGTTAATTTCAATTTGAGAATCGACGAGTTGGACGATATGGAACGTGAAGAGATTACAGAGATTCTGGAATATGCTCTGAAAAACAGATACCGTGATCCGTTTTTAGGAAAGTCTTTTGTTCATCATGATGATGTTGGTGCAGATAGGATTCAGTCAATAAAGAAAGTTAGGCTACCGATAAATAGGTCCAAGATTCCCGAGAGTTGACCGACATTATCGAAGCAGGTGATGGTTCTGTCATCGGCTGATTTTTGTTAAATCCTCAGAGGCATTGACTCCATGTGGAAGTGTCCGGAATAACTGCTCGCTTTTGGATGTTGTTTCTGATGCTTTAAAGTTCAAAGCTAAAGCTTCCTTAAGAACACTACTGAACCCCACGCAACGTTCACGCACCCTTGGTTGGGCTTTCACGACTTCTTCAGTTGTTCGCTGGTCGCCGACGAGGATGACTTCCTTTTCACCACGTGTGATAGCGGTATACACCCAGGTACAGTCCACGATCCGCGATCGCACATATTTTTTCCTCTTGATAGGCACGATGACCCTTGGCCACTGCGATCCCTGCGCCTTGTGGACGGTCGTTGCATATCCTAGCATTATGCAAGGATCTTGGTAATCAAGGTCTGAAAGGTAAATAGACACGACCTTATCTTCGTTTATGTCGCTCTCCAGCAGGGCGTGACCGACAATCGGGTTGTCCACGCCGTCCTCCTGATCAAAGGCCTTGATGATAGTTGCGAAAGAACCGTTCATTGTTCGTAAGCGTCAACTGAACCCCATCTTGTAGCACGGTTTAGCTATTGCTAAACTGGTCTCCTCAACATTACAGCCCCTGAGGAGGCCCCATGCCCCATCAC
>JGI24142J45722_1001490_pt1 | contig 11263 bp, 11 predicted proteins | sample BarGraIncu00431A_FD_45722 | JGI IMG/M metagenome (IMG submission 45722) | reverse complement strand
CGGCGGCTGCTGAACTGGCGCGACTGCTCCTCAATGCTGCGCTGATCGGCCGCCAGCACCTGAATTTGCTGCTGCACCTGGGCCACACTGGCGCGCTGTTCATTGGCGCCTTTCTGCGCCAGGCGCAGTGCCTCTTCCAGATCGGGCAACTGCTGGGCCTGATCCTCCACCTGGGCCGCCAGTAGTTCGGTTTTTTCTTCCCCGAGCATGGCCAGTTCCAGCAGGTTTTCTATTTCGGCTTGCGCGTCGTCCTTGCGCGTGGCCCATTGGGCGGTTTGCTCTTTGAGGGTGAGCAGGCGCTGCTCAACCCGCTGGCGCCCTTCCACCACAAAACGGATTTCGGCTTCCAGCCGGCCGACCTCGGTACTGGCCTCGTACAGCAGACCCTGCGCCTGGTTGACCTGATCGCCCGCCGCGTAATGGGCCTGGCGCACAGTTTCCAGCTCGGCTTCGATGTGGCGCAAATCCGCCACCCGGCTCTCCAGCGCATTGACTGCGCCTTGGGCGTCGGCCTTGACCTTGGCCTGATCCGCCTCGGACTCGGTGCGCTTGAGAAACCAGAGCTGATGTTGCTTGAGCGTGACATCGGCAGACAGGGTGTTGTATTTTTTGGCGACCTCAGCCTGCTTCTCCAGCTTTTCCAGATTGGCGTTGAGCTCGCGCAGGATGTCTTCCACCCGGGTCAGGTTCTCGCGGGTGTCGGACAGGCGGTTTTCAGTCTCGCGACGGCGTTCCTTGTATTTGGAAACACCGGCCGCCTCTTCCAGAAACAGGCGCAACTCTTCGGGTTTGGACTCGATGATGCGGCTGATGGTGCCCTGGCCGATGATGGCGTAGGCCCGCGGCCCCAGGCCCGTTCCCAGAAAAACGTCCTGCACGTCGCGGCGGCGCACCGGCAGGTTGTTGATGAAGTAACTGCTGGTGCCGTCCCGCGTCAGCACCCGCTTGACGGCAATCTCGCCAAACGTGGCCCACTGGCCGCCGGCGCGGTGGTCGGCATTGTCAAACACCAACTCCACGCTGGCGCGGCTGGCCGGTTTACGGGTGTTGGTGCCATTGAAAATGACGTCCTGCATGGACTCGCCGCGCAATTCCGATGCCTTGGACTCGCCCAGCACCCAGCGCACCGCATCCATGATGTTGGATTTGCCGCAGCCATTGGGCCCGACCACCCCCACCAGTTGCCCCGGCAGCATGAAATTGGTCGGCTCCGCGAAGGACTTGAACCCTGATAATTTGATTGAATTAAGACGCACGGATCGCTGACGCTCCAAGCTGTTGATTTGACGGGGTCAGGGGGTGCCTGCCAGTCTGCAAAAGAAGCCGCCATGATACCTTGCCGGACTGGGAGGAATGCCTGACGACCCGGCTCTTCAGCCCGGCGCCCGTCCAGCGTTCTATTCGGTCGTTTTGCCGTCGAAATGCTCGTTGTCGGCCTCTGCGTCGGCACGGGTATGGTGGACGACGCCGTCCCGATGATTCGGCGGCGAATAGAGCGTATAGAGCTTCAGGGGCACACTGCCGGTATTGATGATGTTGTGATTCGTTCCGGCCGGAACGACGACCGCGAAGCCCTCCCGGATCGCCGTCCGGACGCCATCGAGAACCGCCTCACCACTGCCCTCCTCCACGCGAAAGAACTGGTCGAGCTTGTGGACTTCCGCCCCGATCTCTTCCTTGGGCTTTAACGCCATCAAGACGAGCTGGCAGTACTTTGCGGTGTAGATCACCCGGCGAAACTCGCTATTTTTGACGGCGAGACCCTCGATATCCTGCACAAAACCTTTCATAACAACTCCTCTTTCGTTTTGCCCCGGGGGGCGTTGATGCCATACAAAACAGGCACAATTTTTTCCAACCGACTACAGCACCCGCAGGAAGGCCACAAGGTCTTTCTTCTCGGCTGCATTCAGCTTCAATTCCAGCACCAGGTTGAAGAACTCCACCGTATCTGCCAGCGTCAGCAAACGGCCGTCGTGCAGGTACGGCGGCGAGTCCTTGATGCCGCGCAACGGGAAGGTCTTGATCGGGCCGTCGGCCGACGCCGTACGACCGTTGATCGTGACCTCCTTGAAAAAGCGCTCCACCTGCAAGTTGTGCATGAGGTTGTCGGTGTAATACGGCGGGACGTGGCATGTCGCGCACTGGCCCTTGCCGAAGAAGATTTCCTGGCCGCGCAGCTCGCTCGCGCTGGCTTTGGCGGGATTGAGCTTGCCGAATAAGTTGAGCTTCGGTGCGGGCGGGAAGTCAAGCAGCGCCTGAAACTCCGCCATGAAATGCACCTGGCTACCGCGTTCGAGGACGTTGGTGCCTTTACGCGTCGCGTCGGCCGGGATGCCGTCGAAGTAGGCACCACGCTGCTCGAACTCCGTGAAGTCCTCCACGGTTTTCATCGCCCGCTGCGAACCGAACAGGCGCTGAATGTTCACGCCCCGCAGCGATGGCGTGTCGATCCGATGGCGATGCTCATTGGGCCGAATGTCGCCGACCGTGTGGGTGGAAGCGTTGGTATGGCCGTTGGCGTGACAGTCGAAGCAGGCGACGCCCTGACTGGCCTTCAAACTGCGGCGATCTTCGGTGGCATTGAACTGCTGCTGGGGAAACGGCGTGACCAGCAGGCGCAATCCCTCCAGTTGCTTGGGATTGAGGATGTCTTTGAACAGTTCATTGAAGTTGCTGAGCGTCACCAGCTTCCCTTGCGAAACGTCGCCCAGATCCGGGCGCGTCGTCAGATAAATCGGTGCCGGGAACTCGGGTAAAAAATGATCCGGCAAGTCAAAATCAAGGTCAAAGCGCGTCAGATCCCGATCCGTCTGCTTCTTCGTTTCATCGATGAGAAATTGAGGGAANACCATGCCGCCCGCTTCGTGGTGAGGATGCGGCAACGGCAAAAAGCCGGCCGGCCAGAGCTGCTTTTCCTTCANTTCCTCCGGCGACAAGGCGGCGAGNTTCTCCCANGTCATGCCCGCGGGCAACTTGACGCGCACGCCGTCTTGCACCGGCTTTCCGCGCGACATAAGTGTTCCCAAGGCCCGCCGGTCAGCAAGGTCGTAGCGCTGCGCGAGCAAAACCTGTTGGCGCTGCGCGAACGTCGGCTTCTCCGCCTGCAGGCGTTTCACCAGCGTGGGGAAGTCTTCAGCAACGACCAACGGTGTCTGAGCGAAGCAGACCAGCGCCGTGGCGGGCAAGGCTGCCAGGAACCAACGGATTTGAGGCCAGACGGACATAACAGATTCCTACTCTCAAGTTTTCAGGAATGCCAGCAGGTCGGCATTGAGCTGGTCTTTGTGCGTGATCGGGAGGCCGTGGGGTGCGCCCGCGTAAATCTTCAGGGTCGCGTTCTTGACAAGCTTCGATGAGCGCAACGCCGCGACACCGATCGGCACGATCTGGTCGTCGTCGCCGTGAACGATCAGTGTCGGCACATCAAACTTCTTCAGGTCTTCGGTGAAATCCGTCTCGGAGAACGCCTTGATGCAGTCGAAGGTGTTCTTGTGACCGCCCATGATGCCCTGGTGCCAGAAGGTGTCGATCATGCCCTGCGAGACCTTGGCGCCGGCCCGGTTGGCGCCGAAGAACGGGCCGCTGGCGAGATCCTTGTAGAACTGTGAGCGGTCAGCGAGGCAAGCGTGGCGGATCTCATCAAACTTGCTCATCGGCAAACCACCGGGATTGGCCGGCGTTTTCAGCATCAGCGGCGGGACGGCTGAGATCAGCGCGGCCTTGGCCACCCGTTTCGTGCCGTGGCGGCCGATATAGCGGGCTACTTCGCCACCGCCCATGGAAAAGCCGATCAGGACGGCGTCTTTCAGGCCAAGCGTTTCGATGAGCGCCGCGAGGTCATCGGCAAAGGTGTCCATGTCGTTGCCATTCCAGGTCTGGCTTGACCGGCCATGACCGCGGCGGTCATGGGCAATGCAGCGATAGCCGTTGGTGGCCAGGAACAGCATCTGAGCCTCCCAGCTGTCCGCGCTGAGGGGCCAGCCGTGGCTGAACACCACGGGCTGCCCTGCACCCCAGTCCTTGTAGTAGATCTGCGCACTGTCTTTTGTCGTGATCGTGCTCATGGTTTTCCTCCTTAAGGACCAGCCTGCACAGTACTCCGGGAACGGTCTCTATTCCGTTCGGTAACGCACACAGACCACCGGTTTTCCTGTGTGCGCTGGCGAACGGTGACAGGCGTCACTTGCTGGCATCCTCTGCAGAATTGGCATGAGGAGTTTTGAAATAGGCGAGAGAAAAATTCTGGGCATCGTGGGGAGACTGACCGATGAACCTGGCAGGCAGTTGATCCAGAAGCTTCTGGCAGATTTGGTGCAGCTGGTAAAAACAGCCCATAGGGCCGCTGCAGCGTGTGGTCCAAGAAGGCTTGGGTCATTACTTCTTCTGACACATGCCATGAGCAATCACCTGCTGTTGGAGGCGCCGTGGCGGAATATCACTTACTGACAATCTGGCGCATCGAGGCGCCGCTGGAGGATGTGTACGCGGCCATCCAGGACTCCCTGCGCTGGCCGGACTGGTGGCCGAGCGTACGAAAAGTGGAACAAGCGGCAGCTGGTGACGTCGATGGCATCAACAGCGTCTGGCGCTATTCCTGGCAAGGGCAATTGCCTTACCAGGTGGTGTTTGAAGTCTGCGCCACACGCATCGAAAAGCTGGTGGCCATCGAGGGAACCACCTGGGGCGACCTTGAAGGGATTGGCCGTTGGAATTTCTCTCATCAGGGCGGGCTTACCGTTGTCCGTTGCGAGTGGCATGTCCGCAGCACCCGGTGGTGGATGAACTTGATCGCCCCGTTGGCCCGCTCGATGTTTATCCGTAACCATGCGCTGATCATGGCGCAGGGCGGGGCGAGCTTGGCCCACCTGCTCAGGGCACCCCTGGTGAGCCAGGAAAACATCGACTTGATGGCAAAAACAACCCCGCCAAGGCCGTCGCTCGGGCGGNTGTGGAAGNGTGGGNGCATTGATTCGGCGATGGTGCTGGTTGCCGGCCTCGGCGCCGGCGCGATTGCCGCCGTGGCGCAGCTTGCCTTGTGGTGGCTGGCTGAAATGCCGCTGCCCGAAACACTCTTTCGGGACGCTCGCCTGACTGCCGCTTTGGTCATGGGAAGCGCTGTCCTGCCTCCGCCATCGACGCCGCAGTGGGGCATCCTGCTGGTTGCAACGCTGGTCCACTTTGCCCTGTCCNTCGCTTACGCCGTGATCCCGGCGCACCTAGCCGGNCACATACGCACCGGGCCGGCTCTTTTTTCCGGCGCCCTTTACGGCTTGGCCATTTACGTGGTCAATCTTTACGGATTCACGGTGCTATTCCCCTGGTTCGCGGTGGACCGCGACTGGGTAACCGTGCTTACCCATCTCGTATTTGGCGTTGCACTGGTGGGAGTGTGCCGGCTGTTTGCCTCCTTTTTTATCGGCGGGGGGCGAAGGCAGTCCGCAACAGAGAATGGTTAGGCATCCTCATTGATGCGCAATCGNTTTTTCGGTGAACAAGTAGTCTTTTAGTTCGCCGGAAAACTTTGGATCTTTGCGCCGAATCCACTCCAGNACCATGGCAGCGTGCTCTTTCTCCTCGTCTCGATTGTGCACAAGGATGGCCTTGAGTTCCATGTCCTTGCATGCCTCAGCACGCTGGTTGTACCAATCAACGGCTTCCAGTTCTTCCATCAGGGAAACAATNGCTCTGTGCATGTCGCGCGTTTCGTCGGACAGNTCCTCTATGGGCTCGTGATAACCAACACTCGACATTTCATTCTCCTTTTAATTACGGGTTTCCTGGCAAANAATACCTACCGTCCAATTGAGACGCAGCCCTTGGAGAACACCTCATGAGCGAGTCTTTTCGACTTGATCATCGAGCGGTCCACGCTGGTTCTTCCATTTTTGATAACACGCCAAGCCGCAAAAATGCGCCACATAGTCCGTCGCTTCAGGGATGATGGCTTCGCTGATGGGCACTTCCTTCAGGCAGATCTCGCACGCGACTCGCTCCACTTTGACCGGTTTGTCATTTGTCGTCATAGTTCCCTCCAGTTAATCGAACCATCCAACTCNTTCCTGTCCCCGGCGGGGATTGCGATCCGCCTTNCGTGCCACCCATTTNCTGGATCAGGTGCGTGAGCGTATTCGCCAAGAACACTATAGCTTACGTACCGCGCAAAGCAACGTGCGGTGGGTCACGGTGTTTATGAAAGGCGACACGAGAATNCCGAAAGCCTGACTCGCTACATTTTTAATAGCTTCTTGCGNAGTGCTGACGGGGGCTAGAGGCCAATTTNATATATAAAAAAGGCCGTCCTGCCAAACTGCNAGCCCAGAGCCAGCGCGACGGCTCCACCACACCCGGAGCAGCGCGCGCAATGATGTAGTTGATGGCCCAAAATGCTGGCGTGACCCAAGTCAGCGCAAAAGCCAAACGTTGACACGACTCAGGCTGAAGTAATCACAACGCCGTGGGCTGCGGCCATCACCTCATGCGGAGGCCACTCTTTGAGTTTGTGGTCACTCCAGACTTGACGCCAGCGGCGCGCACCCGGCAAGCCGTGGCGCAAACCCAGCATATGGCGGGCAATGGTAGACCAGGGTGTGCCGTGTTCGGCGGCTTCGCGGGTCATGTAGTCGCACATCTGTTTTTCGACCCGCTCGCGGGTGAGCTCTTCGGCAGGCTCATGACGACCAGCATCGAAGAACGCCGCATCCCAGGAAGCGAGCCACCACGGATTGTGATAGGCCTCGCGGCCCAGCATGACGCCGTCCACGTGCTGCAGCTGGTCTTGCACCTGCGCGGTGGTGGTGATGCCGCCATTGACGGCAATGATGAGATGCGGAAAATCGCGTTTGAGCTGGTGTGCCAATTCATAGCGCAAGGGCGGTACTTCACGGTTTTCCTTCGGACTCAGGCCCTTGAGCCAAGCGTTGCGGGCATGCACGATGAAGGTGTGGCAGCCGGCTTCGCTGACCGTGCCGACAAAGTCNCGCACGAAGTCGTAACTNTCCGTCTTGTCGATGCCAATGCGGTGCTTGACGGTGACGGGGACCGACACCCCATCCACCATGGCCTTGACGCAGTCGGCCACCAATTGCGGCTCGGTCATCAGGCAAGCGCCAAACGCGCCGCGCTGCACCCGCTCGCTCGGGCAACCGCAGTTCAGGTTGATCTCGTCATAGCCCCACTGCTCACCCAGCTTTGCGCAATGCGCCAGGTCGGCCGGCTCGCTGCCGCCCAGCTGCAGGGCAACAGGGTGTTCCTCGGCGTTGTAGCGCAGATGGCGCGGCACGTCGCCATGCATCAGGGCGCCGGTCGTCACCATTTCGGTGTAGAGCAGCGCGTGACGCGTGAGCAGACGATGAAAATAACGGCAATGGCGGTCAGTCCAGTCGAGCATNGGCGCAACGGACAGCTTCCAGCGGTCTAGGGGAACGGGTGGAATAGGTTTCAAGCTCGGCATGGGATGGATTATCCCAGCCATGGCGCAANCCGCAGATTTTTGATGGCCATGCAGGCCTGAAAGAAATTGAAGTGACCGCGCNTAATAGTGTCGAGGCGTGGGTCAAGTCANGTCNGACGCCCGGCACACAAGTGATCGTCTATCCAGACACAAAATTGAAAGATGGCGACCGGGTCAAGGCACGCTGAACCCAAATCCGTTGCCCGTCAGAGAGTCACGCACCACGGCGCNGCATTGTGGGCAAAAGCCATCCATAACGCCCAACCGGAACTGGCAGCAAGNGCCAGACCCGCGAGACGCACGCCCCAGTCTCCAGAGCCTTTTCCACGCAAACGCAACCAAAGCCAGGGACCCGCCATCATTGAAACACTGGTGCCCAAGGCAAACAAGGCCATGACGGCAGCGCCTTCAATTGCACTNCCAGTCAAAGCTGCGACCAGCANGGCCGAGTAAAGCAAGCCGCAGGGCAAAAAAGTCCATAGCGCACCAATCACCAGCGGCGCTCCCCTGCCCCGTCCCTGNGCCAGTGANCGCGCGCCAGACCAGATTTTTCTGCCGGCCTGCTCCAGCCAGACCGGTTGCTGTGCTTTCCACAGCAGCAGCATGCCAAGCACCAAAGTCGCCACATGAAAAAGTGTCCACACAGGACGTAGCGCTGCCGACTGGACAGTCAGCCAGCCCAAACCCTGCATGGAGGCCGCCGCTACAGCGCCCAACGTGGAGTACCCCAGAACCCGCCCCACCTGGAAACTCCACATGGCTACATTTTTGCGTGGGCCGGCTGCTTGCCCAATGCCGGCACAGGCAGCACCACACATGGCGATGCAATGTGGCCCCCCGGCCAAGCCCATCAGCAATGCTGTGACAGCAAGAGACGTCTGCATTTACAAAGATCAGATGATCTTGGAAAACCGGGCGCGTGTGCGGTCAGTCTGCAAATAGCGATCGAACACCATGGCTACTGCTCGTACAAAAAACCAGCCCATGGCGGTCACTTGAATGCAGCTATCGTCCAGCGTGACCAGCCCCTGTTCGGCCAGTTTTTGCAACGCCTCGATCTCAGAGGCAAAGTAATTTCGGAATTCAATCAGATGAGCCAATTCAATAGACTCGAACAAAACCTGCCCCTGGCACATCAGAGACATGATCACGGCACGACGAACCAAGTCGTCACGCGACAAGCCCAACCCGCGCACCACGGGAAAACGCCCCTGATCCAAATAGTCGTAATACTCTTCGAGCGTCTTGGCGTTCTGGCTATAGGTGGCCCCAATCCGGCCAATGGACGAAACGCCCAAGCCGATCAGATCGCAATCAGGCTGGGTGCTGTAACCCTGAAAATTTCGATGCAAGCGACCCTGCCGCTTGGCAATAGCCAGCGCATCCGTGGGAAGGGCAAAGTGGTCCATCCCCACGTACACATAACCGGCACCGATGAAAGCGGCCATGGAACGCGCCAGCATCGCGACTTTGGCCGCGCCGCTGGGCAACTCTGCAGTAGCAATCCGGCGCTGGGGCTTGAAGCGCTCGGGCAAATGGGCATAGGCATACANGGCGATGCGCTCCGGCCGCAACTCAATCACCTGAGCNAGCGTGCGGTCGAAAGACTCGGGGCTTTGCTGAGGCAGACCATAGATCAGATCGATGTTGATGGAATCAAAACTACGCTGGCGTGCCGCTTCCATCAAGGCAAAAACCTGCTCGGCGGGCTGCACACGGTGCACTGCTTTTTGCACCGCAGGGTCAAAATCCTGAACACCAAAACTCAAACGGTTAAATCCCAACTCGGCCAACGTATCCAGCCTTGAGGCGTCAATGGTTCGCGGATCAACTTCGATGGAGTATTCACCGCCGGGGGCCAAAGTAAAGTTACGCTGCAGCATCCCCATCAATTCGCGCAGTTCGTCATCCGACAGGAAGGTGGGTGTACCACCGCCCAGATGCAATTGCGTCACGGTTTGGCCGACACCCAGATGCTCTGTGTGCAAATCCACCTCGCGGCTCAGATAGCGCAAATACGGCGTAGCGCGATCATGGTGCTTGGTGATGATCTTGTTACAGGCGCAGTAGTANCACAGGGATTCACAAAAAGGGATGTGNACATACAGGGATAGAGGCAGAGCCATGGCCGCAGCTCCGGAACGCCGCAGCTTCAATGCNTGGGTATAGTCATCAGCTGAAAAAGCCTCGACAAAACGATCCGCCGTGGGATATGAGGTATAGCGCGGACCTGACACGTCAAACCGACGTATCAGGTCTTCGGAAACAGGTTCAGCAACAGCTGCATTCATGAATACTCCTTGGCAAGCAGATCGAATATGCCTTACAAGGTTAAAAATTTTCTTGATCTCCATCAAATAGCGCGGAAATTCGACTGACTAAAATTTGACCCGCATCAGGACTGTTGGTGAATTAGTGCCAAAATGAAAAACATGAATCTTCAAACCATCAAAGTCGCATGTTCCAACTGTAACTTGCGGGAATTATGCATGCCAGTAGGCTTGACGGCTGAGGAACTGGACCGCATNGACGATATGGTNGCGGCCAGGCGCAAGATCAAGCGTGGCACAACGCTCTTTCGTAATGGCGAGAAGTTCACCAGCTTGTATGCGATCCGCACGGGNTTCTTCAANACCCGTGTGGCGTCAGAAGATGGTCGGGATCAGGTAACAGGTTTTCANATGGCCGGTGAAGTCATCGGTCTCGATGGCATTGTGAACGACCATCACACTTGCGACGCGGTCGCGCTGGAAGACGCGGAAGTCTGTGTGATGCCATTTGATCGTATTGAAGAACTGTCACGTGAAGTGAACGCTTTGCAACGNCACGTTCACAAAATCATGAGTCGCGAGATTGTGCGGGAGCACGGCGTAATGCTGCTGCTAGGCAGCATGCGGGCAGAGGAACGTCTTGCCACCTTCCTGCTGAACCTCGTACAGCGACTGCATGCGCGGGGATTTTCACAGTCGGAATTGATACTTCGAATGACCCGGGAAGAAATAGGCAGCTTTTTGGGGTTGAAACTCGAAACCGTAAGCCGGACGTTTTCAAGATTTGTTGAAGAAGGTATCGTAGAAGTCAAGCAACGTCATGTCCGCATTCTCAATACGGACGCACTGAAGGACATCGTCAATCCCAAAGCCTGCAGCTGCTAAACAGCCGAAGGAAAGCGAGCCTAGCAAGACCCCTTCTTGGGGCACCCATCCGGGCGATCATCAGCGGGCAGTGGGCAGCGGTTGACCTCAAATGGAGATATCGCCAGCAACGTCGTCAAACTGCTGGCCACCATACTGACACCCCAAAACACAAAAAAAGCTACACTGTAGACACCTTGGTTTGAAAGCCCCACAGGCTGACCAAACCAGTGCAGGTCTTGCGGATCAACCATCGCGGATACCAGCATTTCAAGTACGCAGGCTACCAAGAAGGCAGGCTAGGCAATCCACATCATTCGGTGTGACAACATACTTGGGCATCCTGTAAGTTAATTCCGATTGAACTCAATGTTTAGTGTTTACATTGGGCGTTGGTACAACGCCGGTAGCAGCATGGTTTCGCGCCTGTAATGCGGGTGCCAGACTAGAGGCAGTAGCAGTACTCCCCAATGTTTTGTTGATCTCAATCCCTTTTTGATAGTAGTCCTCGGAAATTACCGGGTCAACCCTCGTCACCGCAATATATAAAGTTATAAAACTGGCTACGACCACGATGGCAGGACCGGCAAAGACCAGCCAGACATGTCCAAACTTCCACCAGGGAGCCGCTGAAGCAAGAGTGTTTTGTTGCATAACCAATCCTTATCGTGGAACT